>Ga0058698_10000086_pt1 | contig 51191 bp, 54 predicted proteins | sample AgamicAsSfe_FD_67288 | JGI IMG/M metagenome (GOLD analysis project Ga0058698, IMG submission 67288) | Agave microbial communities from Guanajuato, Mexico - As.Sf.e | ecosystem: Host-associated > Plants > Phyllosphere > Phylloplane/Leaf | place: Guanajuato, Mexico | collected 2012-05-30
GAGTTGTGCTGACGAAGAGGGAATTTAGGTGGAAATTTCTAGGATTGCCTTATGAAGAGGTCAAGCTGTTGCCGCCACAGATGTGAGATTGCTGCTGGAGCTGTAAAGATGTTCTTGTAGCTGTAAGGGCACTTCTGATTGGTCTTGGACATGGCATGGTTAGACTAGAGTATAAGAGTGATCAAGGACTCTATCGTAGACCATACTGATCAGGAACGACTCGAGAGGCACACCCTGACGAGACAGCCTGTTGTAGCACATACTCCATGGGCATTTTTTCATGGCATGGTGTTCGCCAAAAGAGATCTCAAAAGCAAAGCGCTCGCGTAGCTTTGACAGCTCCTCGAGCGAGATTGATGTCCAGACACCGCAGGGGAGATTGGCTTTAGATGAGTGTTCAGTCTTGTAAGCATGCACGAGTCGTCAAAGTGATATTGTCGTTGGAAACCAAGGAATTTGGCTCTAGGGTTTCCGATCACGTATCACATGATCGTTCAATAGCCAAGGTCGGGTCATCTTTGTGAGAATCCACCTTTCGTATCCCACTCTCTCATGACTTTTCACATCAAAGCCTTCGTGACATCGACTAGCAGATAGCAAAGCTCGTCCAATCTAGCATAGTGCATGCTACGAGCGCTCTCGGCAGCTGCCCAAAGATTGAGAGAGCTGGCGCTTACGTGACTATGAAGCAGCGAAGCTGTTGACGACATTTCATACATCTTTCGGAGTACTCGATCCGCCTTGCATCTTTGTGCATCTAGCTGCTGGTAACTCTGTCCTCTGGCTTAGCCTACAAACCGCAGAGGACGAGATCAAGCTATTTGCAATCCCTCACGACATTATTGATTACCACTTATACGTCCTTCTGACACCACTATCATCACTATCGACTCTCCTCCATTCTACATGATGTCTGCAGACTCCCCTGCACCGCTCCTTCGGCCTCCGATACCTGGCACCCGCAGTCATAGCCGTGGCCGCATACCTCTAGGTCTCTCGATTCCACCATCACCCAACCACCGCCCAGTCATAGATCCACATCATAGCATTCCGACAATAGAAGAGTTACCCTCGCTTGCACCACCTCCGCTGCGCATCTCAACACCCCAAGGTAGCATCATTACACCACAGGAACCAGGAAGGCATGCTGGCATGCGAGGACGACTACCACCCCTTACTCTTCCCTCTCTGACCACCGCAAACTCCAGCGACACCTCCGCTTCTCATACTCGGTCAGGCAGTTCTGGCGAGCTTCCTCATCCTCATAATCATGGTTCAAGAGAATATCATTACATGCCCACGATCCGTCATGCCAATAGCGGAGAATCACTCTCGGCAGCTTCATCTCTTTACTCCGCAGGCGGAGTTGCAGAAATCAAGCGCGATCACAGTCTTCCAGGCTCTCGCCCCCCGATCGACCTCTTCTCAAAGCTCTCTCTCGAGCTCGGCCATACACCTGACGTCGATCAACTGGACGACGCAGGTTGGGCAGCCGCTGCAGAGACGAATAAGATCATCGAACTCTCGAGCCTCGGGGAAGGTGCAGGCGGAGCAGTCACGAAGTGCAGTCTCGAAGGAGGTACCAGACTTTTCGCACTCAAGATCATAACAACCAATCCAGACCCGGATGTAAAGAAGCAAATTATGCGAGAGCTCAACTTCAATAAGGCACTTGGAGACAAATGCGAGTACATCTGCCGGTACTACGGCGCCTTCATTAGTAACACAACGAGCACCATCTCTATTGCCATGGAATTCTGTGAGGGTGGCTCATTGGACAGTGTATACCGCGAGGTCAAGCGTCTTGGTGGTCGTACAGGAGAAAAAGTGCTTGGAAAAGTTGGCGAGGCTGTGCTGCGTGGTTTAACATATCTACACGAACACCGCATCATCCATCGCGACATCAAGCCGTCGAACATTCTCTTCCGCAAAGATGGCCGAGCCACTCTCTGTGACTTTGGAGTCTCCGGAGAAACGGGCACAGGCGGTGATGCAAACACATTCATTGGCACGAGCTACTACATGGCACCAGAGCGAATCACTGGACAGAGCTATACCATCACCAGTGATGTCTGGAGTCTGGGCGTGACCTTGCTGGAAGTGGCGCAACATCGATTTCCATTTCCTGCAGATCAAGTAGGAAGCACGCGCCGCGAGGAAGAAAGCCATCCCCAGCTTGGCCCCCTGGATTTGCTGACCTACATCGTCAACAGCCCGACTCCGAAGTTGCGCGATGAACCTGCGGCAGGGGTCAAGTGGAGCGAGGATTTCAAGTCCTTCATAGAGTTCTGGTATGTCATTGCAATGCTTCTATGCTCTAATATTCATTTTGCTTATACTAATCCAACGCACAGTCTTGAGAAGGAAGGCTCGAGACGCGCTTCTCCCTGGCGAATGCTGGAACATCCATGGATGGCAGATATGATCGGCCGGAAGGTCAAGATGGCTGCGTTCCTGAAGCAGGTCTGGCAATGGAAGGAATGAGCTTGACGACTTTGATGCGTAGGGACTCCTGGCGCCCTCACGCAATACTGAACATGCGGGCAGAGTGATTCAGCCAATGCGATTGCCATGTCTCACACGGATTCTTTTGAGCATGTCGTTTAACACAGAGACGAGTAGCATGAGCGGATTGTACGACTATGAGTGTGCGGCCTCGGCTGGGAGAGCACATGGCAGGCTGGATCTCGGCCGGGGTACTGCACGCGTGCATATGGCGCCTGCTTGGGATTGAGTTGCTCACGCCGGCTTTGTTGCCTTTGGGTGTTGAAAGGAGAGCGGGCATAAGTGAATGGGGTACACAGCGGAGCAGTGAAGCGGAAGAGCGCCATCGCAAGCACATGGAGGACACAAGACGAAGATGATGATGATGATGACGGTGATGATGCATATCAGGACCGCAGACATTGGAGAAGGAGAAGAAGGAGCGGTCACTGGGCAAGAGCGGGAGCGAAGGCGAAGGCGAAGTGAAGGGAGGAGTAGCGACGGATGAGAAAGCGCTCGCGTTCAGCTGTAGTGCAAGTGAAGTCTGCTCTTAGAAACCAATCCAGGATACGCCTGATCATCTATTACTATCATCCTCCCCTTACCACTCTAGCCTCGATGTGCTAGTGTCATGTAAACTGAATCTACATATCCTAACTATATACCCAGCTTATGCCTATTATTTGCTACTTCTATAACATTACCATTCATTCATCGATATATGATATTAGAATATTTATTATATCTATAACCTACGAAGTTTCTTTACAGTGCTGCTCTGAGTGCACGCAGCTTCGTGTTGCTGACATCTACAAAGGCAATACAATAGGAAGCCATAGATCCCCTATTACCAGCGTCATCATATCCTTGACTGAGCGTGTAGTGCGTTGCACAACGTTGCTTGACACAAAAAAAAGATTGACTGACTTGACCGAGGACGGCGGGAGGGCATGCCATGGGTACGGTGACACTACGAATCTACCACGCATCCACCAATGAAGTGACTATGCTGTCTCTCAGCACTTAGGTACACCTCGTCGATCAGTGTGCGTTCTCATGTCTCTTTCCACGATTTCTTTCGCGCTTTTCAGGTGAATTTGGGTGATTTGAGGACTGCCAGAAGATTCGTACGCTGAGTAAGGTGCAGGAGGTGATTTGTGCTTTTTCTTACCCTTGAGAGCGAGCCTGATTCGCTGCGCTTAGCACATCTCATGATTGCCGTGCATTTCATCTCATGTCTGTCTTTCCTTTCCCTACCGCATCTGAATGTGACAAACTTACTTGATGTAAAATCATCGTACTCGCCTCCTCTCATCTCAGGCTGAACGGAACGGCACGGACGGAAAGGTATATCTCGATTGGTGGTGGCATCAATCTAACAATTTAGCAACATCCGGTGACACCATCTGGATGTCTTGGGTTCTTGAATTATCGGCGGGCAGTACCAGTAGAATACGGTATATGCTGATCATGGCACCTCGATAGCATAGTATACATGGCACGGACTGCGTTCAGTCACGACGTTCAAGAGGCAGACGGCACGTATGTACTGTTTTCACAGATTGATGGTTGATCTTCTCACAGCTGACCATATCATAACATCCATACTCATACGGCATGAAATGTAAATCACTCCAGTGGAAAACAACATGAACCGCTCTATAGCCTGATTATGTGAACCAGGCAGGCCTACGTCTGTGTCGCAGAGACCGTTTGTCGGACTACAGGAAGTATTGTTGTACTCAAGTACCATGCCGGTAGGTTGTGGTTGGTACGGATCACCACTTTGCATGTATACACACTTAACACGCTCGTCAGCTTCGTGGCTTGAGCAAGTACACCAGTATCTTTCCCATCATGACCGCACGAAGAAGGATGCACTTCCTGCCAACAGACATCGAGTTCCTGCATGTACATAGTGTACAAGACGATGGAGTTACGAGAATACACAGCCTTGATGGCTACATGGCTACCTACTTGCCGTACCTAGCAGGACAGTTCCGCTACATATCGCGCGGCTGAAGCACGAAGACCAGGTCAGATGGCGGTTTTCCTTGCAGACAAGTCACAAGGTATCTCAGGAAGTAACCAAGTCTCTTTCGCATCCGGTCGTCTAACTGCTGGTTGCGAGGCTGGGAGGCGGCTCATGTGTGTGATGGCCTAACGACCAATAATGGACGTGTTCTAGAAATTGTTGCCCGCTCCCCTTCTTTCGCTTTTCCCCACGACCCGGAAACCTGGAGGACTCGAACGCAACATCTCCTCTTTCTCCCCTGCTCCGCAATCCCCAGGTTGTCTCGACACGCGACGCAGAATAGCGCATACAACTCCAGTTCGAATGCGAGCTGGATTTATCGTGCCAAACAGCTTGAGACGACGAGTACGGAAGGATCAAGATCGCTGTACCTTTGTACTCGCCGTAGCCAAAGCACAAAAGCATAGGACGGAGCCAGCCAAGGATGGAGGCGTTCCATACGCCTTTCCCCAGACGATCTGGTGGGTCAACCGTCTAGAATTCCCCAGATGAGACGAGACATGTGTCCGCAATCACCACTAGCACCAGGACATGCTGGGGGGCGCGTTCTTGGACTGTATACATAGGTACGTTGTCGATTTTACCGTGCCGCAAAGCCTCGGTAGTAGAGGTCTTCCAAGGCGGAAAAATAGAAGAGACTTTGGGACATGTATCTCGGCCTCTCCTGGTGCATCTCGAGCACGATGCAACCAGTAACACCAGTATGTCGACCGCGCTGGCCGCTGGAAGAGCTGATCCCTCTCCATTTCCCCAAAGACGAGTGGGTTTACCGGACAATTACTAGGAACTGTGCTCCACCTCCACACCATTGCCCCAGACTCGACCAGTCCTCGACCCACGGCTCGATACTTCGTGTCTCTCGATTATGCACCAAGGCGGGAGGCGAAAAGAAACCTCGTGACAACTATGAGAAGCTAAGCGTTGTTGCAGGCTTGCAGCACACGCCTGAACAAGCATTCACTACCTCAGCATTCAGCCGGAATGCAACAGCGGCGAGCAGTGCGAACACTCACGATGGATGGTCTATGCGGTTAAACCCTCACAAGGATGGTTTATGCGGTTAATCTCGCAGCGGGACCTTGCAGTCTATAAGACATGCTCTACCCATGCCCTTGTTCCGCTCAGACTCATTCTCATTCGCTCGACGACTTTGACATTCGCGTCGACTATCAGAGCTCAAGACATCCGAGCCTACCTACACCCCACACTCTCTTCGAAGCCTTCCATCCATCATGCCTGCTGGTGAGGGTACCTTCGAGATCGCAGGGCGATCGTTTCCTGCGGTGACATGGTACAAAGACCCTGGTCTACGAAGATGCTACATCTGCTTGGTCTTTGTCGTCATGACATCTGTATGTTTCACTCGAGTATCACATCTGCGAGTCTCAGCGGCTGATAACCACCTCAGGCCACGAACGGTTACGATGGTTCCATGATGAACGGTCTCCAGACTCTCTCGTACTGGCAGAACTACTTCAAGCACCCTTCTCCAACTCAACTCGGTCTTCTCAACTCTATCATGTCTGTCGGTGGTATCGTCTCGCTACCCATCTTCCCATACGTTGCCGACTACCTCGGACGTCGGGTTGGTATCATTATCGGCTGCATTATCTGTGTCATTGGTGTCGTTCTCCAGACAATTGGTGCCAATATTAGCATGTTCATCGCCGCACGGTACGTTCTCTTGCTACTTGCCATCACGGCAACTGCTGATCAGGTTGCAGGTTCATCATTGGTTTCGGTATCTCGATCGCTCAGGGTTGTTCTCCCATGCTCGTTACCGAGTTGGCTCACCCTCAGCACCGTGCTACCTTCACTGCCATCTACAACTCCCTCTGGTACGTTGGAGCTATCGTCGCCGCATGGCTCACCTTCGGTACCCTCCACATCAAGTCCGAGTGGGCATGGCGTGTACCTTCCCTCGTCCAGGCTTTCCCTTCCATCCTTCAACTCATCTTCGTATGGGTTGTTGATGAGTCTCCTCGTTTCCTCGTCTCTCGTGGCAAGTCTGAGCAGGCTCTTCGCGTCTTGGCAAAGAACCACGCCAACGGTAACGACCAGGATGAGGTTGTTCAGCTCGAGATGCAAGAGATCCACGACACCCTCAAGATGGAGATGGAGTTCAACAAGTCTGGCTGGCTCCAGCTTGTGCAGACGAAGGGCAACCGTCACAGAATGGCTATCTGCATTACTGCTGGTTTCTTCTCTCAATGGTCTGGTAACGGTATCGTCTCTTACTATCTCAACATTGCGCTGAACGACATTGGATACACCGACGCTACTACCCAGGATATCATCAATGGTGTTCTTACCATCTTCAACGCCTTGACTGCCACCGGTATCTGCTTCTTCGTCGACCGCATCGGCCGCCGCAGACTGTTCCTCATCTCCACCACCGGAATGATGTTCTCGTACATGTCATGGACCATAGCCGCAGGTCTCTACGCCAGGTCCAACAACACCGACAACAACGCAGGACGTGCCGTCCTCGGAGTCATTTTCTTCTACTACTTCTTCTACAACTTGGCGTGGTCTGGTCTCCTCGTCGGCTACACCGCCGAGATTCTCCCCTACAACATTCGTGCCAAAGGTCTCACCATTGTGTTCTTGTCCGTCGATATCGCCCTCTTCTTCAACCAGTTCATCAACCCCATCGCTCTCAAGGCTATCGGCTGGAAATACTACATCGTCTACACCTGCTGGTTGGCTGTTGAGCTCTTCGTCGTGTACATGCTTTATGTTGAAACAAGAAATGTATTTGACCCAGAAACCCCCTCTTTGATAAACAATAAGCTAATACTCAGCAGACTCCCCTCGAGGAGATGGCCAAGCATTTCGACGGTGAAGACGCACTCGTTGGCGGCGCAGCCGCTACTGAGAAGGGTTTGACACTCGCTCGCCAGGCTGGTCTCACAGACACTATCCGTTCCGCATCGGTCAACCACCAGGGTGGTATGTACAACGACAGCAAGGACGCTGCTGTCCACTTGGACGAGGTTTCGGCATAGGCTGTCGAGTAATGGGACGAGACTGGGAGCTGGGGCTTTGGACTTTTGATGATGCATTATAGAAATCATTTAGACAGACTAGACTTTTGAATCCAATAGACGTTCTCTCTGTATTCGGCTCACGTTCTCACCTACTTTTGATTGCTGGAAGGTTCGCTCAAACTTGGTCTCTCGATCAACCTGGTTCTACTATACGTATACCTATGTACGACGACCATGTTAAACACGTAGTCTGACGTCGACAAACCTGAAACGGAGCTGTGACATTCCCCACGTGACCTCGTCCGTATCGGGGTCGGCCTAATGACGACTTTGTCAATGCAGATCCCGTTCTCCTCTCCTCGAAGTCTGTTTACTGCAGCAAATCGGAAGGCGCAAAACACGCACATCTTTCGTGATATCCACCCCGCAGCATCTCGCGGTCGGGCTTCTCGAGATGGTCTCTGGGAAGACGGCAGGAGCTACTCCGGACAGCGTCATGCCGGAGCTCGTTCTTTCTTCTCTTCGTACTTGATTGACCTCTCTTCTCTTCTGCCTCTATCTCTCATCCATTACCTTGCTTAGATACCTTCTCTTGTCTAGTCAACAACCAATATGAGGACGTTTTCCACCCTCGCACTCGCGGCGGCAGCAGCTGCCACTGCTGCGGCACAGGTCACCTACCAGAACAGCACGAACACCATTTTGAGGGTAGACAATGGCACCTATGGGTAAGTCGTCAAGATTATCCCCTGTATGCTGTATCATGCTAATAATATTCCTTAACCAGACCAGCTGTCGAAGAAGTTCACTAGTAAGATTTACACCACACAAACACCAGTATACCACCTGTTGACCATCCCAAGCTTCTACAACCAGTGGCCAATCGGTCTCACTATCGCCTCCGACGGCCGCAAATTCGTCTGCTACACCCGCGGCTCCGACGAGTACACCCTCGGCGTCGTCGTCAACCAGACAGCAGAAGCTCCCTTCCCAACCACGGGCCCAGTCATGAACCTGCCACCAAACGAGCTCAATACCACAATCAACGGCATAGCTTTCGGCAGCAACTCCACTACGGGCTTGATCTCGGTGCAAGCTTTGTTCGTCACGCCTGTTTGCAAGGCCTACCCCGAGACACTTTGGATTCTGGATACGGGACGACCTACCGTTCACTCTGCAGCGGGAGATCCATCGATGCCGTATGCGGTGCCGGGAGGACCTAAGCTTATTGCGATGAACATCACTGCTGGGAATGACACTGTTTATAAGACTTACACCTTCCCCTCGACTGTGCACTACCCGGACAGCTACTTCAACGATCTGTCAGTTTGCAACCTCGCCTGTATTGCTATGAAGCTAATGCTCTTGCAGCCGCTTTGATCTCCGTGCAAATGTCTCCGGAACTTCCGGCAAGGGAATCGCGTACTTGGTCGACTCATCCAACGAAGGCCGCCCCGGCTTTATCATGCTCGATCTCGGCACTGGAGACTCCTGGCGCCGTCTGACACAAGACCCTTCTGTCCTCCGTGTCCAGCAGGATCTGCCTTCTTACATGTCAAGGCCTCGCTACTACAACGAGCTTGGCATGCCGATTGGTTACCAGCAAGAGGGTCTTGACGGTATTCAGCTCACCCCTGATGGCTCTCGCGTCTACTACAGCCCGTTGACCTCGAACTACCTCTACTCTATTCCGAGTGTCAACCTCCGCGCACGCGATAGTGACCCGCTTGCTGAGCTTGCTGCTCATAGCAATATCTCGCACCATGGGCAGAGAGGTGCTAATGCTAATGGCTTCGAGGGTGACTCGAATGGACTTATCTACCAGCTCATGCCTACTGAGAACGGTGTTTATTATTATGCCCCTGCCGACCTTCAAACGCACGGCCTCGTTGAGGACCCGCGCATCATATGGCCTGACTCTGCTTCCATTGGCTTCGACGGATACTTCTACATGAACATCAACCAGGTAAGGAGTTATTATTCAGACTGCTTTCAAGTGTCCTGCTGATAATTTAATATAGCTCTTTGATCAGCCAGACTGGAACTTTGGAGTCGATCTCCGCACAAAGCCCGGTGCCATGCTCCGATTCAAGCTTCCCAACAACGGCACCAAGATCACGACGCTTGGAGACCCCGTTAGTGGACAGTGAGCACGAAGTTTGGAGCATGTTTGAGTGATAGGACGAATCAGAAGGAGTACCAGCCTTGAAGCTGAGGAAAGTCCGGAATTGCAAGTGCAAAACACAACAGATATAATACATAGACATAATGTAGTAGCAAATATGTAATAGACATATGTTAATTGCATTCAACACGAAGAACACAGTAAAGTTCGCGTTACAGATCATGCCACATTGTACGATCTTCGCGCAACGTTCTGCGTGAAAAGTCTTTCACGTTCTGTTCCAGGACAAGAGCCCGAAGTTTCCTGCAAGAGTGCCGTAAAGGTTCTGCTCAAAACACTACGGCTCATCATAGAGTTTCTACTCGATAGTCTACTCGAGAAGTCTTTTACGATCTGTAGAAGGATTAAGATCCAGAAACCCCTGGGAGAGTGCCGTAGAGGTTCTGCTCAAATTTTCGCCCGACTGAAAAGTTCTGATCTGTCTTGGAATAAATGTTGGAAACTCCCTGAGAGAGGCCTTCTTCGGCATGTTAGTCAGAGACAACGTGTAGCTGAGGTGAGGTGAGGTGACGAAAGCACAGGAGTGGGCAAAGCAGTGACACAAGATGTGGAAGTGGGGGTGGGAGACGAGGAGACAGACGACAGATTGGTGACTGCGAGTGTGGCAGGGACTATGCTGGGCAGGGAGGCTCGTAGATTGGGAGACGTTGCGAAGGGTGTTCAGTTCGAGAGGAGAAGGCGCGCTCTCGACAGAGGACTTTGTGGCATGGTAATGAAAATGCTTGGATGTTGTCTCCCTCTCTTGCTAGTGCACATTCTCTAACTCGTAGAATGGCACTCGATATCGTGATGCTCCTCCATGTTTAGTGCAACGGCTTCCTGCATCGATGCCCGAAACGCAATGCTGGATACTGGTGCTCACTTTCGCGGAAAGGGCGTGGCACGCTTGGAACTTCGCCACAGTCATAGCATTATTGGCACGTTGCATGGATCTTTTGTATCACATCTCGGAAGTCATTGGAGAGTATAGTGTAAGCAGGATATATTTGTCGTCATCTTTTAGGCTCTTTCGATGGCGACTGCTATAAGGATAGAAGATCTCATGTTTCATGGTGTTGTGCAGTTTTCCAGCTGTGTCCTATGGCTGTATATGAGAACGAAGGTCGTCGAACGAAGATGGAAGAGGAGGCTGAAAGATGAGTCACGTGGCATCGAATCATCCACGGAAGCAGCCGATTCCGTACGATCAGATCATCTCGTCATTCTAGGTACTTTTGCTTTGCGCCGCCTGCAACAATAACATCCAGTATACAGCGTCAGGTCTCACACACGTAGCTTCGCACAGGTTATAGAGTGCTGCTGGTCTCTCAGATACCCCTGGAAGCCTTGCCCCTCGCTTTCACGACCAACGACGCCACCGCCTCGAATCAGCTTCGACGTACAACACTTGGAGGCGGCGAAACACGACATTGCTCACCTTCTGCAGTAGACAAGCCATGTCTTCTGCATTAAGGATCGCAGGTATTGGTAACTTGGCCAGGATATCACGCCGCACCATCGACCGATCAAGCTTGTCTGCCTATGCATTGTTACGACCCTCACTTCCAAGCAGTCGATTACAGCCTACACTTCTACCACACGCCCGCCATTATGCCACAGTAGAGCCAGGGGATCCCAAAGACCCCAAGGACAAGAAAGATGCTGATAAAGTCAACAAGGGAGGCAAATCAGCTCCTGGCTTCGAGCACATGTATACCAAGAACTCGCCACTCTCCAAGGCAGGGAACGGAAAGGATGCAAAGCCTGAGGTATCACAGCTCTCGGAGGCTGACGAGAAGACACTAGACGAGATCACAGGAATGGTGAAGCGTGGCATGTCAAAGGGTCAACGAGAAGACTTTGAACTCGCTGTGCAGGCGATGAGGAAGGAGGGGATACCAGAGGACCTCAAGGATGTTATGAAGACGTATCGAGGCGAGCAGAGCTTTGACTTGGCTACAGCAGCAAAGGTCATCAGGATAACACAAAGATTAGCAAGACGAGCAGCCGAGATGCATGTACATCGGGACGAGGCAGCGGGGAAGCAAGAAGGAGGACAGAAGGGCGGTGCGCATGACCCGGGGCCAAGTGGCGGCAAGGAAGAAGGAGGCAAGAAGAAGGAGTCGTCGGAAGGTAAAGGCATGTTCGAAGGACAGCTGTTCGGTATCAAGTGGGATACTGGCACTTTCCTGACATCCGCCTTTGTCTCGTATATGCTCTACCGCTCTATCAGTCCTGGCGAGAACTCCAGAGACATTACATGGCAAGAATTCAGGACGCAATTCCTTGACCGCGGTCTCGTTGAGAAGCTGACAGTCCTCAACCGCAAGACTGTTCGTGTCTCACTCAACAAGGAGGCTGTCCGCTCGGTATACCCAGACTCTCCGGCTGCCCACAACAACTTCCACTACTATTTCACGATCGGCGATGTTAACTCATTCGAACGCCACCTCGACGAAGCTCATCAAGAACTCAGCATCCCCAGTTCGCAACGCATCCCAGTGTCATATGACGAGGAGACACCTTGGATAGCAACCTTCCTCTCATTCGGTCCCACGATACTACTTATTGGTGCAACATACTGGCTACTCCGTCGGTCAGCAGGTGGTGCCGGCGGTGGAGGTGGTAGCAGTGGTATCTTCGGCATGGGCAAGAGTCGCGCTCGCAAGTTCAACCACGAGACAGATATAAAGACGACCTTCAAGGATGTTGCTGGCATGGACGAAGCCAAGCAAGAAATCATGGAGTTTGTGTCTTTCCTGAAGGAGCCGGGTATGTACCAGAAGCTCGGAGCCAAGATCCCTCGTGGTGCCATTCTTTCTGGTCCGCCTGGTACTGGTAAGACATTACTCGCGAAAGCGACTGCTGGTGAATCCAAGGTCCCGTTCTTCAGTGTATCAGGATCTGAGTTCGTGGAGATGTTTGTCGGTGTCGGAGCAAGCAGAGTACGAGACATGTTCGCGAATGCCCGCAAGAGTGCACCATGTATCATCTTCATCGACGAAATTGATGCCATTGGAAAGTCTCGTGGCAAGAACACCATGGGAGGTGGCAATGACGAGCGGGAAGCAACACTCAACCAGATCTTGACTGAAATGGACGGTTTCAACACATCCGAGCAGGTCGTTGTTCTGGCTGGTACTAATAGGGCGGATGTGCTGGACAAGGCCCTGACGAGACCTGGTCGTTTCGACAGGCATATTAGTGTTGACAAGCCGACAATGGATGGCAGGAAGGAGATCTTTGCCGTTCACTTGAGGAAGATCGTCACAAAGGAGGACCTTGAATATCTCAAGGGAAGGCTATCAGCATTGACACCTGGCTTTGCAGGTGCAGATATCGCGAATTGCGTCAATGAGGCAGCATTGATTGGTACGTTCGTCGCCGTCTCATTGGATGACCCTTGCTAACAACCCATGTAGCCGCCCGTGGTAAGGCCGAATCCGTCACAATGGCGCACTTCGAACAGGCTATCGAGCGTGTCATTGGTGGTCTGGAGAAGAAGTCGCTTGTGCTCAACCCGGAAGAGAAGAAGACCGTCGCCTACCACGAAGCAGGTCATGCTATCTGTGGATGGTACTTCAAGTACGCCGACCCACTGCTGAAGGTCAGCATCATCCCACGAGGCTCCGGCGCTCTGGGCTACGCACAATACTTGCCCAGTGGCGATACCTACCTGATGAACGTCAACCAGCTCATGGACCGCATGGCCATGACGTTGGGTGGCCGAGTCAGCGAGGAGTTGCACTTTGACACCGTAACGAGTGGCGCAAGTGACGATTTCAGCAAAGTATGTCTCCCTCCACCACATCCACCAGCCTCACGCTGACACATTACAGGTCACCCGCATGGCCACCGCAATGGTAACCCAATGGGGCATGTCCCCCTCCATCGGCTACATGTCCTACGCCGACGACCCGCAACAACTACACAAGCCCTTCTCCGAAGACACTGCCATGCGCATCGACTCCGAAGTCAAGCGCATCGTCGATGAAGCCTACAAACAATGCAAAGACCTCTTGATTGAAAAGAAGAAGGAGGTTGGTATCGTCGCGGAAGAGTTGCTGAGGAAGGAGGTCCTGAGTAGAGACGATATGGTGAGATTGCTCGGGAAACGAGAGTGGGGAGGTTCGCAAGAATTTGAGAAATGGTTCGGAGGAAGGGGAGACACGCAGGGTGTCGAGGGGAGTACACCTGGAGCGCAGTTGCCCGGTGGGGAAACTGGTCATGGCAGCCCACCGTTGGGTGGTGCGGCGCCAGTTGCGTTTAGGAGGTTGTAGGAGGCTGGACGAGGTTGTAGATATTGGCATTAAGAGCATTGTTTCGGCATGGAGTTAGGAGCATAGAGTAGTGTGGTGTGGATACCGTCGTGGTATAGTACATATCAGGGTTCGACGCATGCAAGCGTGCGAGGTAAGTAACAGATCAGAATATTATTTCCCGCTCATCAATTTGCACTTGGCCACTGAGATCTGAAGGTCCAGGACCTTGGAAAGCTGCTGAATGGGGATGTATACCGTACCAGTACGTAGTAGGACACAAGTTTGAGCAGAATCCCTACGGCACTCTCTCTGGGATATTTCCAAATCTTTGTCCATTGACTGCAGCAGCCACAAAGAAAACTCGTGATGTTCTCTGCATCGGAAAGTTTCAGTTTAGACTTCCCACACATCACACCACATCATTGCTCAAGGTAACTTGACAACAGGAGAGTGCCGCGGATGTACATACTTGAGCACAGTGGATATACACTATCCGTATTACTGCATAGAGTGCAACAGTGGAAACCAAACAATAAATCTCTGAAGATTATCGTGCTGACTATGACACAGGAGCGTGTCGTCAAGATACTATCCTACCCGTTCCAGCTTACTGGCAGCCCAACTTTGAAAACACAGAATACACTCAGAGTCAATCGATTGTCAGGCTGACTTTGCCCAGTGCCAGCAGAGCACCGTCCCGTCAAGACCCATCAGCCCGGCCCATCCTAGATTCACTAACTCCAACCCTCCCATGCAGACTTCTGAGCTTAGAAATGAGCCCGCCCATCGCGTCGTGAAGTCAACGTCGATGTCGACGTCAACGTCATCATACCTCGTTCGTTCTTTCCGCGACTTGATCATCGTCCGCTCTTCTGCCAATGTTCGTGGTGGTACCACCGTCGTCGGCGGCGGCGGTTGCGGCAATGGTCAATGAAGTCAAGTTATCCAAATATCAAGATAACTCTAACTTGGCTACCGTGTCCACTGACCCCACCTCCAGATCGCTACGAGCTAGGTGTGCTTCTCCCGATATCTTATGTGTCACCTCTCTCTCTTATTCATTGCTCGAGTTCCGCGACACCCCCGACGCTCATTTTCGCCTGCTCGGAGAGCTCAATCGGTCCGTCCAAGAGTCTGGCGTATAATATCCGGCAAGAAGAAGCTGCTACTGACAGTAGCGCCTCGGACGACGGGCCGAGCCACTTCATCTTTGATAGAATTACTGGTCCCGTTTGGAAGAAACCCAGTCTTCCTCAATGCTGCATAGCATGTAGAGCTGATACATTGATGAGGAGGTCGCACCGATTCCACTCGAAAAGTTAGAATTGGTGGTAGTGGAGTTGCACTTCTTGAGCATACAAGGACCCAGGGACTCGTCAGAGTCATGCTTCAATTGGGTGTCGCCATGGTGGTCTGGTACTTCACTATTCGGCTGGCGTAATCGTGGCATGACGAGCAGACAGACCTTGTCGCTCTAAAGAGTGGGTGTGGCAACCAGAGACTGCTTCCCGTCCTCACGAAGACTAGGTTTTCGCAAGGTCGCTCATGATCGCGGGTAAAGCTGACGAAGTTGACGCTCGCCTTCTTGTATCCACACACTCGCTGTGAAGTATGTATCGGGACCAGCAAGAGACATCTCGTTCGAAGCTGATATATCGGTCTTGCGGTCCCTATGGGCATGGTTCAGCTGCACTGCTTGGGCGAGGAGAATCGCCTGAGTGAGAACTTACATTGCTGAAGGCTATCGACGTAAGAAGAGATCTGGAAAGGACAGCTTGAGTCAAAAACCCCATGCTGGCTTCGAATTGAAAGAGGAACTGTCCAGGTCCAGAGGTACTTTATCACTTCAGCTTCACGCCATGCCATGCCATGCCATCATAGCCTGTTCCAGCCGCCTCATCTTGCATCGCGGACTAATGGCCGCAGATCTGACCATAGCTATCATCTCGCGCATCAGGTCGTCGATATGGAACCTCTCATTTGGGGTCGCAAGCGCGCCAGCACTCCTGCTCACAGCTCCCAGCAGACCGGCGGGCTTAACAATTGGCAATCACACTTTGCTCGCTCTCAAGCCCATCATTACATTCAATTCCACCACTCTCAACCCGTTCCAGCCAAGAGTAACAGTGGCAGCTGCAGTCACGAAGCCCACTGATTTCAACCAACCTTCAACCTGAAAAGTGCCGAATCAGGCTCCAGGTCTACCTCCACATCAGCCATTAGTAGGGAGTGATTGTAGGCAGGGCAGGTTGATCCCCTCTCTCTTGAGCGACGGAGCGTCGAAATATCCCATGTCATCCATAACACAAGCTCGATGCAGTGTTGCCATCAGTTCCATCAGTGGCCACTCCTGGCAACGTTTCCAGCCGATGTCTTCTTCGCGCCTTCGTCTCGGTCTTCTCCCCAGCACAAGTATCTCTATGGCACAAGTATCTCTACAGCACATAGCACACACCACGCCACACCCCCCTGCCCCCTCGCCCACCCGCATAACATGAGTAGCATACCATTCCGCCTTCTGAGTCAAACAATCAACATCATCTCCTAGGTTCTGTATAAACCTCACGACATTCTTCAACAGGTGTACCCAGCCAGCCACCAAGCCAGCCATCCAGCCATTCATCCCTTCCTTAAAATTACCTGGAAAGATCGTGAGAACCGATTACAGATCACTTGCGGCATTTCGAGCCTGGAGTATTCATTTCCAGTCTCTGATTCTTCTACATTATTTCTGTGTGATACATGAGACTATCCAGCTCAGCGATGTTTCTGGTATTCGCGTGGCGGATCCGTGGTGGCATGGCAATGATGTGATGATGTGGTAGGTAGTGTGCAGTATGCAGTATGCAATATTGTCGTGTGTGGTGGTATGGGGTGGACGACGCCTTGGAACCGGCATGAATCCGGGTTGTGTAGTTTCTGTGTGAAGTGAGTGGATGGGAGGGACGGGAAGGGCCGGGGATGGAATAGACTGTGCGATGACCATTCACCTTCGCAGACGAGAAGTTTTTGCCTGCGAGATCATTTCTGAACTTGTAAGGCACGTTGCCATCATCTGGCCTCGTCAGGGCGCAAGACAACAGGTCGCAAGATAACGCGAGAGATTGAGGCTATGTGACTGTCCACGGCACTCTCCCAGGGGCTTTGTGTAAACTTTTGCCATTGCAGTCGTGTAGAAGTAATGTACACATACCACAACAGACCAATCGAACCACCCAAACCAAACATAACCATAATCCGCTCATCAGTCCCAATCGATCCGGGTATATGCATGCCTATTGCTTGTCGCTTTGCCCACCAAAATTCCAAGCGTATGTTTGGCACATGCTCGTCCGAAACTCCAATTGCCCTGCTCAATGCTGACCTTCGTGTCCACTTCACGTACCACCACTATTAACATCCGCGATCACAGCGCCCCCCTCCAATCATCCTCATTCCCAAAAATATCCTCATAGCTCAACCCCTCCATCCCCTGCATGTGATCCCACATTCCCATCCCATCCATACCCTCCATTCCCTCCACTCCCTCCATCATCCCCAACTCGCCACCCATTGTCCCTCCCATGGCGTGCTGACCGTGCTCCTGCCCCTGCATCGCCTGTAACTGCTGCTGCCTCTGCTGCTGATGTTCTCGATGTTCCTGCCTGTCACTCCCGCCTCTTCCCCCAACCTCTCCTTGCATAATAATCGACGGCGGCACTGGACCGAATAGCTGCACGTCGATGTGATCGTCGGCGCTGACAGAGTTGGCTGCTGCAGTGGAAGCGGGGATGTAGTGGTGGCCTGAGTCGCCGCCAGGGTGGGCCATGCGATTTTGGGGATGCTGCCTGGCGAAGCTGTGTTGGCGAGATGGATTTGGTGCGTGGGTAGTGGAGGTGGACGGATCAGGGCCAGAGTGAGTGTTCCAGGTGGAGTTTTGCTCGAGAGTCGTCATTGGTGGAACGGGGTAGGCGAAGGGGTCGGCAGATGGGAACATCATGCTGGAGAGGTCGGAAAGGTTGGTGGGATACGGTTGGTTATTGTTGTAGCTGAAGGGGTAGTGGCTGGGGTAAGGTTGTTGTTCTTGCTGGAATGGCCGGCGTTGTTGTTGATGTTGATTTTGTGGTTGTTGGTACTGCTGATGCTGGTATGGTTGCTGTTGATGATGCTGCTGCTGCTGCTGACTTTGCTGCCAATGTTGCTCTTGTTGATGCTGAGGCTTTGTGTTATAAGATTGCCGTCGCTGTACCTCACCATGTTGATGATGCATCTGTAGTTGCTGCTGCGCCTGGCGCATGATAGCTTGTTGTGATAGATCTTCCGAAGCATTACCACGACTACTGGATGCAGAGCTTGATGATTCGGACGAAGGCATCGAGCTCATATTCATATTCCGCCCTGAAGTTGCGGTCCGTCGTTCGAACAGAGTTGGCCGGCTTCCAGATGGAGGTCGTTGAGATGCAGTCCTGGCAGCTGCTTTTGATCGTTGTGCCGGTACAGCTGGAGGTGCCATTACTGACTGAATAACCGAGTCGGTCCTCTTTGGCGAGACCTCACGTTTGCGGGTTGGCGGAATATCTTCTGATAATTTTGCCGGTAATGACATCCAGAGGTTCTGAGAGAGTAGTTAGCATATGCTGTCCATATCTTGCGCTGCTCATGACTCTTACATTTAAAGTAGTGGTACATCTGTCAGCTGCCATACTTCGCTTGGCCAGCTTGGCAAGAATCCCTTTACCATCTTCAGCATCCCGCAGGATCTCGCGTGCTGTCGAGGAATCTGCATTTTCCACAACAAAATAGAGCAGAGACAGGACAGCAAAGAACGTGGTATACATAGTGAACCAATATGAGCCAACAAGGTAGCCTTCGCGTACCATTTCCATGGCTGTTTTTGTATGTTAGCTCGTCCATTATCCACTACGGCTCTCTTTTCCCACTTACTGATATGTATGATATTCCGCGAGACACCGATACAAGCTGCAGCACAAGCGTATGACCGTTGGTCGACAGTCTTCGACGCGTCCCGTGTAGATACGTAATGCAGAAAAGGTCGATACAGCATCATCTGGGCATGCGCGAATGCCAGTCTCAAGAGCTGTGGTATAGGTCCAGCTTGCCATGGTAATCTTGCTCCACCAGGCTTCAAAGCATCAGGTAGATTCTCCATCCATGTCTGCAGGTCATTCTCCAATTCTCGTATAGTTGAAAAGTGCACAGAGTACGACCTTGATGTGGACTGTTCTTGGCTTTGGAACCCGCTAGTAGGGTATATAGACTTTACAATCTTACTCAAGATTTTCGCCAGATCGAAATTAGCGTTCGATGCAACCGTGATAGGTATGAAACCTTCAGGCATAGGCTTGATTTCTACTTCAGTAATGAAGTCGTCATCAACCTCAGTGGGCAAGTCTTGGTCGATGTCTTCAGCGTTCAGAGTTAATGGCAAACCCAGCATGGCTCCGACGTAGATGTCGAACTTTCGGATGACCCAAAAACATCTTTTGCGCGTCTCTGCTTCAACTGGAGTGAAGCTGTCCTTGAACGAGCGGTGTAGTCCCTATGATGGAGTTCAGTGAAAAAGAATGACGGATTAAGGTCATATAGCTAACCATGCGTAAGCTACTTCTCAATGCTATGCCAATGTATGAGTAACATGTGCTCAATTTGGCCGAGCATTGCAGAAACATGATCATGAATATGACAGCTTGAAGAGAGGTTAAATCTCTGCAATCAGTCACGTCGGAGATACGTCTGGCAGCCCAGAAGTACTCATAGCTTGAAGTGGAGTCAGCGATTGAAGTATCCTTCCTCTTGCAGAGTCGACGTACCCAGTATGAGTAGCACTTTGGTAGCCATCCTTTTCCAGCTCACTCTCCTCACTTTTGTCAAACAAAGCGCCCAAAGCCATGACAGCAAACAGTAGTGGCAGGAACCTCTGATCTTCCGCAGCGTATTCCGAGCTTGGTATGTCGTATATACGATTCAGACTCGTGAAGAAACTTGGCTTGTGGCAGACATTCAGCAAAGCACTTGCATCGTTCAGCGCACTTCCGCACAGTTGCTGAGCAACCTCTTTCGAAGGCAATGTCGCCGTTGCCTTTTTATTGAAACTATTGAATGGCGATTCCTGCTCGTGAGTCGGTGTAATCGGAGAATCAAAGTCCTGCCCCATCTGGCGACCACGACCAATTGTTGTCGAACGCAGCGGACTTGGTTCCTTGCCTGTTGCCTCTCCGAATTGATCACGGATCCGTCGTATCCAGCTCAGACCAGAAGAATTGCCGTAGTACTCTGACCTACCACGATCTCCAAGATCCAATTGACCGGTAGTCTTCACCATCAGATCGAGAGTGTCATTGCCTTTTGTCGGTGATTTTGACTTTGAAGCATTGTCGGGACTGATCGAGGATCGGTGTGATTCGGAAGCTGTAGATGGTGGCAGTTTGACATCAAGGTTGGGGTCATTGAGATTGATAGTCGGATCGAGCGACTTCAGAAGAGATTCTGCTTTGATGAGCTTCTGCTCGAGTGCTTCCACATAAGCGGGACCTGTCAGGGTTATGGGTTAGAATGGTGAGGGCGGTGCATCGAGACACGCTTCCAATCTCGCAGCAGGCTACCACATACCTGGATTCCTTCGCCGCTGTGAGGGCTGATCGTATGTGCAGTCTATACGTATCGTTAGTGACTGTGGCTGCGTTGTGAACGGTACCCGACCTACCGTAACTGTAGATTTGGCAATGCGAACAGGGCAACGAGCCATTACATTTGATCTTCTTCCGACGGCACTGGAGATGACTTGTATTAGCCTGTTGATGTTATACATATATATATACTGTGTGGCTTCAGGACGTGCTGCCAATTGACATTCAATCTGTTGTTCATATGGCTTGTCGTTGAAAGAGCAACCAAACACAGACTGTACAAGGTCACACCACAGCCAAAGATGGGCCATTTTTGGCAGGACGAGTGCACAGGGCAGACGACAAGCACAACCTTGTTGTCTTTGTGATGCACTCCAGCACAAGATACAATAGCGGCAGGCGATGACAGAAGCGTAGACTCACCTCATCACAAGCTCTCGTCACACGCCTTCTCTTCTGCATGGGAGCAGTTGTGTTAGACGGCTTTTTGACATCTTCTTGGGCACTTGTGACCTCGTCTGAAGGCTCATCCGAGTGGTCAGCATCTGCACTGTCAGGATGATGTTGTAAGGTCGGATGCTGCACGTTCATGTTGCTGAGTTTTGACGATTGAGTGTTGGCGGAGATAGTCAGACCGTCGAGCAATGATTCCTGTGAGTTCTACCACGCTTCTCTTTTCACAGTCTGCGCACGTCTGAAAGTGCAACACATTCCAAATTTTGCGTAATCAGTAGGGATGCCAGTCTGTGATCAGTGTCGACAGTGTTTGCGAAAAAAGTTGAGAGTTTAAGCGCCGAGGTGTGGGAGATCAAAGTAGATGAAGCCTTGGCGTAAGAGGCAGAGTGCAGAGGCAGAGGCAGAGGCACAAAAAGAGTCGGGACTATCCGTGCAGTGGCCACGGCGTTCTAGAGCGCGGAGTTCACCTGGAGTGGTCGAGGGGTATTTGTGATTATTGTGATGTACACGTATTCTACGCCCTTGCCCTTTGCTTGTGTGTGCTTGTGCTTGCAAAGGGATGAGTGTGAGCGGCCGACTGATTGGTGGGTGGCGTCTAACTCGTACCTGATGTCGTCGATCAGGTGCCGAGTTCCCGAGTCTGTTGGAACGATGTGATGGGCATCGTGAAAATGCGAGCTGATTTTTTGATGCATCCTCCTCTCGTCCAGTCCGGCTTCAGCTGGAATAGACGCCAGGCCAAGGCCTGTGCTGGGTCTGGGTAGGCGCTGCCCAGAGATGATGGAAATCAATCGACATCGTCTTCAGACGAATAATGCACAATGAAGACATGGTAAAGGACGAGACTCCAGATTGCCATCGAATAATTGATGAAATTGATGACGAACGGACAACGGCTTTACTGTACTGCGGTCTGCGGTCTGCAGTCTGCGGTCTGCGGTCGACCATTGCCCAGCTTGCCCAGCAGCCCCAGCAGCCCAGCAGCCCCAGGGCATCCTCCATGGCTGACTTCGATGCCTTTCACCACTTTTCGCCTCCAGCATTATTTGGCACAAACGGCCTGTCCATACACATCTTCCAAATAATTTACAAAGTGGTACCAGTACCTTTTATTTCCTGCGATACATGGTATACCTGCCGTACCTGACCCTGCCCCAGTGGTGCATGATCGAAAATCGTAAGCACAAACCATCTTTTCAGTCTCGTCACAGGGGCCACCAATCAAGCCTCAACCGCATCAAACTCGTCTACTCCTGCCTCCTCCTGATGGCCATGTCCTCGCCCACTATTGGTTGCATTGCAGATGGCTCATAGCTCAACACCGACACCGATACCGGACGCTTCCAGATGGGACGCAGATGCGCTGGTGCGTGCCCCGTGTGCCCGTCAACGCGGCCAACTCCGGCAAGCTTAGTCCACCAGTTCATGCAGACACGGAGCATCATGACAGCCTGTGACGACCTGAGAACTTCTCAGCATCTCCCCAGCGAATCGTTTTGATGTGTGACCTCCTGCTAGCTCGAGACAGCATGTCACTCTCGATCTTGAAGTCCGTGATCCCTGCTTCATTACGTGGCATGCTATACATCAGATGGTCACAAGGCGTGCAGCAGGCATTACTGTTGTTGTACTATGTATCTCGAAGCACAAGCTTTTTGCCTTGTTGGGGCGGACATCCGGATACAGTTCCTGCCAGTCGTGCCCATCACTAAAATCCCCTCGAAGGCTTCAAAGACGTTTCTGCACACTACTAGTACTACTGGATACTGCATGAGGATATCCGCTCACAACAGGCGCCCACGAAACTGCTACAGCAGTAGTTGTTGAGAAATATCAGATAATTGATCACTTATGTCGAGGGAGACCAACCGCCACCAATAACATATACTTTTCTTCACACTCGGCTGCTCACTGTATGCATACTGGACATGTCGCCCAGGGCCAACGACAAAGCGGCATGTTCCGTACGACCTCAACTTCAGTTCGACATGATTTGGAAGCATCTCTTTTTGGCCAAACTTCGGTCGTGCCTCGCATTCGGTCTTGGCTTTGGTAAAAAAATATCACAATCGTGTAATGTCTTGGAAATGCTAAATGAAGGTCTGCTGACCTATCACCCAAAAACTGCAATGCCGGAAGTGACAGGATTCAATACAGTGGAGATGCTGACATACCAAGACAGATCGACCATCACGTTGAAAGGTCGAGGCAAAGGCCAAGGCTGATGCGCAAGATTTACACGGCTGAGCATAATTGCGCACCAAATTATACACAAATCTGCACAACTTTGCACAAATGCTCGAGACAAATGCTCGACACAAAAATGCACGACAACAAACAGGACTCCTGCACAGCTCTCAAACCTCGCCTCCCACCGCTCTTCCATTCTAAAGATCCATCACGGCTTCATCTTTTTCACATGACCATCCAGCGTGGCCTGTCCAGCTTTAACTCTTCGCCCAGGTGTGACTGAACCTCGTGTTCTCGGACTCTTCGATGGCGGAGCGACATCGTTCTCAGGCGTCTCGTCCCTTTGCCTCTTGTGCTTAGCAGCAGGTAAAGCTGTTGGCTCACCCTCCTCATCACCATGACCATCGTCGACCATCGCTCCAGGTGGTCCATTCTTGCCTTCTGTCGGACCTTCAGCATCATCATCGAACAGTTCTCGCCACGTCCCATCCAGCACCCTTGGCGAATTGCCATGCAAGCCAATATGGTATGCAGACTTCAACCCATTGATACAGATGTCTCTCTGCCTCGCAAAATCAAACATCGGTTTCGGATACACCATCATCTCTCCTTCTCCCTCCACAATCTCGCCTTCCTGCGCAATCTTCAAGGACGTCAATCTATCCTCGTCAGCTTCTTTCTCTCCATCCCCATTCTTCCCATTCGCCGCATTCGACTCTGCATATCCGCCATCGCCTTTGATGATACATCCCCACTTCTTCTGATCAGCTATCGGTGCCTTCCAAGGCTCATATATGTATTTGTCGCTGTAGTTCTTTAGCTCGGGAACATATCGCCGCACGAATGCGCCTTGTTTGTCCCACTTGGTTGGGAAGGCGATTGGTGAGTAGCAGCGATAGAACTGCGAGTAGAAGGCGACGCAGGACAGCCACTGCCAGTTTCCAGCATTACAAGCAGTTTCGTGGTCGACGAGCCATTCCTGGTAACGAAGTCAGTATCGTACTCACCAGTATACAATGCCAGCCTATCCTACCTCAAACACCTCCGCCCCCCTCTCCCAATCAATATAACACCCTCCCCTCGTCAAGAAACACGCCACCGCATGCCTCCCCAAATGATGTATCCACCCCTCCAACCTCAACTGCCTCATCAGTGCATCAATCCACGGAAACCCCGTCCTTCCCCACCTCCACCGCAAGAAATACTCCTTGCCCTTCTCACTATCCACATCGTACTCCCCAGTAATCAACCCTGTCCCCTTGTCCACCCGGCTCGGCAAATGCCACGGTATAAACCGTGCCGTCGAGTTCCCCATCGTCTGCGCAAATTGATAGCCTAAAGCTGCCTGTGCGCCAAAGTACATGTCCCGGAATAGCATCTGTCCCGTCAGACTCGTCGGCGGCGAACTGTGCGGTTTCTTCTGCTTTTCATGCTCAGTGACGATATCCTGGGCCCGCCAATACAGCATTCGACACGACAGCGAGCCGAAATGATGATGTGGCGACAGTAGCGTCGTCGACTGCGGCTCAAAGGCTGTGGGCGCTGTATTTGGCTTTTCAAATGTCGCGGTGTAGTGCTCATTCGCAATGATGGCGTCGAGAGCGGCGAGGCCAAGGGTTTCGCCGCCGCGGATTGAGGACGTGGCGGGTTTCATGCCTAGCTCGGAGAGGGTGGGAGGGGCGAAGTCGTTGTTGGGGCCGGAGAGGGAGTGGTAGGACGTGTTTGGGGTGAGTCGGTGGATGGAGTTGAAGTCTGGCGTCGGCGATGGTGTTGAAGGGAAGAAGGATATGGCTGTCTCGCCTGGGTCGGGGAGGGACGTCGGCGCAGGCAGCGGCCTTGGTATCGCGCCTAATTTCTGGCCTGCCTACAACAAGTGGGTGACGAGTCAGAACTGAATACACCTACAGTACATCACAGACCGCACGGGACGCGGATGCAGAACCACAGCGTCTGCGAAAAAAAAGGAATATGCATTTCGGATCTCTTACATGCTGCACCTGCGTGATGCTCATCGTGGGCTTCCCGCCATTCGCCTTTACCAACTCATCGCTATCATACAGCGTTCGTCCACTTTTCACCACCACCTCAACCCCCATCTCCTTCGCCATCCTGCTCACCTCCTCATCCCTCTGCCTCGCATACGCATCCGTGTCCTTTTCAAACACCAAATGCGTGATCCCCCACTCCTTCAGCAGCTTCGGCAACAGCGTCTGCGGCGCCTCCCGTACCACGAGCAGCTTCTGCTTGGGATTTAATTTCTTGAGGGACGAAGAGAGGTCGTTTTGACAATCGAGAAGGAATTGAAAGCGGTTGGGACCGACGCGCGCGCGGTACACGTAGTGAGGATCCCAGCACCAGACGGGGAAGAAACAGGATGGGTGGAGGGCGAGGGCGGCGAGGAGGGCGGGAGAGTCGTGAAGGCGGAGGTCGGTGCGGAACCAGTAGAGGACGCGCACTGCAGGGGAAGACGCTTGTGATTTGGCCATGGGTGCGCGAGAGTGAAAAGGTGCTCAGAGGATGTGTTAGAGTGTTAGAATAGGTGTTGCGACAGGTTGCGATGGCATGTAAACAGAGGAGGCTGGAGAATCGTGATGACGAATGATCTGCCAGATCTTGGCAGATTGGGGGCCCATGCAGTACAGTAAGGTACAGCACTCCCGCAGCATCCAATATATCCATCACGCTTCACCTGACAGTCAGCATCGCGATAATGCGTAGATTCTTTAAAGGTATCGTTTTGTTCTGTCATACAATATCACAATCTAAGCTGCTGTTGGCCTCGTGGTCGGCAGAACAGTCACGCCGTAGTATTCCATAGCAGAGGCCCGTGAGCGTAGTACGGGCGTGAAGCGGAACAGTTCATCTATCTACTTCCATCATCAACAAGCACACCGGACAAAGGTTGGATCTCTTGTATCCTAAGACCACCGGCCGCAGTGCTTCAATGTCGATCTCCGTGCTATCCAGCGACATTATAAAGAGTGCTGTTTCCCCTGTGTTGTCTTGCTGTCTGTCTCCTGTCCACTCCACAACTGCAGTCACACAAGAAAAGAACGCAATCTATCTCAACAATCACATCTTGCAGGCTGATAATTAGAATACTTGAACTTTGCCCTTGCTACACTACTCCACTCAACACACAATCAGTGAAAACATCGTCAGCATGAACAAGCTCTACTCGATGTGGACTCAGGCCTATCCGGTTAGGAGCATCTTTCTGATACCCAATCTCAGTTTCAAACGCTAACGAATATTTAGCCACCAGCCAAATATACTGAAGCTCATACCGGAGACCTGAAAGGAAAGGTACCTAAACTTCCACCCTCCACTAACCACACCTGCCACCCCTCACTAACGCCACCACCCAGACCTACATCGTGACTGGCGCCAATACGGGCGTGGGTCTCGAACTCGCCGCGATCCTCTACTCCCGCAACGCCCGCGTCTTCATCGCCGCCCGCAACGAGAAGAAAGCCCTCACCGCCATCTCCTCCATCAGATCCCGCACCCCAAAATCCACCGGCACGCTCGACTTCCTCTCCCTAGACCTCGCAGACCTCTCCACCATCAAGACCTCCGCAAACGAGTTCCTCAGCAAGTCAGACCGTCTGGATGTCTTGTTCAATAATGCAGGCGTCATGCTTCCGGATTCGAAAGCTACCACGGCGCAGGGGTATGATCTGCAATTGGGTGTCAACAATATTGGGACGTTCATGTTTACGAAATTGCTGACGCCAATGCTGAGACGGACGGCTGCGGAGAGCACAACGGATCAAGGAAGTGTGCGTGTTGTGTGGGTTGGGAGCTCGGCTGCTGAGGGCATGTCTCCACAGAATGGCATCCCGCTCGCGGCGCTGGCGGATCAGAAGAGCTATATCAAGCAGGGAAACATGAAACGCTACGCCATCTCCAAAGCTGGCAACTACCTCCACTCAGGAGAGTTTGCCCGCCGCTATGCAGACACGGGCATCGTGTCTGTGGCTCTCAACCCGGGCAATCTTGACAGTGAGCTTTGGCGCACACAAGGGAGTTTTGCGAGTTGGTTTCTCCGCAAATTTGTGCTTCATGCGCCTGTAAACGGGGCCTATACGGAACTGTTTGCTGGATTGAGCCCGGAGGTCAAAGGGAGGAACGGAGATTGGGTGGTTCCATTTGGCAGATTCATGCCTGTGACCAGAGGTATGTTTGGATCGATTGGGATGGGCACGAGCCTATTTTGTGTATTGACTGACACCTGTCGTAGCGGACTTGGTGAAGGCGACGAAGACGAGAGAAGATGGAGGAAGTGGAGTAGGAGCAGAGTACTGGGAGTGGACTGAAAAGCAAGTCAAGCCTTATTTGTGAGACGAAGCGAGGAAGGGGTTGATGAATCATGATTTCGAGGCTGGTTGGAGTTGGGTGGGCGGATCATGTAGGATGCTGGGAGTACCTGTCAGAGGACATGAGTCTGAGCAGAATCCGTACGGCACTCTCCCGGGATACGTCCAAGGGTTTGTCCTAGTACAGCAGATGGTAACTTTCGAATGTCGAATGGTTCGTCGAAGACATTTCACCGCCCTTTTCCCCTTACAGGAGGAATCCTGGTGACGCCGGGTATCAGGATGATTAGTAGGGCATTGAATTCCAGTATTGGAGACGCAGAAGGTATATGAACATCCTCTTCATACAAGCCGTTTGCAGAGCACAACCATCATCCTGTCCTGAAGACGCCTAAGCACAAACATCACAATTCCCAGAACGCCCCCAGTCGTGAATCGAAAGCCTTTTCCCATGCCCACATCTACGCATCGACATCCATTCCATCCGCTTGACCCACCACCGCGACCTTCCTCTTCCCCTTCGTCTTCTTCCCCTTCGCCACCGGTGCCTTCGCCGCTTTCGCCTCCTCTTCTTTCACCAACGCCGCCTCCTCCTGCGCCGTCAACGTACTCATCTCCACATCCTCGTCCTCCTCGTCCACCTCCCCATCCACTAACGCCGCCTCCGCATCCTGCGCCTCCTCTTCCGTCTCCTCCAACGCCTTCTGCACCCTCTCCCTCTCCTCCACCGGCAACAAATGCTGATTCTCCTCCACCAGTTTCCTGTCCGCCTCCAACTGCCGTGCCTTATTCCCGCGCATCCGCTCCTTGTAGTGACGCAGTTCCCGGCGTCCTCGGATCTCCTCAATACGTGTCATGGCTTCGAGCGTGCGGGCCACGGTTTCGCGGTTGTAGCGCACGGGGATGTTGCGGCGTTGTGAGAGAGAGCCGAGGAGCGTGCCGTCGACTATGAGCTCTTTGCCGTGGGCGCGGCGGAAGGATTTCGTCCAGGAGAGCTTGCGCGGGTTTCGCTTCATTTTGAAGTTTTTGTGGCTGTAGGAGGAGGAGGGGTTAGTTGGGTTTGGCAGATGGATCAAGAGTGTTGGCTTGAACGTACCACTTTGACCGACAGAAGCGGAACATTTTGGCATCATTGCGGACGAATGTGATGCCCTTGGAGGGATATGCTGGCCGCGAGCAGAAGTGGCAGGTCTCGATTCTCATTGTCAGAGAGGATGGGGGCGGGCGATTGGCCGCCTACGAGAAGAGGATGGGTATATCCGATTAGTTGTCGATAATCTGGCCGGGGCTGCAGATGGAGCGGTTTGGTAGATCACTTGAAAGAAAGCGCGATGAGATGTAGAGGTGGTGTAGTATGGCGAGAGACAGCAAGGTCAGAAAAAGTGCACGGATCAATCTCAAAGTGGTAGATCGGCACGGCACAACTCCGAGGTTGAAGACGGCAAAAGAAGCACCATCATCCAGTTTCCTGCGGAAACAGCACAACACAACACACATCAGAGCATCATCTGACCACAATCCGCCCATTCTGCCATCTAGTCAAATATTACACCATGGCGTCAGCACTAGCAATCGGTCTCGGTATTGCAGCAGCAGCCTTCTTCGTAGGACCTCTTGCGCCGCTGCTACCACGACAACCCCAGAGCTGACATACCATCACTTCTAGGGCCGAGCAGGACTTGTAGCACTACGCCGCTCACGAGGCGGCACTAACGCACTCGGTCGCGCATTTTACAAAGGTGGCTTCGAGTCGAAAATGACGAGGAAGGAAGCTGCTCTGATACTACAGACAAAGTATGATGGCCACATCTTATACCTTCCGCGGTACCACGATATTGCATGGCAGCCTCGGATCCTGTGTTACCCTGGCTGATATATACGTTCCTGCAGCGATCGAGGCATAACGAAAGAGATAATACGAAAAAAGCACCGACAGCTGATGTTGCTGAACCACCCGGATCGAGGTGGAAGTCCGTACTTGGCGACGAAGATTAACGAGGCGAAAGAGTTCTTGGACAAGAATCCATCATGAGCAAATGGTGAAGCTGCACGAATGACGAAGATCATACATCTCTACTCAGAACGAAGAAAGGAATCCGCGCCCGATCGGGGGAATGAACGAAGACTCGGTCTGAACATGGACAGAGCGAAGATATGTCTTATCAAACGATCCGGCCCAGGAGGACACTTGGAATGCAATCAGGGAGTATGAGCAAGATCTGATTCATGCCATGCCATGCAGTAACAAGTTGAGACCAATACACAGCTTGGCAAAGAGGATGTGGTATGTCAAGCGTTATAACGACATGACAACGGGCCGCGATACAATATTCTGAGCTACGCATCGGGTGGCAGATTTGACCTAGAATATGGCAGTAATCCTTCATGGAACCCTCTCTGAAAATTGACGATGGCGTTCAAGAGTTCACAATCGGGCGTAAAGGTGGCACCATGGCGGTCAACGCGCATTGCAGCTGAGAGGTCGGACTGTAAGAGATCTGATTTGGGAAAGCTGTCCCCGATGCCCTCAGGAAATGAACATGTTTACGAAGGTTTCGTACAGGCAGACTACGAACTACGTCCCGGTTATGGTGTTATTCAAGCTACCTCTAATGAACTATCTGATCAGCCTAAAGCAGACTCCAGCTGTTGCCACCGTCTGACGTACGAATGATGCCAGCGTCGACTACTTGCGCAGTAGTGAAATCAGTATCGTTCCCAGCCAGAAAGCTCACCAAGCCACTCACGTCCTCCAGCACGTTCGTCCTCCCCAATGCCGTCAGCTCCTTCGTATCCTTCTTCACCATACTCCCCTTCTCCGTCCCATTAACCTCCGCGAATGGCCAACTTCTCCTCAATCAGCTCCCACATCGCTGTGCCCACAATTCCCAGCGTATACGCAATTACTGTGATCTTGTGTTCTGCAGATTCATCGCACGGGCTCGTGTAAGACACCTTACTGGTTCGAGCTACAGTGTCGAGCGGGGCATCTTTCGGTGCATGCTTCTGTAGTCGTAGTTCAGCACGGTGGAGGGAAAAGGGAAAACGTACGAGTTCAAGCGGGGTAGTCTTTGGCATGCGGGATCGTTCCGGTCATCTTGAATCTGAAACACGCCGTCCGTCTCGTCTTCGCCGCGTCTGGACGACATTGTCATTGAAGCCACAATCCCCAATCGCTTCCTCTGCGATGTCGCGTCAAAGCGTGATGCCAGGTCGTGCGCTCACCCTGACCGAGGAGCTCGAGCGTCTGGAGCAGTCCATCACTCTCACGCTGCAGGAGATCGACGCAAACTTCAGCAAAGCGCATCGCATCGTGACTTCGAGCATCTTGCCCGTCGTAGAGCAGTATGCAAAGTCGTCAGATGCAGTCTGGGAAGGTTCAAAGGTATGCGCCCTTTCTCTCGCATTCACGACCTACTGTCTGCAGTCAAATGCTCATTCGTACAGTTCTGGAAACAATTCTTCGAGGCCAGTGCCAATATCTCGCTTTCATCCTACGAAGAACCTCCAGAAGGTGAAGACGTGACCGCTGGCTACGACGATGCAGATGCAACTCAAGCTATGGATGAAAATACACCACGCAAGGGTGATCATGATGCCCCAACTCCAGGCCGCGCGAGACAGGACGACCTCGACGACTCTTCGCTTCTGGACTCACTTTCGATCCATGCCGCACATACTACACCTCGTCGGACTGGGGAGGAGGAACCAAGCTTTGCCGAGTATCCTTCTCCATACGAGACACTCAAGCAAGAAATGACACAGAATCCCACAACAAAACCCCGAACAAAACCAGCTGGAAAGGCAGCCCCCACGACACCCGGCCAGACAGGTCCAACTTTCCTCCCGCCAGCATCAACACCCACAGCTCAGTCCTCGCCCTTTCTACCATACTCCGCCGCCCGCCCAACAAGCACGCGACGCCCAACAAACCCCGATCCTCTACTCCACCGCGTCCTCGACAAAAACTATCGCATCCAAGCGACTCCTCACACCACCCAACGTGATCTCAGACCTCACCACACCACAGATGCAACCCAGCCCACGCCAGTCGCCCGCCACGACGCACTTCTGGACTCTTCCCCCTTCAGCCCACAACTAGCAGCACCTCAGCTCCGCTCCGAAATCTTCGGCACCCCAGCGCCATCACGCCGAGACGCGCTAACCGCACCACGCACCCCGGGAATAAGCGTCCATCACACCGCCGCCGCTCTCCCATCCCGCAGCGGCGCAGCTCAAACTCCCGGCGCCGACGAGGACAGCACGCGCCGCACGCTCTTTTCTCAACCATCCACTTCCCGTGCCGGAGCTGGGCAGAGACCTCGCGCTGCCCAGCCCCAGCGCACGCCCGCCCATCAAACATACACCACAGCCTACGATTCGGACCTAGACATCGACGATATTGACGTCAGTCCGCCCAAGACGCTGCAATTTCATGTGCCGGCGACGGTGCAGCGGGCGGCGCTGATGCAGACACCGGCGAGAGACGCGAGTCGAAAGATTGTGGAGGATTTGATGAGGGATGCCGGGGTGGGGGATGTGACAAGTACGTTGGAGGATATGCATGTTGGTGGGGCGGAAGAGGAGGGAAGGGAATTCTGGGAGGATGACCTTGACGAGGATGTGGAGGACAGGGGTGGCACAGGAGAGGACGATAGTCCTAGTGTGGTGCGCGTGGGAAGGAATGAGGATGATGATGCTTTTTGAGGTGGGATTGTGAAAGATTGCGTCAGGAAAGTTTGGGAGAGGCCTGCGAAGAGTTTCGGGAGGTATGGCTCAAACATATGTTTTAAGCACTGTAAGCTATTCGTAAGCAATGTATGTAGAGAAATGGACCTCTTGCTTGCTGGGTCCTGCCGAGGGTGCTATTCATGAACGAATTGTCTATATTCTTGGCAGATTCATGCATGTGTTCCGGGCCTTGCGAATCGCTGCTCCATCTGCAGCCTGTCCTTGCGCCTGACCCTGATCTTGTCGCACCGCTGCTTCACTGCGGGACACTCTGTGTGCGATACGTAAATCGCCGCAGCCATGTAATCCCGTTCTACCTCGTACACTCATCGCTCATTCACCACCAAACCTCAAATCTCAAATCTCAAAACTCCTAAACCCCTCAGCCTGTCCCATCTCCATCGACAGCGGCTGCACCTGTGCTCCAGCACCTTCGCCCAATCCCCCATCTGCACCACTCATAACCTGGTCATCGGCCCCAATCCCACTCTGCCCTTGACCCTGCCCGTGCCCCAACCCCAACGCCTCCCTCACCCCTTGGGCTTGACTCCTGACAACATCAATCTGTTCCCCGACACCACATAACGCCAACGCCTCGCCCAACACGCGTACAGCCTCATCATCACCACGTCCCAGACCCGCACCAACCGCTTTTCTCACTCCGTCCTTGACGCCCTCCACTCGTCTCCGCCACGCCAAGCGCTCTAGGAAGAGCTCTCGTCGGCGTCTCTCGACGTCACGTCGTTCTGCCGCAAGCAGCTTTTCGAGCTCGGCGAATTGAGCGAGCTTGAGATCGAGTTTCTGGGTCTGAAGCGCGAGGGCCGAGGAGAGGAGTGAGGTCACGTGGCGTTCGGTGTGGGAGGCGAGGGCTGATGAGCGGGTTGCGAGGAGAGAGAGGGCGGTTGTTTGGGGGTTGTGCGGGGATGTGGTAGGGGCAGGAGGTGGTGCGGCGGTGGTGGCGACGTCAATGTCCATGGTGTCTTCTGCTTTTGTGGTTGTGCCTTCCGTCGTGCTGGTTGGGTCAGCTGGGGCAGTCGTGCTGGGATCTGCGTTGGTGGCAGTGTTTTCTTGTATGTCATTCTCTAGTCTTTCACGCATTGTCTTCCTGATCTCGTCGACACTCCTACCGGCCGCTGCAGCTGCCACGGTAGGTTCCACAGTGGACGCGAGGAAACTGATGACAGACATTACAGGATTATCCGAAGCATCGAAAGGTACTCGTCCTCCACTCAGCCAGGCGAGGTTAGACTTCGAGTCGTTAGTACCTTGTTCACCGTCAATGTACTTGTCCTCGATCTCAAGCTGCAGGAACTTGAGCACACATTGCTCTCGTGTTCTTGTGCCGATGTAGTTTGCGATTTCGGTCCAGTCTTCGTCATGCATCTCCAATGCCTCCAGCAAGCGCAAAGTCTCGGAATCACTCCACGGCTTATCACGATCGGGGATGACAGCGTATGTCTCATCTTCTAGCTGTACAAACTCTTCCCTGGACGTTGAGCTTGGGTAGCGACCTTCACCGAAGCATGTCGTACAGAGATCGATCTTAGGCCCACCGATAACTTTGCCTTGCGTCGAAACATTGGCATTGGCGGGCGTGATCTTGGCATGATGGTATCTGATGCGTGTGCAATCGGCACCGCACGAGTAACAGAAGAACTTGATTCGTGGTTCTTTGAGAGCTGTTTCTGCTGATGTGTTGACGTTTTCTCCATTTTCTGCCGCACCATTTGTTGCTGGTGTCACGTCCTTGCCATTTGACTCATAGATGTTTCTCCGTAGATCAAGGTTCATATCCGTTGCTGGCGTTGCATTTGCAAGTCGATCTGTCGATGGATGCGGTTTGCCTTGTGTAAGCTTGGAGTTGACTCCCGGTTGATATGGCTGTAGACCTCGCGGGGTATCTGCAACGACGCGGAAATGACCTGTGAAAGGAGGACCTATGTTTGAAGGACGAGTCTCGGGATCAACCTAGACGCTGTAGTTAGCATAAGATCCAGAGCTCTTTAGCGTCATACACAAACTTGATAGTTGATGAGACCCCATTGCTCAAGAAAAGCGTGGACGCGCATGATTGCGCACACATCTCCAGCAAGATTCCTTCGACACGCTGTAAATGTGAGATACTCTGACGGATTGAGCCTATACGTGTTGACCATGAAATCTCTGTAATCTTTGTATACCGCTGGCGTCTTGCTCCTGTTCCGGTTATTGAAGAATTCCGGCAGTGCCTTCTTTTCGATTGCGTGTGTTTCGTGCATGTCAAACCAGGTGCTGTAACTCGGCTGAACGACTTGATGTGTTTGCGCGATGAGGTGTGTGCGTGCTGTAGCTTCAGCGGCAGCCTTTTGCTCGGCAGGGTTTGCTTCGATAGGCGGCTCGACATCAGCAGTTTCAATCCCGTCAGCCACGTCTGTCACATCCCCGACTCCATCTTCGCCCTTTGCGTCTTCGTCCATTCTCGCATCGTCATCCTCGGCGCCGACAAGCTCGGTCTCCGGTCGTGGTCCTTCAGGCGCATCGAGCGGGTTGTCTGACACTGGTGGAACTGGATCGGATATGGTCACTTCGTCCTTTACAGCCTCGAGCGGAACGATATCGTCTGCCATTGATACATCCGCACCTAGATTAGAAGCCAGTATCAGTGATGGAACCAGTGGTGTTGACCGCATTACAGCCTGCGTGCACGCAACGATTGAGCATACCCGTCGTCCCATCTTCAGTCGCGAGAGGTGCAGCGGGGGTTACGATCGCGTCGATTGACTCTACTTGAGTCGTGAGTACGGGCGCATCCAGCATCTCGCCGCTGCCTTCCATCTGGTCGTTGATGCTCGTTGGCGGTCGTGGGTGGTGCGTTCGGCAAGACCTTTGGTGACACTGTCGCACCGCGAGTACGCAGGAATGGCGGTCGAAATGATCCGAGCAGTGAGCTTAAGCGGAGCAGTGGTCGCGATAGGAAAGTGGACGATGGACGAGACGGGTAGACGCGAATTTGTCGTTGGCAGAGGTAATTGGATCTTCACGAAGACGCGGCGCGCAGGAGGCGAAAGGTGTTCCAGATACGGACCACCCCTTTATACGTGTAATGCCAAATGCCACCCTGTCACTCACCAAGATTACATGTTACGAGTACATCCTGACTGCCCTACCCATGATTTCATTTCATCATCAATTGTACTTGTCCTCATTAGATTTCGTGTGGCCAATTGTCATGTCCAACCACCTGCGCCAGGCCCACGGCGATGTCGAGCAGCATTGTCGAGATCACCCAGAAGCCCCGGCAGACCTTCGTGATAATCTCGCGACTCTTTGCCTGGCATGTTCACTGGCCGTCCAGTCTTGCGCTCGTAGTCCTGGTCCCAGTCCTTCTCGTCTTGTTCAAGGTCATCTTCCACCTCCTGGTCTCGTCTCCTATCGCGTGGGCTTTCTTGCATATCAAGTTCTTGAGGCCCCTCGTCCTCTTCAGCCTCCTCTTCCGTTCGCGGTGGTCTCGACCCGATTGACAATTGATCTTGCGCTCGAGAACCATCACCCGATACACGTTGCCAGGCCGATCTTCTCCGACTTGGTGTTGAGGCCTGGCTCATACCGTGACTTGTCGTTGCAGGTCTCACTTGTGCTCCCAATGCACTGCCGGCATTTTCAATGACATACCCTCTCTCCTTCTCCAAACGTAGAAAGGCCACAATATTCCTCGTGTACCGTGCCATACTCTCCACGAGTCTGTCCAGTAACCATTCGGGCTCGGTTATCTCAGCCATCATCGGTGAATCCTCACCCAGCCAATCCCATTCGATTAATCCTTTGTCAAGCTCAAGGCCATCATTGATCTTTTCTATATCTTTGCTGATATTGAGCATCTGGGACGTGAATCTGATCAGGATCGTCCACTCGACCCACTCTTCGTAGCTATATCGTTTGTGCTCATCGTTCTTGATGTCCTGTGTAACTTGCTTGATAGCATGAGCCAGTCGTCTCCCCAGTTCGCTCCTATTCTCACGATCGGGACGTTCCAAAGCCAATTCCTCTATAGTCTTAGGCTTGACGACACGATCAACCTCTGGTTCTGGGCCGACCTGGAAACCTTGCTCGATTCGGTCAGTGGCCTCGATGCGATCGCGACGCGCTTGAGCCCATCCAAGCAGTTTTGTATGTCTGTTCAAAAAGTTACGCCATATACCATGCTTCGGCAGTAAGGTGAAATCTGCAATCGTGTTTGTCCACCTGTTGAAGGAGTCCACCACGGTGTTGCTCGCTGCGCCAATTAGTAGAGTAATGCTTGGCACGGCGAAGAGCGACCAGACAACGAAGAATGGCCGACCTCCAGCAGATTGAGGCGTAAAGTCGCCATATCCTATGGTTGTCAAGGATACGTAGCAGAAGTAGAAAGCTTCGAAAAAAGTCATGCTTTGAGTACTCTGCTCCAGTCTCCAAAAGCCAACTGCTCCGGCAAGCCAGATCACACACAGCACAGAAAAGCTCACTGTGAGAGTGGTGTACTTCTTGAAATGGTCCACCCTATCCTGTACACGACGCATTGTTTCGAACCGGTCTTTTTCTTCTTTCAACACAATGAGTCGTGATCGCATGGTTCGCCTCTTTTTCAGGAATTGGCTCGGGTTTGGGATCTCAGCCTGCCAGGTAACAGCCCGGGTCATTGACCATGAATTCGTACTGTCAAGTGTAGGACCACTGGTCTTGTCGAGCTCTGCCGGAATAGGCTCGCTGTATGAAGGTCCCCGAGCACGTTCGAGTGTGCGAGAACGTGAAGTTTCGAATCTCTTCCTCACGATCTTGTCACGTCCAAGCTCACTGGCGAATCTGCTGATGGAAGAGACCATCAAACCAAGAATTAAGACTCCACCAAGAGCATACGGAATGACCAAACCTCGGCCAACGTTATTGTGAGGTGTCAAATCTCCAAACCCAATTGTCAGGATCGTAACATCACAGTAATAAAGCGCGTTAGAGTATGACCAAGCCTCAACCGCAGTGAACACTCCTGCACCTCCAGCTAGCCAGATGAAGAACATGAAGGATTGTAGAATTAGTGTACGTTGTGCGTCGGTGAGGTTGAAACGTTCTGTATAGTGTCCCAGCATGTAGCCGATCATATTGACCATGAGTAATACTGCACATGTTGCATAAAGCACAGCAGCAATCACAGCATACCAGTAAGCCTGCGAATAGATCTGTGTTGGTTGAATGGGGGGCTCGTATGCAGCTAGAGCCACGATAATTCCTACGAGCTTGGTATAGTCAGTGTGGGAGAACAGGACGCATAAGACCTTTCCGAGCTTACGATCATGGATGAGCATATCCACAGAAAGATTGTCATCGGAAGCGCAACCAAATACCGAACTCGATTTGTCATATTAAAGAATAGAAACGCGTTGCCAACGTAGCCCGTCACCAGACTCGCAACGTTCAGCCCAGTGGCCCATTTGGGGTCCTTGATAGGTACACCATCTAATTGTGTAGTGATACCTCCCATTCCATCGTTGAGGTCCTCACGCCAGTAAGATACCAGAGCCGCTATTGACAGGACATTCGCCAAAGGTCCTATCGTAGCGGATAGCAGAGGAATCGCGATTGACGCGAACCACCAATCCTCGGGCAGATCATCCCGACGAGGTCGAAGATGGTGTTGCAGATGCCAGTTGCCATAATGCAGGCCGATGCTAGCCGGTTCAGCCGGTGGCGGTCGTTCTTCACTTGAGGTCACCATGATGCTAAACGCCTCGGAATGAGGAGGCACAGCGTGTTACTAGTTATCGATATGTGCTAGGAAGCATTTGGATATTTCTGGCCTTAGATAAGGCAGAGATGATGCCGTGTTATTGGAGGAATACGTGAGCAGCCATGTAGCGCGGTGTCGAGCAGCACAAGGTACAAAATATAGCGGCAAAGGAGTAAGAATAGGAGTGACAAAGGCAGGGAGACGGCACTTGCAGCTTAACGAGAGGACGGAGAGGTGGGATTAGATATCGAGGGTAAGTTGCACTTGAAGACAGATGCAAAGGAGTGCCAAGACCAGGGCCGTCGCCTCGCGCGGGACGAAGATGAAACGCTTCTCCGTTGCCAGTTCTCATTGGACACGGACTCGCATTGCAGAGGATTCCATGTTTTCTTATCAACCACAGCTCAAAGTCTATGCTTCTCCGGTCATTCATACTGATATTACCTTACTCCCAGGTATCAGGTTCAGTGGTACACTGGATTCAACAGCACGAGAATTGACATAAAAGCAGGACAGACGATTGCCCTCGACTACGCAGCTCCTGCTCAGGCGCACAACCTGATCTGTCACTCTCTCTGACTCTGACTCTGACTGCTGCTTTTTTCTATTATACATCGGCTCGCAAGCTACTTTAAATCTTACATCTGCTCTCGAAGCTGCTTTGAAAATGGGAAAGTGGCAACTACCACTCGTACGATGCTGGAAAAACGTCCCTGACAATGTCTAGTCTATCTGCGCCGGGAATATGCTAGTAAGAATGGTGTTGTGAAGATGCTGATGCTCTCATGCTCGCTCAGTGGTTGGCGACCTTCTGTTTGTCCTGCGCTATCTTTACGACGGCCGGGCGTCTCATCATGGTTTCTACACGATCATGTCAGTTTCCGTTGCTCCTTGACCAGTCTCGGCTTTATGCCCATCGTATTTCAGACTCACCATGCCAGTTAGAGAAGTCCGGATATCTCTCTTTGAGCCGTACGGCCTCCTCGCCCATTAAGAACGTCAACATCATATCCCAGGGCACAAAACTCAAATCCGCGTATGTGCACTTATCCCCTACCAGCCATCCGGTCCCATTGTCTTTTAAGTGCTTATCCAGTACTCCCACAACTCTTCGGATCTCTGCTGCGTACCGGTCGATGGCAGATCGTATCGGCTTCTCATGATGGAAGAATGTGAACCACGCCTTTTGCCCGAAATATGGTCCTTGCCCAGAGACCTAAGATGTGTCAACAGTGCTGCTTGTGATGAGGACCCCGTTCTGGAGCATGTATACCTGAAAATACAACCATTGTCGGCATTGATGCTTCTGAGGCACTTCACTTCCATACGATAATATGCCTTCTTTGTCGTACTCCTCACATAAATACTCAATTATTGCGCCGGACTCCCATAGTACAATGCCCGTGTTCGGGTCTTCTATCGCGGGCACTCTTCCATTCGGATTCAGCTTCTCAAAGGTCGGGCCTTTTAGGTCTTTCCCTTCTAAGTATTTCGTATCATAGGGTAGACCCAGCTCCTCGAGTATTATCGCAACCTTCCACGGATTCGGGCCCTACAATGTATGTTGGTATCTTCAAAGGACAAGGTCACTGCGCGCGACTAACATTTGCGTTCGAGTATAGCGTGATCGGTTTCAAGCCCGAGGCCTCCATCTAGTGGCTGCGACCACAGAGTATATGCGTGATCGCGAGTAGAACTGATCGCAATTGAGCGTAGCTTCAGGCGACGACAACTTAGAGAAGCCGACACGAGGTTGTGCTATGCGTGAATGTGCTGAAAGTGTACTGTACGGTAGATGTTCGCTGCCGTTTCCGCTTCCTCACTTTTTCGAGAGATCCGTCATCGTTGGAACGCAGATCCTCCGGCTTGGCGCTGGACCGAGGTCTTTCCACCATGTACAGTCGTTTGAGCGAGTAGATAGATTGTTTACAGACCAGCACAATCATGTTCGCCATACGCAGCTCACTCGTGACGCGAACGATACCGCCTGTGCTCACGTCCTCTCGACCCTTTGTCGCCTATTCATCCCACGCTGCATCCGCACGTCTACTCTCCTCTTTGGCGGTCCTCGAACACAAGGATGGCAAACTCGCACACGCTTCACTGTCTGCCGTCACAGCAGCCCAGAAACTCGGCGGCTCAGTGACAGCATTTCTTGCAGGAGGCGGCGCGAAGTCAATTGCGGAGGAGGCAGCAAAGGTGAAGGGTTTGGAGAAGGTCATATACGTGGACAATAGTGCATACGACAAAGGTTTGGCAGAGAACTTCGCGCCACTACTAGCGGAGAACGTCAAGAAGGGGGGCTTCTCACACATATTCGTCGGTCACTCTGCGTTTGGCAAGACAGTGATACCGCGCGCAGCGGCGCTCCTGGACACACAGCAAATATCGGATATCATCGAGATCAAGAGTGAAGATAGTGAGTAAGGGCATGACGAAGAAACATGACCCCGCTGACCACTATGAAAGCCTTCGTACGACCGATATACGCTGGCAACATCTTTCTTACAGTCCAAAGCTCCGATGAGATCAAATGTATCACAGTGCGGGCGACGAGCTTCCAGGCAAGTGAGGCATCTGGTGGCTCGGCAAGTGTAGAGGAGGGTGTGGATCCAAACGCGGAGTGTGCAACAGAATGGATTTCAGAAGATCTCGCCAAGTCAGATCGGCCGGATCTCTCATCAGCAGAAAAAGTCGTTACTGGAGGTCGTGGTCTGAAGTCGAAAGAGGAGTTCAACAGGATTATTCCACCGCTTGCCGATGCTCTCGGCGCAGCGATCGGAGCGTCAAGAGCGGCGGTCGACAGTGGGTTCGCGGATAACAGTCTACAGGTTGGGCAGACTGGTAAGAATGTTGCGCCGCAGCTGTACTTGTGTGCGGGTATTTCTGGCGCTATTCAGCATCTTGCTGGTATGAAGGACAGCAAGGTCATTGCTGCGATCAACAAGGATCCTGATGCGCCCATCTTCCAGGTGGCGGACGTCGGGCTTGTAGGAGATTTGTTTGAGAAAGTGCCAGAGCTCACTGAAAAGCTTCAGAAATGAACATGCTGAGTTTAGTCATCCATGGACTTCATTACTTTGTGTGCTTTTTGTCAAGTGAACAATCCCGCATCAGACCACCTTCAAATGAGATGCAGATCTCTGTTTTGACGCTTTTATCGCCTTCGACCATGGGAAGGAAGTCAGTGAAGGACCGAGAGGTAACTTGTAAGGTAGCTATAGCTATAGGCTGTAGGTAGGCAGAACATCATAGAGTGACTTTCCCAAATCGGTGAAAGTGGTTTCAAAAGTCTTGGCGGCTCTTGTCACGTCACGTCGCGAAACACGCTGGAGTAAAATACAGCAACCACACCATATCCTTCACTTTCTTGGTACAATGCCCCTAATGTCATCACCGATCGCGTATCCGCGTACATCGTCTCCAGTGTATGAATCTCCTCGCAAGAAGCGCAAGCTAAGCCAGACAAGAGATCCCCTAGTAGTGCTCCCGACGAACGGCGCCCCGACAAAACGAGCTGGGTTCCTGCTGGATGACTCTGATGAGGAAGATAGCTCGGACGTAGTACACGATGTCGAGCTTGCCGCGAACGATACTGCTGTTGCCTTAGACGTGCATCAAACAAACGCCTGGAAAGAGCATGATGAGCAAGACGACACCACGGCCCGGATAACGATGGAGACACAAGGATCGAGCTTAGAAATTGGCTGTGGAAGCTATGCAGAGATCAGTGCTTCGTTGTACCATAAACCCATCTTAGGAGTGCGGACAACTCATACGACTCGAACATGTTCAGGCAAGGTTCACAACATAAGAAGACGACCAAAATATACAAATATACACTACCAGCAACTAGCTGCCGAAAAGTCATCCGTCCAGGCAAATCGGGCCCAGAAAGAATACTATGGAGTTGACGTGCATTGTCTGATGGAAGCCATTGCAGCAGAAGATATGCAGAACAATACAGCAGCACCCGAGCACGGCATACAGGTAGCGACGAGCATTGAGTGTACATCTGCTGCGCCCACAAATAGCAGCCCAACACTGCTGTGGACCGAGAAATACCGCGCACGCAAGTTCACAGACCTTGTGGGCGACGAGCGAACACATCGAAGCGTTCTACACTGGCTTAAGAGCTGGGACACGATTGTCTTCCCACACGTTGCTCGACCAAGATTGTCAAAGAAAGCCAAGCTTCGTGCGGCAGATGACAGTATATCACAAAGGATGAGGAAGGTACTTATCTTGACAGGACCACCTGGGCTCGGCAAGACGACATTAGCACATGTATGCGCAAAGCAAGCTGGATACGAGGTGCAAGAGATCAATGCAAGCGATGAGCGGAGTAGTGGTGTAGTGAAGGGTCGAATCAGGGACATGGTGGGCACAGAGAATGTCAAGGCTGTCGGAACCAGCGCGGATGGTAAAGCAACTCGTCCTGTTTGTGTTGTCGTTGACGAAGTCGATGGTGTGGTCGGTGGGTCATCTGGTGGCGGAGGAGGAGGCGAAGGTGGCTTTATGAAAGCACTGCTAGACCTACTCGTTCTCGACCAGAAGAACACCAAACTTCACGACACGAAGAAGACATTTGCCGAGACGAAAAGCAAGAAGCGCGCTGGTGACAGCTTCAGACTGCTAAGACCGCTCATCCTTATCTGCAACGACTTGTACCACCCATCCCTCCGCTTGCTCCGACAGTCGAATATGGCAGAAATTGTCTACATCAGGAAACCGGCGCTGAATATGATCATACCACGTATGCAGTCTATCTTTGAGAAGGAAAACATACCCTGTGATCCTGATGGAGTCAGGCAATTGTGCGAAGTGACGTGGGGCGTGAGCAGTCGCAAGGAAGATCGCTCGACCGGTGGAGCCGGCGAGGGAGACATGCGTGGCGTTCTTGTGGTTGGGGAATGGGTTGCAACGAAGTTTAAATCGCAGCAGACAAAAGGCGACACAGGGCTCGTCCCGGCACGTCTGAGCAAGCGCTGGCTCGAAGCGCACATCCTCAATGATCTAGCCCAAGGTGGTGGTGCTGCAAGAAGTCTAGGTAGGGGTAGCAGCAAGGAAGTCGTGGAACGAGTGTTCTCATACAATGCTGGATTTCCTGTACATGCCTCTAACAGCAAGAGCACCGTGTCAGACAAGATCTCGGCCAACACAGGATCGTCTGAAGTCAAGCAGCGTGCGATGCAACGACTACAAGAGATGGTGCAAAGCAGTGGGGAAGACGACCGTATAATGACCGGTACGGCTTAACATCAACTCGATGCATTCAACTGACTCTGCACAGACTGCTTTACAACGTATGCAGGCACTCCATTTCAAGACGACCCTCTTTTGACCAAGCCTACAACCGCTACTGACAGATGGCTGCACTTCCATGACACACTTTCGACATTGGTATACTCATCTGCCCAGGAATGGGGATTGGCAGCTTACCTCTCCACATCGATTCTCGCATTCCACCACCTATTCGCAGCTACATCGAAACATGCCTATGCTAGCGGTTCGAGTAATGGCAATAGCAATGCTGACGCTCTGGACTCTTCGGACGCTAAGACTTCATTGGCTGGTCCTCGTGCCCCTACCACTGCCAACGAGCTCACAAGAACCAATCTCACCACACTGCGAGACTTGCAATCATCATTATCGATCCCACTACATCGTGCTTTCCGATCACCTGCAGACCTATCAATGGATCTATTACCATATCTCGTCCGCATACTAAATCCAGACATCAAGCCAGTAGTGGTAGGTGGCAGCGGGGGTTCCAGCGGCGCAGCAGGGACTGCAAGTGTGCGCCGTGCACCAGAGAAAGCTAGGGTGATCAGGGCTGTGGAGGCAATGGTTGCTTGCGGTGTCAAGTTTGAGCAGGGTCGAGTCGAAGATGTAGTGGATGCTGGTACAGCTACGACAATGTCTGGTGTCACTACGAATGCCGGCCGAATATACCGTATGAATCCAGCTCTGGACGCAATGAGTGTGTTTGAGACAGCCGCTGGCGCTAGACTGGAGAAGGTTCGCTTCGCGGTGAGACAGGTATTGAATCAGGAGTATGGGCGCGATGCCACGAGGAGGGATCAAGAAGCAAGAGCGGCGAGGATGCAGACACCCGGTGGCATCCTTAACATTCCCAGCGAACAGAATAGCGACCAGGACAAGAATAGCCCTACTGCTGTCGTGGCTACTGCTTCTACCTCGACAGCGTTAAAAAGAGACTTTTTTGGCAGACCTGTTGTGTCGCTTGCAGGCAGCAGTGCTTCCGCTGTGCAGAGCCATGCCACGCCGGAGACAGGAGCAACTCAGAACAGTGGAAGGATTTGGGTAACATATCACGAAGGCTTCTCGAATGCTGTAAAAAAGCCTATTACCATGAAGGAGTTGATGGAGGGTATGTAGACAAGAAGTCTCTGCTTCAAAAGATAATACTTGTCACAAATTCATTGATCCTCATTTTCCCTCTGCATCAGCATGATTCGACCAGGTCCTCTTAACGGAGCCCATCTGCCAGATACTCATTGAAGCCTATGCAACACATCTCAAGCACACTCTACGGCACGTTTCACTGTCCACTCTCCACTCCATTCGAGTGCAGCGCGCACAACACGAGATCTCCAGCATGATGGCTGGGACGTCTCTGAATGGATGCTGAAGGGCACTAGTTCGATGCCAGTGTCCCACTAGTCGCCGGGCTCTGGAAGATACTATACCAGCCTCCTCAGCGACATCCCATCGCCTCAAGCCATTCTCACCAGGCTGCCATTAGAGACCTTACTGCCCTGAGAGCCTTCTACTCATTCACTTTCCCACTCCATCCATCCTTATCCCAAGGTTGACAACATACCTGACCCGCCCCTTTCGCAGTCACAACCCATCTCAAACTTCTCTCCATATAGATCTCAACCTAAGCCCTTCTCTGGTTAAGAAGATTCACGTCGTCAAAGATGCCTGCACGGATGACCGTCATTCCAGTAGGCGTGCGACTGCTGGAAACAGGGTGGCCGAAAAGAAGTGTGCGTAGGTTGGGATTCGTGGTTAGCTAGCTTTGCTAACAAACCCAAGAGGTTTACCTATGCAGGTCTAGGGGAGCAGCGTGTAAGAAGATGCTAGCCCTACAGCTATTCCATTCCACAGGTCTTTTGCAGGGCAGATCAGCCTGGATCGCATACGAGACATACCACAATCGCCACAAAAGTAATTCACATTGGCATTCCCGCTATCTGCCTTCTTAGGCACCCTCTTCGGTGCCCCTTTCAACACTTCGAGCGCGGACCTGGGGAATAGGAGGTTGGGAGTAAAGGCGCAGCCGGTAAAGCGACGGCAAGCGGTATAGTGGCAGAGAGCCTAGGAGTAGGATTATTCGAGCGAGGGAGCTGTCTCCTGCTTTCCACGCTACCAAACCCGGAGTATACGACACCTGTGTACGTACAGATCGAAAACCCTGAACGCGAACCTTTGATGCCAGCTGTGCACACTGGATGCTAATACTAGGAGTAAGTACTGGAGTAATGCCTACAGGCTTGGCACTCTGCACGAAATACCCAAGTATCATGGATAGATGACACTTCAATGGCTGAGAGTCATTATTCTCCAACGTACACCTCGTCCTCACCCTCATCTTTACTCACGTCCTGGAGCTCAATCTCAACGCAATGGCTTTGCTCAAGGCTGCGATTTCGTTCCAGCGTTCAAACGAACAGTGCCGTTCCTCAAGTCCAGATCGGCCGCGGATACTAGACTGTGATAGCGAAGAGGAAATGACACTTACTAAATGCCTTCGTTCAGCGTTCACTCCACCACACAACCTCAAGGATATCTTTTGCTGCTTTGGGCTGCGCGTCACAGTGAATCAAGGGGCCAGGATCAGAAGCATGATCAGGATTAGTAGTTATGGCTTCACTGCTGACTAAGTCTGGGTCTGATCCAGTTCCCGTTGGATTCTGGCCCCAAGCTTGCTCAGCCCCCAAGACTTGCGCTTACTAGGTAAATTCTAACCGTGCCTTTCGACTTCAATCACTTTCCATCTTCAAGATTTCACTCTATATCAGACTTCACAACTCCGACATGTCTCCTAAATCGCCACTCGTTCTCGTAACTGGTGGCAGTGGCTTTATCGGCATTGCCGTCATTCAAAATGCACTTCAAGCTGGCTATCGTGTCCGGGCTGCTGTGCGGAAGGAAAGCGCAGCCCAGGCCATTGCCAACGCACTCGGGATGGAGGTTTACACTGCGGGTGATGCGTTGACCTTCGTCACCGTGCCCGATAATACTGTTGAAGGTGCATACCTGGAGGCAGTTAAGGACTGCGAGTACATCATTCATCTCGCGAGTCCCATCGCCACTCAGCCGGTCAGTCTGTCGGGGATCTCATGACCTTCTCCCTTGAGGTTCTCGCGGCACTCGTCATACATAGCAGACTTTCATCATAGAGTACTCCTACTGACATCACATCAGGGTGACCTAGTCCCGCAAGCGCTCGCAGGTAACGCTGCCATCTTGGCTGCAGCAGAGTCCAATCCCGCTATCAAGCGTCTCGTCATCACTTCCTCTGTCGCGGCTGCACACACTGCCGCCAATGCAACAGATTCTGCAGAGCAGCCGGTGGTTGCGCTCGAAAATGACTCGGCTTTCGCCCGCTATACGCAAAGCAAGACGGCGGCCGCGTACCAAATCCATGCATATGCCGCAAGTCACCCGCAGCGCCACTTCAGTATCGTCAATATCTACCCAGGATGGGTGATCGGCGTCAACCCTCTCGCAAAGACGAGGTACGATGCGCTGAATGGCAGTAACATGACACTCGGCTGGTTGTTTCTGCCCATCAAGGTCAATGTGATGTTCGGCGTACCTGAAGACGAGCCACCATTGCCTGTTGCATCTGGCACTGTGCATGTTCTCGATGTGGCTGAAGGTCATGTGAAGGCCCTGGATGTCAAGAAGGTGCCTGGATATTACCAGCACTTTGTAATGGACTCACACAGTCCGCACGGTGCTAGTGAGTGAACTCTCGACTTTGTCTCTTCAGGACAAACTGACAAACGTATAGTGTGGGCAGATGCAATCGACATCGTGAAAAAGCACTTCCCTCAGGAGGTCGAGAACGGCAAGATTCCAATTGCTTACGAGCCAGGTGAGTGCCGAGCGCTATGTCGAGTGGGAAGAGACGCTACTGATCACGCTTGAAGACACGAACGTCATTACCTTTGATGGTACGCCGACGGAACAGCTGCTAGAACGCCCGTACAAGGAGTTCGAGGAGCAGGTTAAGGACTTTGTCGGCTGGTATCTAACATTGCCTGGGTGAGGATATAGTTCTACTTAAGTCTATAGTATATGAATTCCCTAAGAGCTTTACTGTCTTGAATACTCATCTATCGAGAAGTAATATATGTGTAATATCTATATATCTCTTCTAGAAAGTTGAAGCAGAGATTATAGAAAAATATATCTAAGACTATGTACTATTAGCTAGTATTGTATATAGTTTTAGAAATATTCTTTACGTAATACTATTTAACTACGCTATTTATCTCCTTAGCTTCTAACTAATTAATATAGTCTAGTATTACTTAGTAAAATACTTTAGAAATTTAGAAATTAGTATATATTACGTCTATATACTTGTATGTAATAATAAAGAGATAAAATAACTAGTAGAAGATACTAGTTTAGTTTATAGTCTATACCTACTTTACTATATCTATAACTTTACTAGGTATATATTGTATAGCTGAATAATATATATGTAAAAGTATTAAAATATATATTATCTGATATTATTAAGAGAGAGATTAAGTAATATACGAGATACTTTAGAGTAGTTATAATTATTTATACTTTTCTCTATACTTTAGGCGCCGTAGTTGCGGTAGCTATATACTTATTTAGTATATACTAATAGCTAGATATATATATTTAGGTCTCTCGAGTAAGTATTTAACTAAGTTTTATTATAGGACGATATAGTATAAAGTAGATACTTGCCTACCTATTACGGCCGATCTTACGGCGGTAGATAGTTAGCGTAGATACGGGGAAACGGTTTAGATTCAGTCAGCTACGGAGGTCTTGTCTATTAGTATAGGTTAGGCTATATGACGAGGACGTAGCTTAAAGAGCTACGTTACTAACTATAGTAGTAATAAATGAGGTTGAACCTTCGGTTCAATCTCTCTTTCCTAGAATGTCGCATGCTTCCTAATATAGCAGGCGCGTATCTATTTCATATCAGGTTATCTATTTTATATTAGGTTATCCTATGCTATTACTCTGCTTTAGGGCTGAACTTCGAAGAAGCGATATATTAGGAAGGTCCTACGAATTTATTCTATTAAATAGGCTGTATAGCTCAGGTAGCTGACGCAGTTACGATTTTGTATATTTAAGTATTATTAAGGGTTACTGACGTAGATTTGTTGGAATTAGTATGAGTAGGGTTATCTAGTATATTATTGTAAGGGACTGGGCTCGGAGGGCTAGACAAGGAATAGACAAGGAACTAGGATTTAATAAGGACAAGACTAGATTAGTACTAGAACTAGACTAGATAAGACTAGGGTGAATAATAAGAGGTTAGACGAGGAAGTAAGAAGAATCTCTAAGGATTAGAGTAGATAATAACGATAGATAGTACCCTATAGGGCGGGATAAGGTATAGTTCATCCGAGTACCTAGCTAAGGCGAGTCTAAACTATAATAGTATCCTCTCCTTCTTGAAGGCGGAGCTCTCACGATAGTAGTATAGATCCATCTTTAACTAGGCCCGGGTTTAGTAGGGTAACGGCGGTGAAACTCGTCGAGGAATTTAACTATATTAGTAATATAGTCCTAAGGTTCCTAAGTTTAGGAGTTATTATCCTAAAGGATACGGTAGTATAGCTCGTAGGGGCGTTTCGCGATATTCTAGTCCGATATAATAAACGAGAGTCAAGAATGTCTTTAGAGGCCTATTCGGTTTAGCCGTCGTCCGTAATAATAGGGTTACGAGGGGGATTAATTTACCCTTTAAAAGGGTCTTCGGCGGTAGGTCGAAGGAGCGTAGTATTAAAAATAGGGTACAAGGCGGAAAGCTAAGGTAGTAAGTCGAATTTGTATATATAGTTTCCGACGCGGCGTTTAATAATAAATAGACCGAGGTTACGGTAGTCGAGTTTCTCGGATAGGCGGGTAGTAGAAATATTCTTTATATTTAACTATACTTAACTTCCTTCACGATAGAGAGAAGTAGGATTCTAGGAGTAATTTACGTAGTACTCCTACTAAGCTTATACCTAAAGTATAGATTCCTAGTAGTATTAGGAGAGAAGTTTAAGCTTTTCTACGTAGGTATTTACTTTCTCGATTTCGGTAAGCTAATATACCGTAATATTATTAGGAATAGGAATATCGTCCTAGAATCTAACTAAAGGGTAGTAGCCTTTTTTAGTAAAGAAGGGTGAAATCCTAGTAGTAGCGGATCTAATATTATTAGCTCAGAATTTAGTACTTATAATATACCGGGCCTAATCTTCGTGAAGATAATCAACGTAGGCGCGGAGGTACTATTCTAACTATTAGTTTACTATCTCTATTTAGCCGTCGATTTCGGGGTAGAATGCTATAGAAGGCCGTAGTTTGGTGCCTAAACGTTTATATAGATGTAGAAGAAACTACTAACAAAGTTAGTACCCCGATTAGAGATAATTAATAGAGGAGTACCGTTATATCTCTAGATATTATTATAGAAAAGGTCTGCGACAGATTCGGTAGATATATTTGCGTATAGTAGGAAGCGCTTCTTTTTAGTAAGACGGTCTATAATAATAAAGATATTTATGACTAATTCTCTACGATAGCGGCTGGCAGGGAGGCTAATAATAAAGTCTATCGAAAGGTATTTTCCACGGTACTCGGAGATAGGAAGGGGTTTTAGTACTCCTTAATACTTTTCCCGGCTTAATTTAATTATAGAATAAAGGTAATAATTTCGGACGTAACGGGCGACGTTAGCTACTATATCTGGCTACTAGTAGGAACGGGAGATATTTTTATAGGTTCTCTCGCGGCCGCGATAACCCGAGGACAAGATATCGCAATAAAGTAAGAGGAGTCGTCTATAATATGGAGTAGGAAACTGGTATAGTATCCGATAGACGCCAAAACAACCTAAGATCATTAAATAGCAGTATACGAGTACATAAGGCTATCCGGGTAAAAGTCCTATGCATGGGTTCATCAGATGTATAGTACTAAGTAAGCCCTTTCTATTGTGGAGTAGGAAACTGGTATAGCATCCGATGGACGCCAAAACAACCTAAGATCATTGACTAGCAGTACACGAGTATATAAGGCTATCCGGGTAAAAGTCCTATACATGGGTCCATCAGATGTATGGTACCAAGTAAGCCCTTTCTATATAGCCTAGCTAGTCCCCTTCTATAGTAAATTAAGCGTTCTAGTGATTCTTAAGACGGATCTTTTGATTTGTTGTCTCGAGTTCACATTTATGCCTAGCTCTAGTATACTGTCTACTTATCTTTTCATGGTGAACCACACCCGATTTTCTAGATTATTTCAGCGATAGCGCTCTAGCGTTAATTTATAGTACAAGCAGCCTTTTCTTGGGTTATAACTATAAAGGCACCAACTTTAAGTTCTAAAACTATCATTCGACAGTATATTCAGAAAGAACTACCCTTTATATTAGAGGAGGCAATATCCTCTAAGTAAGTATATCGTCGATCTTAGCCACAGTTAGAGGACGGTATAGGATCGGTAGATTAGATACCGACACCCGATCTTTTATAGACGAAGTCTAGAAGTACTTAAAGTACCTCTATAATACAGTCTACCGTTCTAATAGTACAAATAATACTTCCGGGATTGGTGCCGGCCTATTTTAGCGGTAACAATGTGACATCTTACGACATAGAGATATATATTAAGTCGGTAGAGTTCCAGATAAGGGCTTACCGTATTAACCCGGTAGAAAATAAAAGGAGTATAGTATACCTCTTTAAGTATAGTCTAGCAAGAGGATCTATCGCAGCCGAATAGTATTAGGGTAAATATAAGCCAACTAATAAACTAACATAGGAGGATCTCACGAAAGCATTCCGGAAGAGGTTTAACAGAAAGGATAATATCTAGTTAATAATAGATAAGATTGTCAAGCTTTAGTAAGAGTAGAGTAAATCCCTTAAGTAGTATATCGTT
>Ga0058698_10000087_pt1 | contig 51175 bp, 60 predicted proteins | sample AgamicAsSfe_FD_67288 | JGI IMG/M metagenome (GOLD analysis project Ga0058698, IMG submission 67288) | Agave microbial communities from Guanajuato, Mexico - As.Sf.e | ecosystem: Host-associated > Plants > Phyllosphere > Phylloplane/Leaf | place: Guanajuato, Mexico | collected 2012-05-30
GTAGCTCTTGCAAAGACGCCATGAGTATCTAGAGATACTCGAACCTTATGTCGAACCCTGGTGTGGCGACTATTTTTCGCTTTCTAGGCTACGCTTGACATGTGTCAAGTTCCAACCTTCCCACTACATCTCGTCATCGCGTTCTTGCATCTCCTCCCTTTCAGCTACCTCAGCCATTCGTTCTCTCACGCTTTCGTCCCTATCCCAAACTTTCCATCCCATGTGTGGTTTAAGAGCGTTAGCCCCTGGTCTTGGTGGCGAAGTTACAAACGGACGCTCGGCGGTTCCATCGCCATACAAAAAGTCGTCCACCTCCTCATTGACAAGCTGTGAGTATTGACGAGACAGGGGTGCCAGAACTGTAAAGCTTGGTTTGCTAACATTGACTTCGCCGTGGTAATAATCTCGTAGTTGCTTAAAGAGCCACGGCCAATTACATCCTGGACGCATCCGCTGAAAACAATCATGTAATGTGACGTTTTGTAAGTTTGGCGACGTGGTAAACATGTCTCTGAGGTCCTCCTCTGACAGCTTCACATTCCGCAGGGTGAGACACCGCAAGCGCGATCTCATGGCCTCAGGGATGGGATTGAATCGTAGAAAGAAGCGCCAAGACCGGCCTGATCTACTATCGTTGAAGCCAAGATCAAGATATTCGAGGTACTGTAGTTCTACCAGTAGAGACTTGAGATTGTTCAAGCCTTCTGGACTCATAAGATAGTCATTTGGAGGAGTGAAAATCATTTTTAGGCGCTTCAAGCGTGTCCGCTGGAACATTTGTTTCGTAAGTCGGTAATTCTGTGAAGTTTCGGTGAGGAAGCAGTGGTAATAGGACCTTGCTTGGTGTTCAGATTCGACTATGAACTCTTCGATGTGCGGATCTGGCATGGCGAGTATAGCAGACACCACAACGCCGTAGTTCCTGTGTTCCGCTGGCAAGGGCTTTGCGTTCTTGGGCGGGTTGGCAGCACTAGGGTGCCACTGAGCAAACATATCCTCTGACTCCTGGTCGGACCGAAGCCATGGCCAGACAGCTGGTTTGCGGAAACCTAGAGGTAACGAACGATGATAGGGGGTATTGTATCGAGGCACGACATTACATGCGGGCCAAGTGTCAGTCGTTAGCGTTATTCTTCTCACATTTGGAAAGCCATTCAGGGCTTGATGCAGTGCCATCGCATCGATTTGCTGTTCCACAAGCTCTTGTTCCTGGCGATACAGTTCCTGATATAACGCGTAGCTGTCTTCAATGCTCATCATTGTGGCATTCCTAGCAAGAACATCTCTTGAGAACTGATCATCGTATCGCAGAAGGATTTCCTTCGCAGCCTCAGTCAATCGACCATCCTGAAGTAAGTCTTCCATTTCCAATGGTCGGTAATCGGGATCACTATCACCATAGATCTCCATGGCTTCCTCAAGTCGACGTTCAATGGCTCTGGTAGTCTCTCTTTCGTCGGCGATGATTGCGGCACGGAATCCCTCCAACGTCGAATACTCTTTGAGCAAAGCATCGTCCCAAACAATCTCGCGCACACGGCCAGGGTATGTAGGATGGGCCAGAATCTGATGTAGATAGTCCAGATTAGCTCGATTAGGCGAGACGTAGATGCGATCTATGCGTAGATACACGCTGGATGCGAAGTGCTTGCTCACGAGCCGCAATCGCTTGATGTCGAGCTTAGAGATATGTTCGCATACGATTTCGAGTAGCTCTGCCGGCAAGTCTGTGATGGTCTTCTTGTTCCGAGCCCCGCTCCCAAAAGCTTCGGGAAACTCATCGCCAAACAACCCCTCCATGAAGCTCATCGAGGGCACATTGCTGGCACTCACGGCTGACACAGTCGAAACCCTGCGCTTTGTAACGCCAGCGCGGATGGATAAGCTAGGCTTGCGGCGTCGGGTCTTGGCAGGTGCAGGTCGTATCTGGAGGTTTGCGAACATCGCATTGATGTCTTTCTAGCTTGATAGATGGCTATCACAAGATGGCATATGCAGGCGGATCTTGATGTTTTTGGCCCGTTGTGACGCTGGGTAAGGTTGGTGTGGTCTTCTCCTAGGTTGTGCGCATGAAACTTGAATCTGTACCAAGTATGCAGAGGTTTGAAATTGTATACAGAAATGCACATGCGATGTACAAGGAAGAGAAACGGGTTTTAATGATGCTCAAAGTACGGTGTCGGAAGACAAAGGTTTATGCTAAGGGTAGTGAAACGCCAGCGCTTGCAGCGCTACCAATGCAAGGCTACCTGCTCTCCGATTCGAGTGCAGCGGAGCGGGCACTATAGACAACTTTGCGCGTTGCGCGTGCTGTCTTTACAGAAGCGACAACCATTTGAACCACTTCATGAGCCAGGCGCGGTTTATGGGCCATGGAGGAAGTCATTTCAATCCGCGGGAACCCGCAACGTGCCTTCGCTTACAGGCAGCGTGGTGGAGAGCTGCCCGTAGTGGGGTGGGTCCCCAGCCAACGTCAGAAGCTTCACATCAACACCATAGCAAGATTCAAGAGGATCATTCACGATAGTCAGGTCTTCTCATTATGTCAGGTGCTTTTCAGCAACCCGAAAGAGTGCCCGAGAGCATACATGAGCAGATACTGCCTTTCCAGCGAGCATCCCGCGAACGGTTCCACGACGCATATCCACCACTCGATAGCCACAGCAAGTACACCGTCTGCCAATGCAGGCATACAGTATACCAGCCACGCCATCACAGCAGACGCGCTCGCTCTTCCCATATCGATATGAAGATTGACCAGCACCCGAGTGCATATCCATACCCCGCACATACCGTTGCCGAAGCACAGAAGTATGACTGAGGCTGTGTGTAGAAGTCGAAGTCAGGGAAGGGGGCGAGTCGTTCATTTAGGAACCCTCCTCTCCCTCGGCCTTGTTCTTCTTCTTCTTCTTGCTTGAGCCGAAATCGTTCTTTACCGTCGGGACGGCCGACTGGTGGACGATAAAGCGGGTGTAGCACTCTTCTGGGTCCCACTCGAAGCCCATGAGGTACGGCTTTTCGAACTCGTCATCTGCCTACAGGAGAGGGTCAGCTATGCTTCGACACACGGTAACCCTAGATGGTGCGGGGTATGAGAGGATCGGCAACGATGCTCGATGGTAAGATACAATGGATGGGGATACTTACGCGCTTCTTGAACTGCTTGTGGATGGCATCTAGTGCATCCTTGATGGTGACACCTTTCATGTTCCGTGCGGTGACTTCTAGGCCTAGCGGGAAGTGCAGGGCGATGGACTTGAGCTTGGGCTCGGTGAGTGGCATTTTCAAGACTGATGGGTCTTCGACAGTGGATGGTGACTTGTTCAGCTTCCTAGAGGTATTGTGTTAGTACGATGCAAGGTATCAGGGCTGACCGGGGCCATCCGGATGACGATGAGCCGCTGGACGTTGTTGTCGGATGGTTCGCATTAACGAAACAGGAAGATTCACTTACCAATTCAGCTTCTGGGTTTCGATTGCGATCTCAATCTTCTTGCCTTCCTTTTCTGTGCTTCTGTCAGCTCGCCTGCCCCTCACGCACGACCCCTCATCTGGGCCATTGTCACAGGAGCACTCACCTAGATCCTCGATCCGGTAGACATCAGCAGCCATGGAGCTGACTCTGCGGTGGCCCTTCTTAGCGGCGCCATCTTGGTGGTCAGTCAAAGAGTCGACCTTCTGAAGCGTGTTTTCTGTCTCTGCGGCCATTGTGGTGATATGCAGTTGCAGCTGAGCTACTGGGAGATTGGGAAGAGTTGTAGATGATGAAAGAGCTTGGGAAGCTGTATGGGAATTGCTTAGAGCTATGGATAAGGGGTGAGAGTCTGAAGCACAGTGGAGGCTGTGAGGAAGAGCAAGAAGGGAGGGAGGGCGCAGCTTATGAGGGGCTCAGTCTGTCGCCGGCAGGCACAGGAGACGGTCACTTGATCGATCACCACATTGTGGTCCAATCGAACCGGCGTGAGACGTGAATGGTCGAGCCAATGCGGGGAAGGGGAGCATCGCCCAGAATGCGGGGAAGGAACAAACGCCAACGGACGAAGCGTGCGTGTACACCAGGTAGCATTGGCTCACAGCACAAGATATACTTTGAAAGCTAGCAATTGAGCCTCCTTCTTCGCACTTCGCCTACTCCAGCTATCTGCTTTCGTTGTGCGGCTGTTCCGGAAGATCAGGTACGGTGGTGAGATAGATCGCGTGACCGACGTCATTGCGCTCGGCGACATTGACAAAGCGCGCATCGACGCGTATCATCTCAGCTTCGGGCCCTAACGCGGACCGAGTGTATCAGAGGTCCACTTGATTACTGCAAGGGCTCATGGTCCACGCGGAGGTACATGTCAACATCCGACTGGACTATCCGCCCCTCGCAAGACCATGTGAGGCTGCGTACATGAGGCGCATGCAGCCGAATATTCAACTCTAAAATGAGTCAACTTGAAAAAGCAACATGGAAGGTCGAAATAGCTCAACATCTCGTGTAATAGTGCGCATCATTGTCTTGCTAGTCACTTGCGTGTACTCGTTCAGAGCTCATCGCGTGACTTCTCTATGAATGTCCAACAATCCTAACGGGCTCGTAAAGCTCTTCGAGGTACTTCTCCTCTTCCTCAGTCAACTCCTTGCCCCTTGCTGCAAGTGCCTCATCCATCCTGTCTACACTGGAGAAACCGATGATGGGACTCGCAACACGCTTGTTGATCCATGCTAGCGCAACATGGCTCATCTTCCAGTCATGCTTCTTTGCAATCTCTTCGACACGGCCGATGATCTTCTTGTCACGCTCGTTGTTACCAGAGGTCTGATTGCCAGCCTTCTGTTCCCCTTCTGAACGAGTGGTCGAGCCGAATGCCGAGGGAGGGCGAGCGAGATGGCCACGGCATAGTGGTGCCCACTATCGGCTGTTAGTGAAGGAATGACTTGATGCTCGAAAATGGTAGCATACCGGAATAAGACCAACGCCAGTGTCATTGCAGAATCGATTCATCTCACGCTCTTCCTCGCGATATAGCAGGTTGTAATGGTTCTGCATGCTGATGAATTTGGTCCAACCATTCTTCTCAGCAGTAAACTGCATTTGCGCAAACTGGACTGCCCACATGGAGCTGGCACCTATGTACCTGACTTTTCCACTCTTGACCAGATCGTGCAGTGCCTCCATGGTTTCCTCGAGAGGTGTATTTGGATCGTAGCGATGGATTTGTAGAAGATCGATATACTCCAGATCGAGACGCTTGAGCGATGCATTGACGGCGTTGAAGATTGCTTGCCGTGACAGACCACCTTGATTCACGTAGTCTTTCAACTGAGGCAGCTCCGTGCCATACTGGATCGTACGTAGACCTGGATCTTCGCCAACGTAACCAAAGCACTTCGTGAGGATGACGAGCTTCTCACGAGGCAAGTCGTACTTCTTGATTGCTTTGCCAACGAGCTCTTCGGAGACGCCATTGGAATAGACATTGGCTTTGCAAGATATCAGTGAACTACGGCAACCGAGCGGACAGCCTATCGGACATACCGGTATCCCAAGTCGTAAGACCGCGATCGTACGCAGCTTTCAGTAGCGGTAGCGACTCTTCTTCTTCAATGACCCAGGGCTGCCATTTAGAGGAACCAATGCTCATGGCACCCAGGATAGGTACTGAGACCTTCAGGCCACTCTTTCCTAGGCGTTTGTATTCAGCCTTGGACTCCTGGAGGAGACCCTGCACATCGAGCTTATCCGGCATGATCGCAAATCAGTGGATCGCTTGCGGATTGGTGTTTAGTGGGGTACTTGGGTTTCGCAAGGCTGTGGTGGGGCGAGCAACAGAGAGGCGTGAATGAACCACCACATTGTAAGGCGGCACGCACTTCATATACTCTGCAACGACGGCATTTTCTCCGTGTCTGCACCACATACTTCCCAATCGAGTACATAGCCGTCAAGGTCGGGCTTTGCGGCGATAGCTTCATCATTATCCCGGTGGTAGATACTGCAACGAGCCACGATGCGGGGTTCAGGCACGACGAGCCGCCGTGTACGTCATGTGTAAATATCACATCCGCGGACTATCCAGCTGCCGAAAGAAGGAAGGATGTGCTTGTCGGTACGTGTATATCAAAGGGTGGTTACAACGGTCATCACACCCATCCCGAGTTCAAAATGTGGGGCATGTTGTTTGCACAGGCAAAGCACTAGAAAGAGGCTAGGGGTTCTGAGATGAGCATTCAGCACAGATTTGATTCGTCACCAAGTGCATGATAAGCCAAAGCTCGCCGTGGTGTTGAAGTTCAGATCGTTCATGTCTCTTGGCAAGTACTGATCTTATTGACTTCTCATCACCTCACACTTCATCGTGAATGTGCCGGCGCGATTCCATCAAGTCATGGTGGTATTGTTTGAACATCGTTTTTGATCTTAGACCCCCAGGCGCCAACCGCATATGATGCAGAGAAGTTCATAGATGCTCATTGCCCGTAAAGAAACCCGTACTCCCCAGAACCGTTTACGCGTCCTCGACGATGTTGCCGCGCTCCGACACGTACAGACCGTCCAAGAACTTTCGGATATCCTTGTTGCGGACCTTGCAGATTTGCTGAATGTCGGCGGCACCTTGGGAGACGTCCTCGAGCGACTGGATGATGTTAGCATTGGTTGAATTGGTTGTTGCACCGCAGTTCTTACGTTTCCGGACAGCTCGAGCTGATCCTTCTGGTTCTTCGACGCCTCAACCTCAACACCGGGCCTCATGACAACCCTTCGTACGAGCTTCTCGCCGATGAAGTTTCGGATCTCCACCTCCCAGCAGTCGGTCTCCTTGTTCTTCTCCAGGTTGACGTTGATGGGGAAACTGGGTGTGATGTTAGTCATATCCAGCAATGTGCGCTTGACGCTCAGCATAAGCATATCCATCCTAGTGCTCCCAGCATCTCAACCAGGAGTCCTGCGTTGATTTGTTGGGGAGCCTGGAGAGCAGCGTCGGATGGGATATGCTCTGCGACGGGTTCGGGAGGGATGTGCGGCTGGTGTAACATACTGGGCATATACGTAGCGCATCTTGTACTTGTATCCCTTGGTGACACCGATGATCAAGTTGTTCTATTCCCAGTCAGCCCAGTCCTCCCATGTTTACCAGTGTGGGAATTCGAGGATGCGCGCGACGTACAATCAGGGTGCGGACAGTTCGGAGAGTAGCGACGCTCTTGCGGGAGCCGTGGTGGAGCTCGATCTTGATGACATTCTTCTTGGGGTGCGTGAAGCTGACCGCCAAGTGGCCGAGAGACTTTGTGAGCTTGCCCTGTAGAGTGTAAGAATCGGTTCGAGGTGGTCGAGGCTATCGCGATTGGCTTACTCGGGGACCTGTTGGAGATGTCAGTGTTGGATTCCTTATGCGTCTTCTATCGTGCGCACTCACCCTCAACAAGAACGTTCCTGTTCTTGATGGCGACCTTGACGCCCTCGGGGATGGCGAGCTCTTCCTCAGAGTGGCTGTTTCGCACTTGTCAGCAAAAGTCCTGGATTCTGATGTTTGCTCGTGGTGGAATCTGCTATCGAGGCGCCCATTGACCGGTCGGAAGCGGGAAAATCGTGCGATGCGGCGGTTTGACAGTCGTGTGCTCGGGGATAAACGTACATGTACTTCATCTTGACGGTTGCTGCGGGTTAGCGGTGTTGTCGAGAAGCTGAGGTCGAATTGTTCGAAATTGTGTGGGAGGCAGCGGAACAAAACGATAGCCGAGCCACCGGTCTAGCCCGCTTTTGTGCGCGCTAGCGCCGCCGTCTTCCTCGTCATGGCAAGAACACCAACTTCATGCATTCCGAGGAGCTGCGACTTTAGCCATCGTAGTTTCCAGTGAGACTTGCAAGACTTGGAAATAATTCGTCGCGACAAGTCTACGGCCAGCATGGCACACGGAGACACACACATCGCCCAAACCCTGCTGCACCGCGCCTTCTCCCCTTCGACCGCAGAATCGCATTATCACGAGCGCGTGCTGAAGCGGCCCCTTCACATTCGCGCAACCTCGCCTACACCCTCTGCACGCGCGGTCCGCCGTCGCGCCCTTAACGAGATCAAACAGACTGCTCGGAAGCGCAGCAAGAACAAGCCTCGTCCATTGTCCGCTGCGAAAAAGCGTGCACTCTGCCTGAACGAGATTCCCAAGGAGCAGCAAAACTACGCCCTCTATGAGGGGTTGCACAACTTGTGGGCTGGCTACATGAGGGACGTGCTAGGCCTGAGCGATACTGCGCGGAGTGTCCTTGTCACGCCGAATTCGAGTGGACAACTGCTTGCGACTGCCGACATGCACGGGGCGCTCGTGACTGTAGTGCGAAGCCGATGTGTAAGTCGCGTAGGCTTGGAGGGTATCATCGTTCGTGACACAAGGTTCACATTCGAGATCATCACCAAGAACAACTCTGTGAAATGTAAGTCTAGCAAGCAAGACTTAGGTAAGTGGTAAGTATCTGACAAATTCAGCTGTCCCCAAAGAGCACACGATCCTCCGGTTTGAGGTACCGCTTCCTGAGCAAGATGGGAAGACTCCCATGAAGCCACTTGTGTTTGAACTCAACGCGGAGCAGTTCCAGACAAGAGCGGCTGATCGCGCGAACAAGAAGTTCAGGATGCACTATCAGCCTGACATATGAAGGAGAACACACAACACTTTCTGGCCAACATCTCCCTTCTAGAGGGTATAAGCACTCCATCTGATATCCTAGAGATCTCGAAGCTGGCCCTGGCAACGATGACTGAAACTGCAACACCGCTCGAGACTCGGGTAGCAAGCCAGGCAGGGCTGTGCGTCATAGACTGCATCTTGTTGCGCGTACGTTCTCAGTAACTGAGGAAGGTTTTTAATGAGAAGGAGCACTGGGATGCGAACAAGAGTTGATTGACAAGAACAGCTCTAGTGTTTACGAAGAAGCACAGGTCAAAAGATCTAATTGGAGTAGGCATACAGGTGTATCATTGAGCATGGTATCATTCCGATGAACCCTCAAAACGCCATCCCGCTAAATGCAATGGTATCATAAACAGCAACCCTTTCCGTCTCATGTCAAATTTCTATACGTTCGTCGCAGCCCTCTCAGATTGGAAATCCTCAGGTTTGAAGTTTCTCAACTCGGTGTCATGTCCACCGTTACCCCCATTCATCGAACTGATCTCATCCTTCTCTTTGACAGCCCTGCCTTTGTCCAACTTGCATCCCGTATAGCTTCTGGGTAGATAACGACCCGGATGCCACACAGCAAACACGACTAGCACAGCGAGTACTGGGGCGGCGTCAAACACCCAGAAGCACCATTCGTGGCTCTGCAGGTACAACAACCCATAGTTGCGATCATGGGGTATCTCGATAGTACGGTAGAGCGCTCGTAAGGCGATCAGGACCGAGGAGAGGTTTATCGTATATCCCAACTTGCGCCAAAGGTGCAGGTCTCCCAAGTCATGAGCAGCCCAGTGCCGGCTAATGTAAAAGTACCGCATACTGATGATAGAGAAACTGAGGAAACACAGCACCTGCAGCACCAGCCCCAAAATCAGGATAATCCTGCCAGGTAGTGCTTGCCGTTCCGACGAAGCGATAGTACGGTTCCCTTGCGTATCTTGGTCGTATTGCCGGCTGATTTGACTCGCGCCCACAAGTTGAATGATGAAGCTGAAAAGGTCAAAGGACACAAAAGTGGCGGTGATGTATCTGGGAAAGCACCACAGCGTCTTGAAGTTGAGTGCGTAGGTTGGGCAGGAAAACCACACAACACGACTGAATGCAGTATAACACGCTGCAGCGAGGAAACTGGGCGCGAGCAGGATCATGAGCCAGGAGGCAAGGAAGGGCGACTCTTTGTGCTCGTCATAGGCAGATACCAGACGGCATATGAACCCCAGGTCGAGCATGACAATGGCGATGATTGCTGCCCAGAAGAAATACGCCTTGAGGCGGATGTACTGATAAAGAGAATATGCAGAGACCAACAGTACGAGAATCGCCCCTGTTATGGCGAGAGGGTAAGACGGGTCATATATGTAAGGATTCAGGAAGTTTTGCGCTGTCATGAAAGTCAGCCGCCATGTTGTGCCATGTTGTCTAGTCGCGAAAACTGGAGACGAACATACCATGTTGAGCCCGATTCGGCAACCCCATGATTGATCGCGCTTCCAAGGCGGCGCTCGTAACTTGCATCCTAGCAGACATGTTCCGCTCCGCTCTGGTCCACCTCTTTTTAAATTCCGACCCAAAATGGTTTGTCGATCACAACAACCCGCAGCAGTGATAGTTTTCGCTCTTTCGCAATGCCGAACCTTTGTCACTCATATCCTAGTCGCAGTAATGGAGCAAACACCACAACGTCGTTGTAAAGCAGCACCCTCGTCGCAAAGGCGCATAGTCGAATAGCCAGAAAACGAACCCAGCGGGAAAAGGCGAAGCCAGAAAAATCAAAAGCCCGGCGGCGGTAACGCACGTTTTACCCAGCAGCCCACCTGCGTTCTCCGCTTGCTAAGAGCACTCAAGGCTCTTGGCAGTCCCTTGCCCTTTCCACTCCGCACGCGCGTGTAGCAATCAACCTTTGCTGCGCGTCCCTTTTCCTTGTCATCATCTCCCACGCCCCCATCTCGTCTCACATGTGTTGGCTAGGTACAGCCGGGTAACTTGCGACAGATCAGTCTCTTATGCGAGACAGGAACGGGTAAACCGGTGCACTGCACCATGCAATCCGTTTGTGCAGCCAATATTTACCCGCCATACGCGTACCTGCCTCTGGCATGTGTAGTACAGTACGCAGGCCTACTTCCCTCTTTCACTCTCTGGGTTGCTTGTGGGAGGACCGCGTCACGAATCCACGCACATCATCCGGCGGCGTGGCCTTGGCAAACCAACGAAAGCCATGGCATGTGTCTCTGCCAAGATGTTGGCAATAGGCTCGCTCGCCGAAGTATCCGCATATCGGGGTATCGCGTCTTACCATATCGTAGAGCGTGCACTGGGTGTGGTGTTGAAATATCGCCCAAGTGTCTTCGTGGTGTTTAGTCGTTGCCAGCCAAGAGTCACCCCGACGCAGGTATAAGCCGTGGCATTGCTTCGTTGCGCGATATTGTTATCGGATATTTCGGCCTCGACACTGTATGCTTTAGTTGATCTTTGCGATGTTATCCTTGTCAATGGCCTGCAGGACGCTGGTATGAAACTGAGGCGTGGGAATGTGGCGCAGGCGCTTGTCAAACATAGCGTACAGGCGCGTCCTAGCAGCCTGCGCAAGCGGAAGAAGATACCCCCCTTCGCGATCGTTGCAACTTGTCGCGCACTGAGGACGCAATGAATTTGAAGTAGCTTCTTAGTATGTTCTCATTGAAACTGCAGTTTTTCGCTGACCCTGGGATACGTGCGTCCACGGCAAATCTTACCATGTTTGGAAATACATCGTGACTCTCCCTTTCTGAAATCTTACTTCCCAAACCAAAACATTGTCAATTTTCCATTGTCCTAGACGGCTCGGCACGAGATCAGACCACGACATTCTGGACTACTGTTTCATCAAAGTCCTGCCACGAAAACATATCGGCTCGTCCCTCGACTACTTTTCTACTCGTCGTCGAAATCGTCATCGGAAGCATCTTTATCCGCGCTCGCCTTGTTCCCTCCAAGGATCTCAACCTCGTCCTCGTCCTCGTCAAGACCCAAGCCCTTCTTTAACCATCGCACCTCCTTTGGCTTCCTCTCCATCCACAGCTCGTTTGGGATCCAAGTGTAGAAGCTACACATAGTTTCCTTGATGTCGTCGAGAATGGTGAGACCACCAGAAAGGAGCAGGATAGTGGCATCCATCTTCAGGCCCACGAAGCAGTCCTCAAGAATGCTCTCCTCGATCCAAAACTCGTACTCTTTGCCATTGCCAGCTTTCCGTGGCTTACCGTTGGGGTACTTGGTTTTATCCTTGGGTAGATCGTAGTCGTCGCAGTCGTCCGTGTGCCAGGTCTTGCAGGAAAGCTTACCGAGGGGTCCAAGCTGTCCAAGCTTATGTTTGAAGGCCTCGCTCTGCTCTGCGTATGCAGACTTGGTATCGTTGTCGGGAAGATTGATGGCAGTGACCTCAAGGTAGGCAGTGTCCTTGCCGAGAACTTTTAGCTGCCCAGACTCAAACATGTCATATTGCGCCTCCGAACCCAGAACAGCGATGCCAGTGCCGAACTTGATCCTGGCTTCTTCGTCCCGGATACCAATTTCCACAACCGCCAGGCCTTCCTTCTTCAGATCCTCCGCCCAGGACTTGTTACCAGTATACATACCAGCCTGGGCACCACCGAATAAGACGCTAGCAGATTTGTTGAAATCTCCGGGCAGGGCAAGACCTAGAGAGTTGACTTTTGGAAGCTCCTGCTCAGCCTGATCGCAGATTTGAAGTGCAGTGGCAAGCTGGTCATCGAATTCGGGACAGACACGGTGAAAGCGAAGATACCCGAGGAAGGAGCGGGGAACTTGGCAAGCATTTTTGATAGCATACGACGCATAGCCATAGTGGGCGGGATACCAAGATGATCTATTCCAGTCAGTATCGTGTCAGTGGAGCAAAGGGTAAGATGAACCTACAGGAAGGCTTTGCAGAGAGCTACAAAATCTACGACCCACTTGTTCTCATTAGAGCGGTCCCAGGGTACATTGTGGACAGCGAGAGCCCTTGCAAGTTCCTCAGGACCCATCTCATTCATCTCGTGCTTGGAAAGCCCTTGATACATGCGAGGACCAGACTCTACTCCGCCAAAGCGCATGAGCTTGTTGAAGACATGTGCATACATTTCATGCATGCGACGCTTTTGCTTGAAGCGCTGGATGGCGATCTCGATACGTTCGACAAACGGTTTGGTCAGAGCGTACATCTCTTCTTCCTCGGCAGCTTCCACAGGGGTGAGAACAGGCTCAATGTAGGCCTTCTCGAACCCAGTAGCTTTGAGCATATTCTTAGACACCCCTTCGGGATACTTTGCCTTTGTTTGGGGCAGTAGTGGTACTGGATACTGAGCCGGCTGCTGCGCTTTCGCCTTTCGAGAACCCGGGGCGTAGGCAATATCGTCGTCATCTTCGGCATCGAAGTAATCTGGATCGAGGATATTCTTTCCAGTCAAAGGTACCTTACGCTTGATGGTCTTTCCGTCAGCAGACACTTCCAGAAAGGCGCTCAAGCGGAGAGCTGCAGTAACGAGGGTCTTGGGCTTGTATTGGCGCATCCTCTGGAAACCGCGAATGCGACTGATCGAGACGGGGAGATTCTCGCGTCCACCACAGCACTGTAGTAGGTGTTTGTCTGTGGGAAGGTTTTCGTCGGAGAAGTAGAACTCCACCTTGGAGGGAGATTAGTGTGACCGCATGACTGACCAAAAGATCGGAGACTGGTAAACGTACTTGACGACGAATCTCTGCACCATCTGGATGGTCTTCAATGGCAGAGGTAGCAGTACTGTTGCTAGAGGCTTCATCGGTAGGTCCTGCATCCACAATGGGTGCTGTGATCGCGGTCGCCATATCTGCTGCTTTCTGCACTGGGTATTGGGAAAGATGGAATTGATGTGCTTAGAGAGGAGAAAGGGGTGCAATGGGCAAGGATCGTGTGTAGAGAGTTGATGCCGTGGTGAGGCGACAACAAACAGTGCCTTCCGAGATGGTGGGTAACTGCGTTTGCATCTTGAGGTAAGAGCGCACGACTACTTAAGACTGGCCGTCGCAACTTCCGGTTCCGGGTATCTCGTACTCTCACGCGCTTTCACGGTGAGTCCATGCCCAGTAATTTGATACTTGCGCATTGAAGACTAAGTCAAGGTGAGATGCTGGTTCTTGCTAGCGGCGATGAAGGACAATCGGTCGAGGCACATAGCGATGGTATCTGTTGCAGTAACTTTCATGATGGGCCTCTAAATGGGGAATAATAAGAACAAAATCTGGATGGCATAAGACATAATCTTGAAGTCGTACAAAACCAATGGATTGTGCTGGATTAGCGCGAATCGTGATACCCTGGATGACGGCATTGGCTGACTCGCAAAGGACCCTGAAACACATGTCGTGGGGCCTGCAGCCTGCATACCATGTATCTTCCACCTGAACACCAACCACGCGTACGAAGACGTTCATAACATAGCAAGACTCGCTATACAATCCGAAAACCATGGCAACCAAAGCATATGACGCGTCTAATCTGAAAGCATATGGCAGTGCTGCTGCTGGTCAGTAAGTGCCTTGTTGCCTGCCGCCTGTCAGCCTCCCCACCCATACTAACACCACAACCCAGCGATGGTGTCCTCAGCGACGAGTCTGGTGGTGTAGTAGTAAAGCCCTGCACCCTTGCAGAGATCAACTTCTACGAGTCCCTCACCGACCACCCGGACCTCGCGCGTCACCTCCCCACCTTCATGGGCCAACTCTCCCTCTCAGCCGACCAAGCCGCCGCTACCGAGTCTGTCGAAAGCGGCACCATACAAACGGCCGACGGTACAATTGAGCGTTTGCATGGCAAGAAACTCGCTACAGATCTTCACATCGTGCTAGAGAATATTACACATGGGTTCAAGAAACCGAATGTTCTGGATCTGAAGCTTGGCGCGCAGCTGTGGGATGAGGCTGCGAAGCCGGAGAAAAGAGCGCGTCTAGATGCCGTAAGCAAGGAGACCACAAGCGGCAGTCTAGGGTTTAGGATAGCGGGTATGCGCACGTACAAGGGTAGTGATGTACCCGACATCCCCGAAGACCTGAAGGAGTATGTGGAAACGGACAAGGAAGACGGATATTGGGTGTACAACAAGATGTATGGACGCAAATTCAGCGCTGAGAACGTGAGTGAAGGCTTCACAGACTACATCTTCCCTGGTGCAAAGTCAGAAGCAGAGCTCGATCGGGCGAGGGAGGTGCTCGCCTACTTTCTGGGAGAGGTCAAGGACATCCAAGAGGTTTTTGAAAGCAAAGAGAGCAGGATGTACAGCGCAAGCATACTACTGGTATATGAGGGTGACGTAGACGAGTACGCAAATACCAAGCAGAAGCTACGATCTGCACATCTGGAAGATGAGGATGAAGACGATGAAGAGACTCTGCCTAAATTGGCCGAAGTCAAGATGATTGACTTTGCGCACGCGACATGGACACCGGGGCAAGGGCCGGATGAGAATGCGCTGCAAGGTATGAGGAGCACGGCAAAGATATTGAAAGAGCTGTTGGACAAGGCGCAGCATGACTAGGGGCAGATGAATAGTTCATTTGGTGGAAGTGCAATGTATAGACGAAGCATATCTGTGAGTACAGCTTCGACGTTATGGTCAATCGAACCATTGCCCGTCGACCTCTTATTGTTTCAACGGTTTTGATTTTTGAGCATACCACCTAGAAAGCCAGCGCACTGTCGCTGAGGATGATGATTGAACACGTGGCACTTATACTATCATAATCCCTCTCCATGTAGAAGCAGATGTGGAACATGTGTCACAGACACGATAATTGATAGAGGCAATCAGATCCCCAGTAGTGTCTCTTCCCAATCACCCACTCCCTTCATCAACGAATCAAAGAACGCCGCATCTACACCCTGGAACGCCCAGTCATTCGTTCCTGCGGTCAGTCCAGGATAGTGTTGTGGCGTATTGAAGATTGTATCAGAGGATGTCAATCCAGACTGTAGGGTCTGAAAGTTCTGTGTGTTGGGCTGTGCTGCAAGGAGGTCGGATGATATATTATCGCTAATGTCCCGACCAAAGGTGGAAAAGACATTATTCTCGACAGCCATCAGGTTTGAGGACGACGGACCAACAAGCATGTCCACACCAGGAGCCTGCTGACTAGGCCCTTCTTTCGTGATGCCTTTTGTACAAATCTTGATAATTCCAAAATATGGTATCGAGAGCTGAAACTGCTCGCCGCAGCCCTCCTCAAGCCGATCGACAGTGCTCTCACCAGTATGACTCGACCCACGTGCAGCGTCGCTTTCAATCTCGAGCAAGCTCCGAAGCTGCTCAGCACTTTTGCCTGTGAGGGGTTCGTTCGTCTGCGTCGAAACCAGTTCCAATTTTTCGACAAGCTGCTCGACCATGGCGCGGTCGCCGGGTCGTTGATGTACTAGAAAACTATGATCTTTCCAGCGACAGCTGTCTATGTGCGCGATCAAAATCGTCATCCCGGCCATGAGCGCGAAGAAGTCCGCTGTGTGACATGACTGGGTCGAGATTGGTCGAAAATTTTGGAACGCGACAAATCTTGTAAGAACGTCTCTGGCCGCATTGATACAGGTTATCTTGGCGTACATATGAAAATCTGAATCCTTGCCGCAATGTAAGAGGAAAGGCAGGTGCAGAAGATGAAGCAAATTGTACTGGTAAAGCTGATCTCGAAGCCGCATTAGCTCCTCAAAGGCCTCCTTCGTGCTTGGTTGCAGCCTAGTGAAACTTGGTGCAAGCCAGTATTTGTCAGGAAGGGATTTTGTCACGTTCTGGAGGTCGCGATCCAGTTTGCGGGTAGCCTCAATGTTTTGAAGCGGATCTCCTCGGTTGCGGTCAACGATACCACGTGCGATGAGGGTATGTGCTCGATCGATTTTGCAGCTCAGGCTCTCTCCAGGGACAGGGACCTCCATGTTCGTAGTCTGGCCTCCATGGGGCAGACCGAGCATCAGGCTCAGATAGCTGTCCATATGAACAATTCGAAACCATAGGAATTTTGGGCCCACTCTGTGTTTATTTTCTAAGAACTTGATCGGTGGAGGGTTGGGTGTATCCAACCTCATCAACTGCGCAAATACCATGGCTCTTCTGAAAGCTATCCACGATCGCCGAAGGTTGCCGGCGTTGGATTGGAAGATGGCTTCGTATATTATACACTCCAGTCCTTCGATACAGCCTACTAGTTGATCGTTGGTGATGACCATGCGAACAGCCGTATCCACCATGCGCACGGCGAGAGCATTCGGGTCTCCAGATAGGCGATCGGCTCCGTTACACCGAAAGTACTGCAGCATGAGGGCTAGAATAAGCATATGCCTGGCCATAAGAACTGGGGGTGTAGTAGAGGCGTCGGGAACCGTGGCCAATTCGTCGGCAATGTCGAACGATTCGTGCTCTAAGAGGTTGCTGGATCCCGTGAGACATTTGTAGCTATACAAGGTCGCGCTGCGGTCCGATCTGCATATGAGATCGAGGTCTCGCTGAGCAGGAAACGTTTGACGTAGGCCGATCGAGATGTTTTCACCGTCTTCTGCCTGCAGAAAGTTTTGTTCCGGTGTCAGTGCAGCAGAGCCGGGTGTCGGAAGTTGCACAAAGTCGATTGCTGCTGAGTCGTGTCTTAAGTCTTCCGATTGCGCAAGTAATGTTTCGGCTTTTCGCAGGCGCTCAAGGAGTTGTTCATAAGAGAGAGCAGGAGCTGGATAGGTCCTGTTGACCCCATCGCCTGAACGCAGCGATGTTAATGACGGGCTGCTATCGTCCTCCTGAAGAAGGACTTCATCCGGCTGGTCCTGGCGAACACATGGCGCGTTTCGACGACGACAAGCTACACATATTGTATCTGATGTTGCATCGAATGTGCATTTCACTTTCCGCTTTTTGCAGTCCCAACAGCTTGTCGTGCCCTTTCGAAGTTTGCGCCGCTTGCTGGGAGGCTCAAAGCTGCTCACGTTGGTGTCATTGACAGCCGGCCCCATGGCAACCAACGCTAGCCTGATTCGGTGGCACGTACGATTCCTCCACTCAAGGAGAGTAATCCGAAGTTTGGCAGAAGTACGCTAGTGAGGGTGTGATGAATCTTGCGATGGAATCGAATGCGAAATTGTTCATACGAGACGAGTTTGACACCTAGGTAGTACGGGGGACAGTGACCGAGCCACCTGCAGCTCGGCGGAAGAAGCCTCGGACTCCGAACATGTCGCTAAGAGGCCAGCGAGAATGGGAAATGTGCCTCTGGGTCTGGAGGCCTGATTTGTACGGCAACGGTCATTGGTCGCTGAAAGGCCAATCACACAGCAGCACAAGGTCTACCATGCAAACGAGTCAACGCAGACATGGGCGTATTTTTGGCTGTACGAAAAGGCCTCAGTGGCGTTTTGTGAATCGATCGACATCTAAACTCTATGAGACTAATCTTAGAAGGTTGTAAACATTACAAATGACACACAAGTGCAGGGGGACGCTACCTGCCCATGTAGCTAGGATGGTGAACCTCCTTGAAATACAATCTATGTTCCTCGATAGGCAACGAAGTACTAAACAAATGCCATCAACGTGTCCTTCGACCCTAGCAAGCCCCCGTGCTTGAAGATTACGCAGCTCCGGCCTGAACCTTCTCCATGTTGAGCTTCTTGAAGGGTGTAAGTGCGGCAGCTAGGACCGCTACACCCGCCAAAGCGATCGCAATAGCGAGTGCGACTTTTATTCCTGCCATGTATGCCACCACAATGCCCGGTATATCTTCGGTACTGAATGTCTGTCGAAGCTGAGTAGCTCCAGTTCCGATTACCGCTTGCGGATCCACGTTTGGTGCTGTGATCGCAAGCGTGGTAATCATGCGATTTACGAAGCCGGACTGGGCAGCGGTCAATGAGAATGCGCCGCCGATGGTTTGAAAAACTACAACACGTTAGTTCTTTCCATTGGTATATGTTTTTCGGGCATACAAAAGACTGTTGCCGTCGCCGAGGACATGTCCTTTATCGTTGCGTTGGCCTGAGCTGTATTGATGGCCATCTGAAAGCCCAAGCCCACTGCGATACCATAAAGAGCCTGGTATCCTATCCATTTGCCTAGTCCAGTGCCGATGTCAAACGTATACATCAGACCAGTAGCGATAGTCGCTAGGATAGCACCTGCATTCATGAAAGGCGCAGCGTAGCCCGTCTTCGATACAACACCGCCACTAATGATGCTGCCTATCACCATTGCGAGGACCAAAGGAAGGTTGAGTACACCCGAGTTGATTGCGCTTCGGTTGTCAACGCTCTGGAAGTAGATCGGCAGATAGTACAGTAGTACAAGATACGCTGACGAATAGAAGAAGATGAAAGCGGATGGCTGCCATAGGGTGCGCTCGCGGAGAAGACGGGGTGGAAGCATCGAGCGCTCGCCATTGAAGATCTCCCATACGATGAAGGTGACGAGAATGGCCACGAAGCCTACCTAACATACGGATATACAAAGTCAGTATATGTCTCAAATTCAGTTTGTACAGTAACAACTTACCAATAGGCCGATGACAAGACTGCTGCCCCAAGGCTTCTTCTGGCCACCGTTCTCGAGTGCCAGGATGTACGCGACGATGCCACCCATGACAAGTGCGATGCCGAGAGGATCCATTTGCAAAAACTTCTCTTTCCAAGTCGCTTTGACGACGACGACTTGCGGTGGGGTCTTGTAGGTGAACAATATAAGGGCTCCAGAGGCCCCGCCGATAGGAAGGTTTATGTAAAAGCTATGCCATCATCAGCTGGTGAGTAGAACATCTATGGTAACGTGCCTACATACCACCATCGCCAGCTCACCGTGTCTGCAAAGACACCTCCCAAAAGCGGACCGACGACGCTAGATAGACCGTATACTGCACCAACAAGGCCCATAAGAGCTGGTCGTCGTTTTGGCTCGGCAGACAATGCAGCCATAGTGAACGCACCCGTTACTACAGCGGCAGAGCCGACACCAGCGATTGCGCGACCCACGACGAACGTTGTAGAGTTCTGAGCCACGGCACAGACCAAGCTTCCAATCTCAAAGACGAAGATGGCCCCGAGGAACGACCACTTAAGCGGAAAGTAACGGTAGAATTTACCAGATGCGGATTGGAAACCACCAAATGTCATGAAGTACGCGGAGCCATACTAGAGTAAGTTAGAACCATGGAATTCGAATCCATATCACTAGAGTATTAAACTCACCCAAGAGACCATGTTGAGGCCCTGGAATTCATCGGTGATCTTGGGAATAGCAGTGCCAATGATGGTCATGTCCAGAGCAGTAAGGAATACTGCACATAGTACAGCGATCAAGATGGGAACTAGCCGCATGCCACTAGGATACTCCTCTTGAATTTTGTTGGTTGCATCGTCGTGAGTAGATCTGACCTCCTCCATATCCTGTTTGTACTGCTGCTGTTCCTTCTCTTCCGCGAAAACATCCGGTGTGGTAACACCACTAGCACACTGCGTAGCTGTATCAGACGCAGCTGATGTTTTGGTTCTATGCGAGTCCATTATATGTGTTCGTGGTAGTTGAGTTTGCGGAGTATAGTCAATATCTGTATTAGAAATGAAAAGGTGTCGTGGTAACAGCCGCCTGGAAGATGATAAACAATGTATGCGAACTCCTCATACATATACCATCCTATAGAGGAAAGCATCCGTAATATCTGTGACCGATCCGAGGTCTTGGCACGCTCTTCCTCCGAGCGCTTCGGAGGATGGAGGTCAGTATTCTTCATTCCGCCGAGATGCGCCAAACAATCCCAATTTCGAATATGGGTTGTATTCGGAGAACGCGTCTTTGCACCGCGCAGAACAGCGGCCAATACCACGTGGTAAGAGCAACATGCGACTGGTGGATGGAGGCGATTAGTCAGCACTCCATTGGGTCCGGAAGAGACACTTGTTCCACTTCGCACCACCCTCATTCCGATAGCCATGTCGCAATTCTCTCAATCAAAGGTGCTCCTCCCACTGTACATTTACCCACAAGTCGGCGCATGGGATCCTCTTTACACAGCGTAGCTTCCCCCTGCTATTAACCTTTTTCTCACTGATCTCTCTCAGCGTTGCCGCAAATCCGTGTGTTCGATTTGTCGTCATCATCAATCCGAATAGTGGGCCAGGTGCAGCACCGTGGTGGCCGAATGAGGACTATGTTCGGGAAATAGCACGGCTAAATGCATTGCCGAATGTTACGACCCTGGGCTATGTACGGGTAGCCTATTGCAGACGACCGGTTCAAGACGTTCTAGAGGACATCGAAACATACCGTAGAAGAGCCAGAGAGGATGACCGTTTGAGGGTCGAAGGTATCTTCGTCGATGAGACGGTGAATTTGTACTCAGAAGAGGCTAAGAAGTACCTCGATGCTATCGATCGCAGAGCGCGAACTCTTATTGGTGTCGTCGAGAACAAAATGGCAAGTCTGAACATTTTCTTAAACGAGACCGAGCAATCCGAGCTGATAACGCCCAAGATGATTCATAATCCTGGTACAGCAGTAAGCGCTGAGCTTGCAGCACCTGGACCCGAGATCACGGTGGTTGTAGAAACATCCTACGAGGAATTTATGACTGAAGGATACCAGGAGTGGCTTTCTACTTCGCCGTACAAGCGTGCTCGAACTGCGTACATAGTACATTCTGTTCCACAAGGAGAGGTGAAGGCTCTAACGATAGCGCTTTGCGAGCGAGCAGAGTATCTGTTTGTAACAAGTGCGTTCTGCGGCTTCTACGAGAGTTTCGCTGGAAGCTGGCATGACTTTGTCGCATCGCTAGCGGAGCGGCGAAAGTAAACACATTGGACATCTTGGACATCTGTAGAGTTGTGGAGCGATAGTACTGAGAAACTGTAAGTGGAACATAAAGCTCCACAAATCCTCTTCTCGTGAGTAGATGCCCTATGCTGTCGAAATGGTCTCACAACACGAATTCGTCTGGTGCCGCGGTATCGGGGGCTTTTCGTAAATCTGGAGAATTTCAGGACCCCATTCTTGGATGTGTTTCGTCAGCGCTGTGATGCTCTACACTGGAGCGTGGTGTCTTGCTCCTGTAGGGCCTCCTCAATAGTAGCCCAGATCCTACATCGGTTCCAAAAGCCGTCAGGTACATCAAGTAGGCGGTCGTCGCATCCACTTATCGAAAAGCGTTTCGTCGCAAGAAGCTTTGCAGCAACTTTCCAATCCCAGGATGCAGTCGGATCTAAAAGCGCTGCATTAGGATCAGATAGATGGTGCTCGATCCACTTCGTGTCTAGATCCCAAATATGCGGATGGAGACTTCCGTCCCGAAGACTATTTCGCCAGAACACAGAGTCGAGCGGAATCCGCAGAGCGAGTGCTTTCGATGTGCGATGTAGTACGATGACGGATTGTATTGGTAGATAGCTGCAGATAGCGTCCATCATTTCTGTAGGAAGGCGCTCCAGTCTCTGGGGTTCACGTGTTGCTTTCAACACGTACTCTGGCTCGTCTCTTCTACGTGGCGAGCTTTGCAATACCCTTTGAACAAAGGATGCAGTACCTTTCCCTTCGATGGGGTCGGTATAAAATTTCTATATATCATCAGTAGTCTGCTTCAGAAACGTACTGTTGCACCTTACATCATATTTCCCACCCCACCAATCCAGTCTGCTCAAGGCTAACACGCTTCTAGCACCATATTCCGAAGAGGAGGAGCATAGATCGAAGATGTCGTTTGATGTCTCGTTTGGTTCGTCTGTGCAGCATTTCCGTTGGTCGAAGCGAGTACTTAGTAGTCGATACAATATCTTGAGAGTGGGTTCTAGTCCAACCTCCCTTCTTGTCGAATACCGATGCTCTATAACTCTACAACTCGTTACGATGCATCCTTCATGCAACGGAAACAATGTTCCATGGTCGCCTGTGTAAGAAAGAGCGTCGAACCAGATATCATCTTGTCCAGCGTCGTCGACAATCCGAAAGTAGCCCGAACCAGTCAAGCTGAAGGATGCGACTTCTGAGAGATAAATATCGGGCAGTTCGGAAACGTTGACCGGGCTTCTCGGAACTTTAGCTGAAGAAGAGAAAGAATGAGCGTGGCCCCTTCTTACATCGACCCCTCGCTGGCTACCATGTGTTCGGCCACGTCGGCCATGCTACCAAGCAGACGAAGGTTGTTCAACCACTGTGTTTTGTATTGAATTAATATTTTGCAACAGCTTCCTCGGGGGATGCTTTACCTGAAACCGGATGTCTTTGGGATCGATGTTGTATACATCGCCTTCGATATGGAACGGGCTGCCACATATAACGCAAAAGGTTCCTGCCTCCATGGCATGTCGAGCGTCGCTCTTCCAGACCTCTTCGACCTTCGAAGAATGTAGACCGCCCATGTTAGCACCGTGCGATCGGATTGTAGCAGGTGCGGATCTAGAGGGCGGCCGAGGTTATTGATCCGCAAAATGATAACGCCCCGTTCCGTTCACCTAATCTAGTCTGACAGGAGGCTGCTTTCGCGTCCCGTTGAACGAATGCTGTCGAAGCAGATGTGAGACGCCAGATTGGATGTGTGACACTGGATAGGTCCGTCGCGATGGATCGATGACGGTAGTCCATTCCGCCGTAACCTAAGGAGGTATAGCGCTTCTATAGCGCTCCCCACCACTTCCGAAGCGGCCTGAGATGGCTGACTAGTGGTGTTCTTGTCCTACAAATAGAGGGATGTTTGTCATATGCGCGTTTGTGTGAACGTTCATTATTGGTTTGGTTTCGCAACCAAGAACGTTCATCTTTATCAACGATGGCGTGTGCACGGAGCTCGGAATTCCGACAAGCACATCCGAAGCGGCGGAACACCGCTTATCATGCGACTTGTACGATTAGGCAGTCTCTATGAACTCGACTCATTCTTTGTACATCATATACTCGCGACCATAGTCTTCCTCCTCCGCGGACAGGTCAGAAATGTCGTCCATTACTAACTGAGTGCTATTCCCGATCAGTCCTGTTAACCAAGGATACATCTCTGGCGATCTTATCTCGTTCGCCTCTGCGTGGTGGAATTCAGACACGGACCTCTCGCCTGGCTCAAGCACATACTTATGCCCAGCCCAACGTATGCGAGGCTTTTCAACGTATGGACGCCAACCATGGGATGTAGTCTTTATGGGATCAGGTATCTCTGTGACAGATTCAGTTCTGATGAGGAGTGTATCCTCCATATCTGATCGATCGTCCTCTATTACTGGGTCAAGCGCCATCCGCACAAGCTTCTGAGGACCCTCATCCTGAAGGGCGTTTCAGAAAACTTTCAGTGCAGGTAGTGCCTGCTTTTGAGGCAAGACCAAATCTCTGGCTTGTTTATAATTCGGCATCGGGAATCAGGTACCAGCGGCTTCCTCTGGTTACCTCAAGAGTTTGAAGCGAGGTATTGTTGATGACGTGTGTCTGTCAAAGAGGATGTAGGCCATGGCATATCCTCGTTATAGGTCACTGTAAGTATGGTCAATTTGGAGAGTACGTGTGAACGCAAATGCCAAGGTAGTAGGCTTTTGTACAAGTCCATCGGAATGCTATGCAGTTGCCAATGCGAAGGTACCAAGTCAGCGTATGTCTCACATGCATCTCGAGCTGTCACGATCTACCGCAAGTATGCGAAGATTGGGCAGTAGGTCTAGCATAAGTGCGACTAGTGCATCTTCATATCCAGCACGTATGTTCTCGCACAAGATAAGTTCGTGCGGGCGCGCCCCAGAACTTGACCTTTTCTTGACGAATTCTTTGTACCAACTTTGCTCATGCCTGTTGGAGATTGTAGCCGTTTAGTGTTATGGCTCCGAGAGGGGGGTTTCGGTCCGATTGGTAAGGCATGAGGGTTGGAGAGCACTACCTGGACCCTAAATCAGTACAAACTTGACTACTCCATGCATTTGGAGATGCTTATAGCCTTGTCTTTAAATTGTCTTGTGTCTGTAAGAGAAACTTCCATGACGCGTTGCTGATTTCATGCTAGCGTGGCATTCTCGCGTCCCGACGCTTCGGCAGCCGAGATGACTGCGCGTCATCAAGCTTCAGCTTATCGTCTTCACAGGCGGAGGTCCAGGGAACAACGTCGCAATACATCACGGCAATTGTCTGCTATCAGCTTGAATTTTTTTTTTCATTTCTTATCTTCTGTTTCGAGCCACCTTATGTGTCTTCCTCCAACCTTCCATCGCCCAACACTCGCGGAAACAATTCGCAATCGAGAGTATGTGTATGAGGTCCAATAACCTTCATGTCCCACCGCCAGGATGACAGCCACAGAAACCCAACGTGATCCAAGAATGCATAAAGCTACCCGAGGCCGAAGGACCAGCACAACTATCGCGTGGCGTTTTGATGGCAACACCCTCTTAGATCCATTTCTCGAAGCTGCGGCGGTCATCAGGCGCATGCATTCCATGATATCTCTCGTGGTATCGTGTATCACTTCCTGCAGTCGTGTTCTGCACGCCCTGGCCATCTGTCGCTCTGCTGAAGTCATCCATCTCGTAGGAACCACCGGGTGCATCCCTCTTCTTTTCCGCACCAACCCGACCTCCTACCGGCGTTCCCTTGCGCTCCTCTCTACGTGGAAATAGATTTGCGTTGTACGTCTGTAGCCTGGTACCGCCAGGGCTCGCGGTTCTTTTGCGTCCTGGCAAAAACGATACGGGAGGCGGCTGAGTCAAATCTTCGGCTGAGCTGTTCAGGGAGTTATGTCTGAGTACGGAGCGAATATTTTCTTTCGAAACGATACGGGCTATATTGCGATCGGACTCATCGCGCACAAGTTGCTGAGGACGGAAACCGCTGACATAATCCCGGGTACTATTCTGTCGCACGGAACTCTCAGAGGGAACGGATGGAATAAGCTCGTCCATCCCCGGCCATGCTGTTGCTTTAGGCGGAGAAGTGCCTGGCCAAGGGAGAGGCTTAGGCATCTCCCTGAGATGGCTGTCCTTTACACCAACACGAAGATCGCCAGAATACGGAGCTGGTTTGATGGGAACGGGTAGCCTTGTAGCTGGCTTTGCAGGCTGAATGCGTTGCGATTTATCAGTAGCGCCTTCACGTACAGTGTGAAGCTTCGTCAACGAGATCTCGTCATCCCAACCGCTGCCTTCATAGCTGGGCACCCGCACATCTGCGTAGGCCCTGCTTCCTAACACCTGTGGTGCAGCCCGCTCGTCATGTTGGTACTGACGGGGTAATGGTTGCGGTGCGGCACCCATCTGGCCCTTGGACGAGAACTCTGACACATCCGTATCATGGTGTGTTTGTCCGGTCTGGGGATTGTGTGACAGGCTAGAAGAATCTAAGTGATGGGTTGAAGTGAAGATGTTTTGCTTGGATGGCTTGTGCTCTGGATGGGGGCGTGGCCATGGTGTGACTATGGTCGTATCGGAAGATTCCAATGAAGCAAGACTCATGCAACTCTCACCTAACGAGAGGTCTCGGGCGCTAGACGCACGGCGAATTGGACCTTCACCAGGGATATGGATTTGCCGTGTCACACCGTGCAACGGACTCTTCGGCTCTTCCTTTGACGCCGTTCTGGACACGCCACGAGACAGCGAGCGACGAATACTATCCGAGTATCTTTTGATCGGGCTTTCGTTACCGTCTCTGTTTCGTTTGTTGTGGTATTCGGTGGGAGAGCCCTTCTTTATAGGGCTCCGACTACCGTGCCGGTTCACCATCTGGGGCTGGAAACTCTTCACTTCACCATTGGTCTCCGCGGCCTTCCTACGGTCTGCTCGTGCTCGTTGCTCATTCAACCACTCCTCCATCTTGTGTTTGAACTTGGGTCGCTCAACCAAACCGCCGTACTGAGGATACACGTCGCGAAGCTCCTTCTCGGTGTCGTCGTAGTGCTTTCGTGTAAGCATGCCGGCCCCTTCAACACGCTTTTGGAATGTAGCGCTATCATCGCCGATGACTTTCTTCGGTAAAGAAATGATGCGGTACGGAGTGGGCGATATCAGGCTTCCCTCAGGTACTATCACATTGCCCTTTGGGAATGCAAGACCAGATGGGCATCGTTCTTCGATGTAGAGTGCAAGGCGACCGTAGTGTCGTCGGCCTCTGATGCTGTAGGAAGTACGGACTGCGTCAATGATCGGTACGAAGACCGCTTCCCAGGCAATGCAGATGTTGCGAAGCTCAAAGTAGTCAAAGCCCCATGGGTTGCGTGATTTACCAACCTTGAATACCTGCAGCAGCCAAGCGAAGAGATGCTTCTCGTACGCCTGCACATTCCAGTTGCTCTTGTCGATCGCACCATAAATACTGGAGTCAGTTGTGTACTCCCCACTGTACTTGTTCGCACGTGGATCGTAGCGGCGTATCCCTTCATCGAACTGTGTATAAAACCACAATAGGTCTGTGCGCGAGATGCCATCCCCCCGGTCTTCTCTAGCTATCGTTGTCGCACGAGGCATTGCATCCGGTCGCAACAGGAAGATCGAATCGCGGAACACAGCCCACGGCTCTAGAAATGCAGCAGTTGCGAGAAAGCGCTCTTCGAGGCTGTCGAGGCCGGATAGTTGCAACAACGACAGTGCTTGTTTGAGCTCCGGAGAGATCTTTTCCCTATCGCCGCGTGCAAAGAAGTCGCGTACGTTTTTGATCCCTGAGTTGGACGGAGAGTGCGCCATCTCGACTTCGATTATGAGCGCGTCAATCACGGCTTTTGGTCGTGGTGATGGTCAATCTGCGTTGCTGCTGTTTGGTAGAAAGTAATATCTCTAGCGCCGTTCTCCTGCCGAGAACAAGATCTTTAGCCCTCTATTACGCCTCAGTGAATGCGACTAGATGCGGAGTATACTCAAGTGACGATAGTATGAAATCTGGTGGCAGCCTCACCTTCACTACGATCCGACAGCCCACCGTCGCTCCACTCAAACCACCACTGATACTGTGCTCAGTCCAGTGATTGGAGGATCACATACGGGAGCCTTGCGCAACCAACAACTATTTCGTACTAGCAAGCCTCTTTCACGTGTAGGATCACTACAGCTCACAACAAGTACGAGTATGGTCAATGCGCATAGAACAAACACTGTACTATCTTTCTACGACTCTGATTATATGCTTGCCTCTGTTTCCACTGGCTTAAAGTCTTTTACATCTTGCTTCACGCTTCTGTTCCTATGAATACCTCCTCAACCGTACGTATGACAACCAGGATGAGTCTCATATACCTCCCAATCTTCGCGGCAGCTGCCATGCAGGTCCTAGGGGTGGTTGTTCCTCAACAACCACCTATCTTCTCAGGCCCATGCGCCGTCCTACCCCCGTCTAACAAGACTGAAACTCCAAGCTATGATGGGGTAAAATCAGGCGCCTCATCTATCTGGGGTCACGAGGGCAGCGGCGGACCGAAGAAATGGACAGACCTCTACGTCAAGGGTCTCACCGTCATACCATATTGCTTTCCGTAAGTTTTCCTGCATGCTGACTGGCAGCCTGTCGTCCGAGAGAATCGTTCCACCGAAACCCTATGAAAATTAGGATTAGTTCAAGATACCCTGCGTCATCAGTTTTCCTGCACAGACTGCATGTGAGACACACACTGACTTGGCATGCCTACATTTAGTACTGAAGAACATCGCAAAGCCAACATCGCGAAAGTGGAAGCAGCCACCGAACTTTGGATCACAGCGCTTGGTGGTAAGGCTTCGGAGGCTAGTGGTCATAAGATCATGTTCTCTGAATGGATTGATCCTCGGAAGAAACCCATGTACTGCATCGACGTGAACAGTCCAGTTGATAGTAAGTGGAACATGGCTGTTCCATACAAAACAGTCGCTATCTGGAAGGATGATCGTGCGGGAAAACGCGCCGCATCATCTACTGTGGGAATGGGTGATTCTCCTGGAAAGCCATGGGATTTGGACATGTGGCTTGGTGAAGAGGCTAGCGTTCAGACCATTGCACATGAATTCGGCCATGTCATGGGTACGTAAACAGCCATCCAAAATTTTAAGGTCGTGAAGCTAAAACACTGAAGGAATGATGCACGAGCAACAGTAGGTGTCTCTGTACGAACCGCGCGTGAGACATATACTGACTTCGTACACCCACAAATAGACGATCCGACCGCGACACATATGTACGCTACGACTGCATGAAGGTAGATTCCGACTATTTAAGATGCATGGAGATATATGCTAACTCCGTACTTCCACCACTACAGCTCACAGATTACTCCACCGCTCTCGCACGTGCTCGCGAATCCGACCCTAGTGTGACGACTGCAGAGCTTTGTAATGACGTCAACATAGCTGCCAAATATGAATTTAGCGGTCGCTCCTTCACCAAATCCGTTCTCTATGGGAAATCCAACGACGGATGGATGCTGAATCTCGATACGCCGTACGATGTCAACAGTAGGTATCTCCTAGTCAAAAGCTTATGTGAGTCATTTGCTGACCTCGTACATCGAATTTAGGGCATTATGCACTATAATAGCTACATCATGGGTAATGATAAGTGTCAGAGAGGCAATCAAGCTGAGTGCCCAGTAGCGGTGTACAGGGATAGCACGATCCATGACAAGGGGTTTGAGATGATTCCGTTGTGGTTCAAACCGAGTCAATGGGATGCTGCATGGGTTAAGGTGCAGTATGGGTGGTCGGGGTGCTGTGATAGCGCTGAGACAAAAGGTGTAGTGGATGGCGGTGAGGTTGGGAACACTGAATTAGATGAGCTGCTTTGGCAGGCGCGAGAAGAGTATGTCAAAGGACAGTTGTAGCTTGCATTGTCAACTTTCATACTTGACTTCCTACGAGGCTATACTGGGACATAAGACATGTTAGGCAGTGCAGCGAGACATGTATCATGAGAGACATAAAGGAAGACGAGCGAAGCAGACTTGGCATAACTTTGAGCGGCGTGAAGTCAAACTATCATGAATCATTCTTACAATGGTAATCTTCGGAACGATTATGGGTTCTAGGTCATGTATTTGGGCAGATCTGAAATGTCATCAGCAAAGGCTTGTTCTCCGCATCGAAGTAACGCAAAAGACCATTGCCTCACACACTATATTTCGTCTACGAAGAGTATCCCAAATTATCGAATTCGTCAGCTGAATTCGAACAATGAGCGGTGAATCTGCTAGCGCGTTTGAGAGCAAACACTCCACGTCCAAGGACTCATATCGCTTACAAGAACCACAAAATCGCACACTGCTTTTATTCGTCAGCAGAATGAGTCTCGAAAACACTCCCGCCACAATGGCAGCTTTTACTGTCGACGAAACGAGTGCGCCCACTAGTATCGAAGACAGCAACCACCAGCAAAACGGTAAAGCTGAATATACCACAGCCACCAATCTTATCGACGCTACTAATCTCAGTGTTCAAGGAATCGTTGTCGCTGCCGGCTACCCAAGACATCTTACGCTTGACGTTGGTGGGCGCAAGTTCAAAGTCTCGTGTGACACGCTGAAGTCTGAGTCTGGCTGGTTTAAGAGGCAGCTCTCCGGACGTTTCGGTCCATGGGAGCCTGAGCTGGATGGCTCATACTTCATGGACACTGACCCTGATCTCTTTGAGTATCTTCTTCGCTTCATGCGCCGTCCCGAAGTCTTTCCTCTTTTCTACAGCAAGATGAACGGCTTTGACTATGACCTATACAATCGCCTGCAAGCAGAGGCGCTTTACTTTCAGACGGACACGCTATACGAGTGGATAAAAGACAAGGCATGCTGCATGCGTCAATCAAATTCGAACAGTACTAACTCATATCTAGAGATACCTCAACGCTATCAAAGTCAAAACTTCGAGCCTAGATATCCGCGTAGTTCATAGCCTCGATTATGTACAGCAAGAGATTCTTCCAGTCCACAAGACCGAAGAGTTGCATGTCGTTCCGCGAACACGCAAAGTTTACCTTTGTCCTCGCCAGATCGCGGGTCACAAAGGCCATCCTGAACTTTGCGGTGCGGCATGTCATAAGAGGCAGGCGGATAATGCGGTAGAATACGAGGACGTGGGTTTTCTGCAGGTAGTCAGCCTACAAAAGGAGATTGTCTTCGACGAAAAGGTCTGTAGAGACGACTGATAATATCGACGTTCCGGGAAGTGAAGGGACAGCGTTTGTATGTCACGCAGATGAGCACACGGAGTGGACCCAATGGCTTGGTGGGAGTGGTATCTCGTGGAATTTGTGCTATACGGCTAATGTGCGATGATTCTCCTATTCCATCACTTCCCCAAACCTGATCCGTGGACCTCAAGGCTTCTAATTGGTGTACGCTTTCATTGTAATGGGCTTAGCTGGAAAATACCTAGCGACAGAATCTAATCAGGCGAATAGCTCGCATACTTGAGATCATCTCAGAGTGTCAGAACTACGGTATTGAATCAACAATGCACCGAGATAATCTCTAGAGTGCTGCTTGTCTTCGACACCCGGTGGACATGCATCGTCACTCGTTCTGTCCCGGTTGCTAAACCAGGGTAATCTCCAGGACAGAGCAGTCGAGCCGCCTCTTCTGCAAGAGGCCAATTGATGCGCGTACTGCACATCGGCATCTGCAGCTTCAATGCCAACTCAATCGCATCAAGAGACTGATTCTCCATCGCTCTTGCAATCCTTGTTCCTTATCCCGGTAGCTCCGTGTCCGTCACGTCAGCGTCTGTGCGTCTCAACCTCGTCGTCACTGTCCCCGCCTTTCTTGAGGTTCGACAAATTGTCGCGAATCACAGTCCCGGAGGCACCCTTGGTATGATGTTCTTCTTCCACAGGGAACCTCGCTTATCGGCAGGATGCGTGTCGTACTTGAGAGCCTCGCACCATACATATGGTTGTGCGTAGAAAGCCGGTCTGCTTAGATTTGTACATTTCCTCTGGGCGACAAGCTTTCCACTTGTACAACTTCGGATGATCCATCGTCTTGATCTCCTGGATGATAGGCAGCAGTGTACGGACTGTGTATTTCTTGCGAAACTAGGTCAACAAAGCCTATAGGCATCGGCTGTCGTAGCGGGGGACTGTGCTCCGCATACACAGCCTTTCGCGGAAAAGTCGAATTACGTGAATGTTGGCTCATGGAGTTGAACAGATCAGTATGTTCTATCCATACTCATGCTCGATTGAAGTGGAGGTGGCATCGACGGGTCGGCGGCTGAGGACGGGTACGTGGAAGGGGCAGACATGGATCTATCGTGCCACTCTTCGTGTTCTTCTTCTGGCGACGAAAGCTCAAGCAACTTCTGTGGCGACCCAGCGGATAGCCCAAGCATGGTGAGCTTGTCTTGCAATATGCTGATAACAGCAGGGTTGCCACCACGAAAGGAAGCGAGCACTTGCGCTAGTGAGTGGATCAGATCCCTAGGACCAACGTTGAAATGAGACTCGTGGTTAAGCGAGGGCATGATCATCATAACGTCAGCAAGCGAGTTGGCGACGTCGAAGAGCTTGGACTCCTACAATTATGTCAGTGATGTCCTGTGCCACCCAGGGAGATGTTGCGTACCATGCCTGGACCATGCGCCTCGACGCTTTCCCGCGAGAGGCTACTTAGATTACTGAGAACGTTTTGGGCGACCTTAGCGGGGAAACGGAACGAGAATTCCTCATCCTGACTGGCGCGACTGCTCAAGTTCGTTACATTGAGAGCATGCTGCCACAAGAAGATACGCATCCACTGCTGAGTCATTGTGATATCTGCGCGCTGGAGCTCATTCTCAAGACTGCGAGGGTCTTCGTCACTGCTAAGTTGTTGCTGAGCTAATGCAAGAGCGTGGCGCGCAGCTGCAGGTTCAGCTGTTATGGTGACATCTAGGATATTGAACAGCCGACAAAGTTGGACGAACGCAGGTGTAACTGATCCATCATGTAAGTCTTCTAGCCTGGGAAGATTGGGAGCTCGCTTCAATGTCGTTGGCACATCGTGCTGCAAGGAGTGCGCTCGCTCTGTGATGAAGAGAAGCCAGTAGACCCTCAAAGCATACTGTATTTGCTCGGCGGTCATGAGCTCGTAGTGTGTCGGTTTATGTAAGCCTATGATGTGTGCCTTGAAAATGGCCTCGCCGAGGAGGACCGTGGAAGCGTTCATTCGCCCAACGTTTGCTGAATAAACGTGTAGGAAGAAGCTACTTAGCAAGGAGAATATAGTCACATTCTCCAAGTGATCGGACTCGTTCCTTGCTTTCTTTGCTTCCGATTCGAACGTGCCGCTTGGAACGCGATAGTGGCCCTCGAGTGGACTGCCTGGCTCGGCATCTATAGAGAATTGGCTGACTATGGCAGCACATATCGCAGTGGCTAGTGCGTAGGCTTCCAAATCGTCGGGATGAGTCAAAAGCCGTGCAGTGAGTGCTTCGGCATCGACGACTGGCCATATGCCATATCCACGTGCTTGGTAGATGTCCAGGTAATGCGATAGACAGGCAGTCGATATTCTGTGGGGCTCTTGGGGGATGGCGGACAGTGTTGGGCTTAAAATATCCGGCCAGGCTTTGGGGTCAACATCGGAATCGCTCATCAAGGGTATCGGGTCCAAATAAGGCAAATCGGTAGTCCTCGGGCTTCCAGCATCAAAGCTCGTCTCGCTGTTGCTTCTTGACCCATCGTCATGGGTCCCCTTGCTGCGTTCTTGCAGTCTCCTAATGGCGGCTTCTGTAGTCCGACGTGGTCCTTTTGGTCCGCTTTTCCCATGCGTCTTCAAGTAGGTGCAGTCCCAGCTAGCAGCTTCGCATCTGGAACATGGCTGGTTGCCATCACATCGCACTTTTCCTAGAAGAGAGGCAATGTCAGTTGTGTCACGATAGTTGACCTGCATCCAACACTTACTGACAGAACAAGGGTCACACGCTCGTCGCGTTCCTTTCCGTGGGGCCATGGCCATTCTGGGGCCAAGGTACTAGCCTCTTTGGATAGACGGTATTTACGAGACGCGGGATATCGTCATCTCGTCATGACACGGATGGGTCGGGTTTCACGCACCAGCAGAATGGTGGCGTTTGTGGAGAGTTTATCGGAAGTAGACGACAATCAAACGAAGTACAGAAATATAAAGTCCATACAGAATGATGTCGTGGGAATGGATGCGGCTGATGCTGGGAACAAAAGGTGGAGATGCGGCTGCAGGTCGGTTGATCCTGCCTACTGGAGGTGCCGGCGCCGACCAATCATGGCTGAGTGCCGCCGTTGACCGCCGGCGGTCCCTGACGCCAGCTAGTCTGCCCGAAAAACTTCACGGCGCTAGAAGCTCCGTGGAAGAAAGCTGCTTCTATGGAAAGACCGGCTGTGCTCGGTATAGATAAGCGAACAGTTATATGATTCGATTACTGACATTCTAGAAGCTTACCGGGCGTGTCGTAGCGAACTTCCTTTCGGGCATGGTGTTGCACACGGGCCCTGGTGTAGTGAAAATTTGTGTTGAGAGTGCAGTGCAATGCGCTGTTCGAGCAAATCGACCAGGAATATCTTTAATAGCGCATCCATGTTTGGCAACGGTGACGCTGGCCACCCTGTTGTAACCCACAGCCTTACGGCTACGTCCGGTGTTGTCAGGAGAGCTACGTGAGGCTGACTTCCTGGCCAAATGCGCGTACGTGACGTACTGCGCGATTTTTAGCGTGTCCGACAGCGGGCGCACCAAACCTCGGATCAGTGCACCGATGTTTGAACTATTTTGGTGCGACTGCCGTCGTCTACAAGACAGCGGCACATCCCTTTAGTAGCTCTTCCAACTTTTGGTCGCTGCAATCGCACTCAGCGCGGCGGAACCGCTGGTCAACTAGGGCCCCCAAGCCCCTCGAGGAACACGTCGAGCTGAGACAGATGATTGAGCTGCGCCTCTGAACGAGCTGGCGTTCCAGACTCACAGACGACATGACGGCATTTGCTGGAAACCAAACCCAGGGGACGAGTACAGACATGGGCCTCACCATCTCGAGTCGCCTCCGACTTGTATCTGTCAAAGGGCTAGACCGATGGTGGCGCACTGTGTTCCTGTGATGCAACATCATCACGCCGCACATTGGAGGCAACGGCCATGTCGAATCCCAATCAGGCAGTAAAGTCAGAAACAAAAGCACCGCGCTGTTACTAGTCAATCCGGGGATCGAAGATGCAAAAAACACTAGCCAATGAATATGGAGTAGTTCATTCTGGATTGAATACTTGGCAATTTTTGTGTTACACTGTGGTTTGACACAGTAACCGGATCCCGGGAGCGAGCGTGAAGCAGGGGTCCAACGTGGCGAGAATCTGGACTTGCAGCTGTAACTATCACTGACATCCTCGGTCCCTCCGCCTCGACAGAATCGTAGTTAAGGCAAGATAATAGAGTCTAGCGCCACGAGATACAGCGACGTCATAGGTATCTAGTATCCTGGTCATAAACGACAGTACGAACTCCTTCATATGGCAGAATGTCTAGCTCGCATGTGGGGCCTTATCATACGTCCTGGGGAATACGAGAATCCGGGGAAGATATATTGATCTTCTCGCTAAGAGCTGCGATGCAATTTACGCATATGAGCGCTATCGCGAGGTTCACAGGTGGAAGCTCACATTGGCCCAGAGCATAACCTGATGATATGTCTGCTAGAGATACGCAAAACAAAATGTGACGACTAGTGGTCATGGAACTGCCTGGATTGGTCAGATCTTGGGATCTTGTATTTGGTCGTGTAGGCTCAGCTAATTTTGGTCTTTACTGCAGATGAAGTGAAGCACTATTGTGTTCTACAGCTATGTCAGCGGCGTCGCAAATACGGTTTTGTTGTATATATAAACCGTCGGGTTTCGTAACAACAAGAGCCGTCACATACCAAGTTGTCGACATACTTACCTCTACACATCTTTGCGAGGCATCACCACCAACATCTCCACGAAAAACAGTGCACCAACGGTTATCGCATTTCAGAATGAAGCTTCTCATAATCATGGCTGCGATCACGTCTCTCGCCCTTGGTGCGCCAAAAGATCCGTACCCAGCGCCTTGTGGAAGATCAGATCCATCTGGTATCTGCACGACCAAAGCGACTTGCTACAAGAAGGGCGGCTTCTATGTTCAGCGCGACTGCACTTTCTACAACGTGCTCGACATCGGTTGCTGCTACTCCATTCCCGACGAGAAGAAATGAGGACGACTCGAAGTGGTAGCGAGCAGACGAGATTGGTATCATCGTGATATTGGAACATCAGAACTAGAGCAAGGAGGCTTGCGACGTTTTCAACGAGAGAATCTCGAATCAATAGTGAAATTAGATGAGGAGACGGAATCAATCAACTACTGCTCCATCCAAGCACCTCTACCGTGATGGGGAATCATTGACTAAAGGTTTAGGCGGACTAATGGCTTTTTTCGTGAAGTCATTGTCTTGAGTGAATGCAACCAGAAAAAGAAGTGTTGAGATGTAGCATCGCGTAAACATATACTGCAGACTAACTCGCAAGATGCTATATCTGCGAACAGCATGCGGTGAGATGGGGGCAAGCAGCACTGAAGAGGTAGTACACGATTGTCGTGATGTATCGCTTATTGGAAAATGGGTGAGAGGAACGGGAAGAAGCAATCACCGAGGCACTATTATGTCATCGCCGCTCATTCGTCAATCGGCCATCATCGGAACATTGTCCCGTAATTCTCCGGCACCGCACTTTTCATTTCACGATGCACAAAATAGACGAGACTAAGGACATTTCCATCTTCTTTCATGCTCAACGAGGCGCCTTGCTTCACAAGTACAAGCCCCACTTTACTGCTAAGCGTTGGTAACACTGCGCCATTTTCAACTTCTTCCCGTTCGTGCAGCTTCTCCACAACATCGTCACCTACACAACGCCAAGATGGACCCAGATCTGGACATTGTAGGCTGCTAAGCGCTATCGGAAGCGCGGAAGGCTATATACACGCTGTAGCGTGTGAGACAAGTACGTCGCCTTGAGATGCGTTTCCCGTCGTCGTGCGGACTTGCCCGTACTCATGAGCCGGTACTCTCACTCCGGATTTGCTGGCCCACGATGACTTCAACATAAACTCTACTATCCTTGTTGTCCCCGCTCATTGTTCTTCAGAAGTAACAAGATTTCATCCGCTCCCTGGTCATTGGGCCAACACGTATCAACCGGTAGGACGACGGAAGTAGAGAACATCTAGAAACAAGACTATCACAACTCAAAGACTATGGAGACGCTGAAGCGTAAGAGGCCAGGGTGCAAGCTAATAGAGGCCCACAAGAAGACCCGGAACAATAGTCCGGCCGAGTCCAGACAAAGGTGTCCAATCATGGAGGTCTTCCACCAGTATGGCTTACTGGAAATGATCGTATCCAGCCTATATCCAGACGACTTACTGGCGCTGTTATTATGCTCAAGATCCACCCATGAAGCGATCTTACCACAACCTGGTAGCCTAGAAAATTTGCTAGGGAAGCTCAAATGCTCCGGTCGAGGTGTACATGTCCGCAACAAGCGTCACAAGAAGTCTACTTTCTTCTACGCTTATGATTGTACTGAAACCATAAAGTGTGGAGCAAAAGAGTCTACCACAGAGTGCCGGCCCTGTGCCAGATGTAAAGTCAGCACTTGCGACGAATGCCGCATTCACTGCGTCTACCAGAGCATATACGAAACACCTTGCGATGAGGATGAACTGCCCAACTTCAGCGGCTTCATTCTGCTGTCACCTCTCGAGGTGCCAATCCTCAGCCCACATCACATGGATAGTGACGAAGCTGGGTCGCAGTGGCAGGATCCTTCAAACAGTCTGCAAGCACCATATCATGATCAAGGCTTCATCGACGTTCCGTTTGAGGAAGATAGCTTTGGTCTACCTGAAAGCGTCGAAGATCTTCTAGAAATGGATCTCGGTAGCCACACGTTGGCTGCATCAGCGTCTTCGAGCGTCGCTCATCCTTCGCCGGTCCTTCGAGCTTTATACCAAACGACGGAGCAGCGGAAACGATGGTTCTGCGATGAATGCCGGCCATCCATCGCGACCCAGGGTCAAGAGATTCCTCAAGCTTCTCAATGCCAGTGCACTTTACGCAATCACTTTCTTGACCGGTGGTTGTGCCTGCGCTGCTACGAAACGGAAGAACATGATCTTGACGCATCCTTTGTTGACCAAAAAGAGCGTTGCGCATGCGGACGACAAGATGGAACTAAGACATGTTTGTGGTGCTGGGGAGAAGTGGTACATCCGATGTTCGAATTTGAAGAAGTACACAACGGAGACCGCACCGAAAATACCAATCAGCCATAGCGTGCCACTTTGGGCTCTGTTTCTTTTGCTCCGGCAGCATTCTGTACTTCGAACTGTTGACCTCTGTATCCTAATACCTGTAAAATCACCCTGTATACATCTATAATCTCAACCTTTTGGTCCTGGCCGTTTACTCAGCCCGTCCCGTTCTGCTCGTCGAGGTTGACGATATACTTCCTCTTATGAACAATGGTGCGTTGATGAAGTCCATAACGAGCTGTGTTTGCAATTCACTCGTGTCTTTTTATTATATCTGCCGCAACTCGTGGTTCTTAAAGCAGCTCAAGGTCCAATTGAACTAAGCACAATACGCTTCGTGTTGCGATCCACAGCAAGCATGTTTCGGCCAGCTACACTATCGACGCAGACAGAGCACTGTTCTCTCCTTACTCATATGCATTCCCACGTTGTTCAACTGCCTCTTCGCTACGATCGACCCAGTCCCCGCAATCAACTTCAATTTCTTCTCCTCTTCTTTGATTTCTCTCTCCTTTTTTCGCTTTACGTCTCTGTACAGTACCAATTCCTCTTGCGCCTTTTCCAGCTCTTCCACAAGGTATCGGAGGCTCGGTTCATCGCGCTCGCGTCGCACGCTGATCTCGAGGTCGACGACAGTGTTCATAAGACTGTTGATGCGGTCGCCGCAAGATTTATAGGCTGATACGAGGCTGACTTGATAGACGGTGAGAAAGGTGGGCGGAGGAGAAGGCAGATTTGAGGGTGAGAGGAAGGATGAGCGAACTGATGTTATGCTGATATCGGTATCGCTTGATACTTCGTCCATTGCTGTAGCGGTATACAGAATTGTATGTTGGTACCGAGGTCTTAGTGACGATGATGATCTGCGAGGAGCTGTAGAAATTTATTTGAGTTGCTGCTCTCGTTCTTGCGTCTCTCACGGTTCAGCGTTTGCTGTGGTCTGTGAGTCAACTGCGCGAGCTTCGAAGTGAATCAGGCTAAGTCGCCAAGGTGATGTCGAAATGACTTTGGTGAGAAGTATGATGAATCTTCTGCCTCGCCCGAAAGCGGCTTCACAGATATCTGTGATTACCTTGCAGTTTCCGTCGCTCATGTTGTCGTAGCTCTCGTGGATACTGACACCCTCCTTTCATACCTACCGTCTCCTGAACGACTTACTCCGCTACACACTACAATGGGAAGGTCTCTATAAGCAAGATGCGACTTGAAAAGTGAAGTAAGAGGCCAAGCATTGATACGACCTACTGTCGAGGAGCCCATCAACATAAGGAACCACAGCGTTGGATATACTCGAGCAGGCCATAAGCGCTCACCAGAGGGGATCATGAGGCTCGACACAATCGCGGCGCTACTGCACTTTCTGGTGGATCGATTCAATGAATGTGCTTGTGATATTTCTTTATTACTTTTGAGCTTTAAGAACGTATTGTCGTGGGATGTGTGTAGGGGCACACGTCGACGTTACGGAGAAGCCACTATGACGGCACGAGTGGGACGGGCCTTGGCGCGTTCGAAGACGCGTCTCCATGGTGGTATCAAGGCACACACCACTTCACATCCCACGCTTCGCACCGCGCGCCTCTTTTTCTCCTCAATCGACCCACTCTCGACGCAACGCTTGGCCATGGCTTCGAACGTCAACGTCATAAGAATCGACACTCCACACGGCCCGCACGCTTCTCCGCAGCCCACAACCGTCGTCTACCCTCGGCCCACCGATCTTCCCTGAACCGACCGCATCCGTCAATATCTTACCCACAAGCTCATTCCCTCTCGATGCCGATCCCGAAATCTGGCCAACGTTATTCGCGCATAGTTTGGCGTATACAATCTGAAAGATCCTCATGCGTAAGAAGTTGTGGGCTATCTTAGTAGGGCATAGATGTCCACGGAATCATCTGTCTGATGGCGACGTCAATATTGTATGTTGGCGCCTTGTCCCCTCAATCGAACTCTCGCGAGCGAACCTTACAGGAACTAGGAGTGAGTCACCACTAGTATTGTTACCGTGTTTGAGTATATCGAGTATCTACCGGAAAGATGTGTACATGGCTACACTGAACCTGAGGATGAGATCTACTCGGTGAGCATAGAGCATAGGGCAATACTCAATCTCGCCACGCAACAGTCACACATGCGCAGAGGCTAGCATGTATATGAAGAAGACGTTCATAACGTGGCTTCTAGGGCTCATTTTCGCTTCGCACTGAGCAGCGTATGGTGCCTTCAACGGTCTCATAACCTCGACATAATGAGTTGGCACATGCTGCACCAGATATATGGAGATATAAAGCGACCAATAGCTTATGCAGCATTTTTTATAGTAGTGCGCAAGTACAATAGACATGAGTAGCGATAGACAGAAGAGTGTTGCGCGCCAGTGCCGGATTGTGTGTCTGTGTTGAACACACCAAATCAAACATGTTGTAACGAGGACCCAAGCTTGCCGTAGTCAAAGGCACGTACGTATAAGCTTGAACCGCAACTTTCGTATCCAAGCCAACCCCACCAGTGTAGATTTGCTTCGCAGTCTTTACTCTACGTTGTTCTTTCCAAGTCAAAATTGAGATGCCTTGGGTAGATCCTCCGAAGGTGAAAGTAATTCGCCCGTATCGTCATCGCGGCTAACAGATCAACCCAAAAACCACATTGAGAGATTGCTGACTACCAAGAGTGTATGCAGGCGCCAAAAGAGTTCCAAGCAATAGGTCAGACCTTGTTGTTGAGGCTAAGGCTTGTGTTCACCTCACTCACGTCTCGCTTCCGATGTCGCTGGCGCATGACTAGCAAGGGTGCGATCCTGCGGCGGTACGCGGAACGAGCACGCAAGGCAACAGTGGCTCAAAATTCCGCCCGTATATATTCAAGCCCCCCTATACATTAGCGTGATTGAGGAGAGTCGTCTTCGATGCAGCGAAACATGATGTGGCGCACGATCAGCATAAGACGAAAAGTAGGCATATGAGGTAAGTGAAAGACTCGTATATTAATTAGCTTCCAGTCTGGAAGTCAAATAGGTATCATCGATCATAACAGATCCACAGGTAAAGCCACCCTCAGTAGCCACCCTCGTAAACATCAACGTATCGCATCATGCTGCGCACGATCACAACCTAAGTGCGCACATGCGCCTCGATGTTGTGTCCAGCAATACCCTCCTCAACACTGTGTCTTCGGTCCTTGCCAATGTAGTTCGAGTCCGGAAGCATGTTGAGGATGTCCTCCTGCTTATCCGTCTTGCGCTGGTGGAACCAGAAGAGGATACCACCGATGAATGCCAAGATGGCAACAGTCGTGTAGTTCCAAACCAACAACGGGTCTTCGGATAGCGACACGAACGCCTGGCCAAGCGCGTTGGAGAAGGCAGACATGAAATGCCAGTAAGAGGTGACCAGCGAACGCATGTTCTTGGGGGCTTTTGTAAAGGCAAACTCGAGTCCAGTAATAGATGTGAAGATCTCGGAGAATCCGACGAGAACGTACGGAACGGCTTGGGTCCAGACGTTAAGTGGGGCTGGGTCGTCGCAGCTGTTCATGTACTTTCCGCAGGGGCCCTCGGCATAGATGTAGTGCTGGATAACGGCAGCGGAGACCATGGCGAAAGACGCAAGGATGAAACCGAAAGCGATACGCTTGATAGGAGTGAAGCGAATGTTTGCCTTGCGGAGAGCGGGGTAGAGGAAGTTGTCTACGATAGGGATGAAGATGACGAGAGAGATGGGGTTAAGGTTGGTGATGACATCGTTGGGGACACCGTTACGTGTCATTGTGGCGGCTTGCGAGGTAAGGTTGTTGTTCATCTGGTTGTATGACAGCCAGTAGAGCGGGATCCAGGTAAAGCAAGAGCACGCACGCAGACCACGAGCAACCTGGTCAACCCAAGCGTCGTCGAACTGCATCCAACCAGGCTTGTTCGCACCGAGATGGCTGGGCTTGACGTCCTCCCAGAAACGCTCGCTCTTGAAGTTCTTGCGCGTGGTAACGGGGTTGATAGACCACTTGCCCTTGGTGGCAAGCTTCAGGACCTTGATGGCGCGGATGAGGACGGAACCAGTGGGGGGAGTGCGGTGGTACTTATTCCTGCAGGTCCAAAGAACCACGGGGCAGAAGCAGAACATGATGGTGGGTAGCAGCCACGCGCACCAGAAACCAACGTACTTCTCGACGTACACCATGGACAGTTGTCCAGTGAGGGAACCAATGTTGATGAACATGTAGAAGTCTGAGGTATGTTAGTGGGCTGGTCCTTGTGTGCCAGCGGGTGATGACTTACACAAGAAGATACGGGAGAGTGTGATGTTGGGGTCAGAGATGACACGCTCGCCAGTCTTGGGATCCTTGATGACACGCGGCTTGGTCTGGCGGTATTGTTCAGCAATCAGTGGGGAGATGTTGGCCTTGAATGCTCCAGTTCCGAAACCAAGGGTGATGACACCCAGGATGAAAGGTCCAATTGCATTGCCGCTAGTGAGCACAGGGGGAATGGCGGAGATGATGAGCAAGATATGGCCCAAGATAGAGAAGGCAATGGCGATGAAGATGGTGTTGAAACGACCGAGGTATTCGTCGGCGATGATGGCACCAATAATGGGAGTGGTGTACGCCCAGAAAGAGTTGAACTGTCCGATACCGAAGGAAGCACGCTGACCCATGCCAAGCGCACCTGGTTGACCCTCTTCACGTGGATCGCGACCAGTGGATTGTACGACGCCATCGATCACAGGAAGGTCCTGTTGAATGAAGTTGGTGTCTTGGAAAGAAGTCAGCGCTTTGGTTAGAGTATGTTCATGGGCAATGACGTACACAACACCTGGCAACCGTAGTATCCGAAACGCTCGCAAAGCTCGACGAACGCAATGGTGAAGGCAGTCCACGGAATCTTTCCGGATACACGACGGAGTGTCTTCAAGTCTTCCTCCGTGGGTTCCTCGCCTTCCAAGTCTGCATCAAAGACATCGGGGTCATGGGGCTGATGGCTGAGAGTCGATGGCGTGCGTTCATCCGAGAGGGCACGCTTCTCATCGACCTCGTACAGAGGCATAGCAGCCTTGGCGGGCTCGTTGGACATGGCCATGTCCACGGCGTTGGATGCAGCGTTCGTCGTCATGACTAGCAGACAGGGATGAGGTTGAGCGGGGAAAAAGAATGAGCTGCTGCTGAACAGCAGGGAAACGGGCAGTCGACTGCAATTATAGTCGTAGCCCGCACTTCCTGTAACACACGAGCGGCAAATGTGCTCTTTTCAAGCGCCGTCTTGGTATTCCTTGACTGTCTCTCTTTCGAGCAGGTGTCTGGTGTGGGTACACTCCACCACTTTGCCAGGGATTCAACTAGTTGCCCCAGGCCGGCGGTCGACCCATACAGATTCGAGAGGCCATTTCGCGAAGCCCGTCTTATCACCAGCCGGTGACTGGGCAAAGTCTGGGCGGTTGGGCGATGCCGAAAGCAAGACTACAGTTTAGAGCTTAGTACCCGTCTTTGCAGGGCTTCGGCTGGCCAAGCTCCATGGGAAATGGGTATTTCGGCGCATGCGACAACATCGATTGAGTGCTTCGGTACTTGGCAGCGTTGCTGATCACGCTTTGCATTGACGATTCCAACCATTCACACGGGTGATACCCCTAGCTCTTTCTTATCTGGACGACATGCTGTGCCATGACACCACGCCGCAGGGCGATGCGGAAGCGCACATGCGCACACAGGCTTACATACGCGGAGTGACAGGCCGTGAAAAAGTCATACATGGTCTTTACATGGAAGACACTGGTATCGACGACGAAGGAAGAGGTCGGTCCGTCCATTTTGTCGAGAAAAGGCATGTGTCATCACTTCCATCACCGCCGAAGACTGCTGCCGCTCCGCCATGGCGCCCAGCCTTCCGTCCCGCTGGGCGTTTTCTCGCCTCGGCTGCTCCCCACACCATGAAACAGACTTCGTTTGCATGCGATGTAACTCCACCAAACCCGAACAGGCAGCTCAACGACGCGGCAGCATATTTCCGTAGAGCTTTACATGAGCACACCAATCAAGTATCGCGTTATGCTTCCCACCTTAACCTAGCGCAGACGCCCCATCGCTTTCTCGAAGACATGGCACCAGCATTGGCATAACCATACCCATACGCTTATCTCCTAGGCTAGATGAAAACGTGACGAAAGAAGACAAGAGCACCGAAGAAACCCATATGCTGGTTGGCGCAAGGCTTCGCTTCTATCAGCGGAAGCTTTACCTCGCCCAGCAGCATGGCACATTTTGGCATCTCATCCCAACCTTGTAAACATTCCACCGTTAATGACCCGCTGTTTTCCGTTCCCCTTGGCATGGGCTGTTTGTCAGAAGGAATCACCTGGCGATCCTTCCACGCACATACACACACCAACACATCGAGGCGTAGTAGGATCTCTCGATAATTACAGAACAGTCGAGGATGCGGCTTGGCAGGGTGGCAATGGCGGCTGCTTATCTCTCCTCGCCCCTCATACAGCAGTAGACTTCACGAGGAAAGCTTCTGGAATCTTGATGTAGGTGTTGAATCGAACGATGCACACGCGGTGGGATAACCGAGTCATTTTGTTGGTGTATCAGCATATTGTCGAGACACACTCATTGGCGCAGCATGCAGTTGTTGCCGGGAACCGAAAGCATATCAGAATGCCAAGATAGGGCCAGCAGCCTGCGCATGCCCCGCCCGGGAATAGGTACGTACCTGGACAGACGCGGTTATTCCTGGGTAGTAGAGCCGCTGGATACCAGCCACCGGGTAGTGGGAGCGACGCTTGATGCCTAGAGTCCATGCTCTTGCGTATGTAGCACCAACGCTCACACATGTTGCGCGACCATGTCAGTTCGGATAGTATGATCGTTAGCCAAGTATATCGATAACCATGAGCTACTAAAATTACTCGGATATCAGGAGCGCATACCACTACTCCGCACAGCTATCAAGGTTGACAACCTTATCCGGTGGGCTAGGTAGGTGCAGATGGACTTTGATCTTTCCCATACATCGGTAGTATGCATGCTGGGAGGCCTGTAGCTTGCAAGGTACCACTTTGGCTCGAAACTAGTATACGACTTCAATCACGATGCTGGAAGATGGACCCACCAGGTAGAGGAACTCGTGAATCCACAACTCAAGACACAGGCGCAAATTCACTGTAGTGTTTGGGAAAGTAGAATTTGTTAATAATATATTATCATTAATCGTTCATCAATGGGTATTCATTAATGCTACAAGAGCAAAGCCGCCTTCGCAACTTTCCCTTGTTCCACCAGTCGCACAAAGATAACCATCTTAGTTACCGATTGGCAGGTCGTCCAAAGGCTCACCCTTGGACCAGTGGTTGATCCAGTTGAAGATCTCAGTGTGCCAGAACAAGCTGTTCTCCTGCTTGAGCACCCAGTGGTTCTCGTCAGGGAAGTTGAGGAACCTAGATGGGATACCGCGGGCTTGGAGGATGTTGAACAAGCTCAGACCGTCGCTCTCAGGCAGGCGGTAGTCAAGAGTGTTGTGGATGACAAACTGTGGAGTGGACCAGTTGGCAATGTGGTTCTGGGGGTTCCACTCGCGGTACGCGCCAGAGTCCCAGATGCTGCCGTTGTAGTCGTGGCGGATGAACCAGAGTTCCTCAGAAGCCCATGCTCCCTCAGTGTTGGAAATACCGTCGTGGGTGACAAGGCACTTGAACTCGTTGCCGAGGTCGTTAGCCTGGATCCAGTTGGTCATGTAACCACCGTAAGAAGCACCGGCCGCGATACCGTTCTTGGTGTCGATCCATGGCATGCTGGTGTTGACATAATTCCAAGCGTTAACCAAATCGTGGTATGGCCAGTTACCCCATTGGCCCTGGATAGAGTCGGTAAGGAACTGTCCGAAACCGGTAGATCCAGTTGGGTTGGGGGCGACGATGATGTAGCCCTGGTCAGCCCAGACCTGAGGGTTCCAGCGGTTGGACCAGCTGTTGCCCCAGTTACCTTGGGGACCACCGTGAATGTAGAAGGCGAGCGGGTACGTTACGTTCTCCTGGTAGAAGGTGGGCTTGACGACGTAGGCGTGGAGCTGTTGCTTGAGCTCGGGGTTGGAGCCGTTGAAAAAGATCTCGGAAACGGTGTGCGATCCGAGACCAGCAAGGTTGGGGTCAACCTGAGACGCGTCGAGGAGAGTGGTCTTCTTTCCGTCAGCGAGGATGTACCACTCGTTGGGAGTCCAGATGGCGGTGGCGGCGACAAACAGCGAACCGTCGGGAAGGAGCGCGAAAGTCGAGACAGAGGTGTTGGAGGTCATGGGCTCAGGAACGAAGCTCTCGTCAGCGGTAATGGGGAAGTTGAAGATCTTGACGCGAGCGTAGTCATCGGCTGTGGCGTAGATGGACGAGTCGTCGTGAGCCCAGGTAATGGGTCCCTGAACCCAGCGGTCGAAACCAGCACTCAAAGACTTCCAGTTGCTGACAGCGACACCAGTACCTTCGACAGCAACGTCGACGGTGTACAGAATCCACCTGTCGGACTCGTAGTAGTCCTCGTCCTGCTGCACGTAGGCGAGCTTGCTGCTGTCGGTGGAGAAGGAAGGAAGACCAGAAGCACCCTGGTGGCCAGCCTTAGCGGCCTCGGAGTCGGGACCGTTGAAAGCGACGGGAGCGTCAGAAGACGCAAAAGCACCAACATAGGTGTATGAGGCAGTGTAGTTGGCCTTGTTGAGCTGAGGAGCCTTGCTCACGAAAGCGTACATGGAACCATCAGGGCTGATGTCGTAGTCGCTGGAGTCACCAAACGGCTGGATGGGAGTCTCGGGCTGAGTGGTGGTGAAGTTGATGCCCTTTTGCACATTCCTCATTCCAGCACCGGACAGGGCGTAGCTGGCGTTTGCGGAAAGGGTTCCGGCAAAGAGGTTGTAGCGGTTCTTGGTTAGCCAAGTGTCCCAATGACGGACGTAGATGTCCGAGTAGTAGCGAGCAGTAGTCACTGGGGTGACTTCAGTCTCTGGGTTGACAGCTGTGCCGTTGGGGTAAGCCATGCAGTTGACCAAGAAATGCATGTCTCCGGTCGAGGTCTTTGCAACCTTGAGACCGTTGTATGGCGCATCCAGAGAAGCGACCATAGTGCTCATGTTGGGGCTCTTGATATCACCAATCCACAGAGTGACACCACCTGGGACCTCCTCGTTGGTGCCATTGATGTAGATGATACCAGTCTCGCTGCCAGGGATCCAGGCGACTTCGTTGATCTCGCTGGCGTTCAAGCCAGACTTGGTGATCTCGCCGGTCTTGAGGTCGATCAAGTTCATGCCCGAGCCTGCGCTGCCATGCTCCTCAAAGGAGTACTGGGAGTACGAGAACAGAGCGACGGAGCCATCGGGACTTGGGTCGGCGGCGCCACGGCGGACGTTGCTGAGGAGTCCTCTATTTCTCTTGTTAGTTGATGCGCAGGAGAATCAATGCAATGATGAGCTTACTCAGGTGTCAAGGCACAGGCGCCGGTAGCAGCCAAAGCTGCGGCAACACTGAGGTAACGAGCCATATTGTATGCGACCAGCTTCGTAAAAGCTCAATTGGACACGGTCGGTGGTCAAGCAAAGCTCCAGAAGGGCATGCCGCTTATTTGTACGACGAACAGCTGAGTAGACCCTGGCCCGACGATATTTACCAGCGGGGTTCACGTTGCATTCGGGACTGGTACCTGGCAGTGACAGCGCTCCCAGTTGGCTGCGCACTCGGTGATGCCATCATGCTGGCCCTGCAATGCGGTAGCTGCTATACCAAACATGTGGGAAGATGGACGCTGTTCGCCATGTCTCCTTCCTCTTCGGGGCTAGAGCTGCGGGCGCACAAACAAGCTCGCCGTCGGTGGGTTCCTAAGAAAGCATGTTTCTGCTCGTCCTATCGCGACTCGGCCCACATGTCCCGCAGTCGTGGCTCAAGCTTGGCGGCCGTGTCCATGCAGCCCTCACGTGAAGCTCACCAAAGCCCCAGCAAAGCTCTCGCCCAGATTAGTGGCGGCCGTGCCAAGTCGCGCCGTCTCCACTGAACCGGTGGTGGCGGATAAAACGGCGCGCCGAAACAGGCAGGTCGATGAAAAGTCCAACACGATTGTCCTCTCTATTCTTACTCATCGATAGCCAGTTGCGGCCTTGCTGTGCCGCTTGTATGCTGCCTCACAAAAGAGAGAGGCTGGACGTGCTGGACTTGCACGGACTGCCTCGGTCTGCTTCGGGCCTGCCGGCGCGCCTGATGTTCTTCTATCTTCCGTGAGCAAATTGGCGATCTGCACCTGCCTTGCCTGGCTTAGATATGCATACTGCATCGATGCAGCTGCTTCTTCGCGTTGGCTGATGGCGCATGTCGTGATGGGTTGATAGCATCCAACGAATGAGCTGGAGGGCCGCCTCGTATCGCACCGTGCAGCCAACATGCTGGTATCTGTGCTTGATAGTACCTTGGTGTCCGCTCCTCACAAGCAGGAATTCCGATCGTCTTTGCAGATTTTCCCCGGTTCCATCTCTTTGCTTTCCAAGGACATGGACCGATATCTACGCGCGTACCAAAGAGGGTCGAACCACGACAATCCGGAAAACGATGTTAGCGCATCCACAGTCTCGGAAGCAATCCACAACGTTGTGATTGCCACGCTTCGTTCAAGGTCGAGTGGTAACTATCGTCCATCATGCTATGTGCAGACCAAGGAGGTTTGGAAGCTTGTTCACATTCTTAGCTCGCGCTTGCCCCGCGTCACCACGTGCCTGGGGCGCTTGCGCGAGCTGACATGAACAACCCTGGAAGTTGGGCGCACGTAATAGCGTCTTCGACATCTCACATCTACCTTTGAGCATTGCTGGGTAGCGCAAACATTTCCAAATCACAGGAAATAGCATCCAGCATGCCGCGATGGTAGCCCACTGGAGGTTCGTCCAACGATAGCAGCTTCCAAGGATGAGATGGTTTGCGACTCTTGTGATTCCTCCGGATGGCTCCAGCGAGTACCAGCATGAACTTCCTGAATCCCCAGAACTACAGAATAGACGAGCTTCGGATGGCTGCTGTTATGGCTTGTATATCAATCTGCTAACAATCGTCATCCTCCAGAAAACAGCAACCACTGACTACAGTCAACCACTAGATTACACTGAGAATCAACTTCCTTTAGTGTTGCATTCGCGATTTCTAAAAGCTCTCCAGAATGCCGGACATCAAGTATTCACAGCCACTGCCCACAGCTTCCGTCCTCCAAAGTTTTACCCCTACCATGCGCTACTACGACACTATGATAAACAGTTTTCAACGCCATCTCGCAATTGAACAAGATATAGTGGCAATGTTGCCAACAGAGCATGCAAGGAAGGTTGCATATGAACAAAAGATGGCCGTACTGGATACAGCCAAAGCAAAGCTACGAGAGCTGGTCGACTTCAGTACTGAGATTATGGAGAAGCAGATTGAGAAACCCAACACAGCGTTGGGCTTATCGGCCGAGAGGGCAAATGAGCAGATACAAAACGGACTAAAAGAAGTGGAAGACGCGATGGCTGAGTTGCGATATCTGATGTGGGAGATGTGAATTGTAAAGAGGAGGGTAAGTACATTTTCCAAGACCTTATGGAACCGACATCGGACGAAGGTTGGCATATCGGTACGTGGGAATGTCGAAGTCTTTTCTTCTGTGCGCGAGGTATGTGGCGGAAGAAGAAACGAGTCAAGAATGACATGCATCTTAAGAGGTTAATCACAAGCTATATTGACCATTATTGAACCGCTCGCTCAAGGAAGTGTGCGACTCCAGACACTCACCATACGCTAACAAGCCGTCGGGCATAATGTAAACATTCTAGCTTACATTCCTGCAATATCTGCTTGGCGACAACTGATTGGCTTACTTTTGGTAGTACAAACGCTTGTTGTACTGTATAGATGCTCCAGAAGGTATTCCCGTAGTTATTCATCACCTACCCGCATCATCATATATCTGTTATGGTAATGACGGATGATGAATCGGTGAAGGCTTGCGCCACTGAGCTATCTCGCCACAAAACTTCTCTTGACGCCGCACAAGCCATGGGAAATGCCAGCGATTTAGCTCAAGAAGATGCGCTAGGGTTACATAAGAACGGGAACATTTCATTTGTTCGTTTGACAAGTTGGAGAGACCCAATTAATTCCCTCATAGATAAAACTTCTCTCGAAGGGCCAGCATGATCACAGTAAGACTTTTGACAGCCACCTTCAGCTCGTCCATAGCATCCTCTACGTTTGGTGTTAAAAGATCCTCCTTCTTTAACGTGACCATGACATCCATCACACATGTCCAATCACTCAACTCCTTACTCGCGTCCTTGATTGAACCAGTGAATGCGTGTACAGCTGGAACGAGCACGGACTTTTCAAGCGTTGCTCTTACTTTTTCGATATCTCTCTCCTCTTCTTCCTCGCAAGGTTCTTCGTCCAAGGTTCTTTGCCATTCCAGTATTCTGTTGTGGAGGGAGACGATATCTTGGACAGTGCGGGTGTTGGTGTGAATGCTCGAGGTAGGGCGTGTTTCAGCCATAGCGTGAATTGTGATGAGACTGAGTCAAGGGAGATATTACTATAGATGCAGTGTGTTTGCTGTTCCCGCTTGCTGTATCGGAGTACTTGTTTTATGGAGGTCAGTTTTTAGGGTACACAGTGAGCATGACAAAGCCGACGAGGTCAATGACGGTAGTTGCTCGACTCCTAGAATCGTGATTGCCTTGAAAGTGGAGATCCAATGTATGTACTCCGAAATGACTTTTCCTACCCAAAGCTAGCTTCAGGGAGACGTTACTGACCACTTCTGTACACAAAAGCAGGGTCGGAGGATATCGCCCGTACAGTCCAAATCTGGCTCGCAAAGAATACTTCCAGATGCCAACCAAATTCGCTATCCCAGCATTCGAAACCCTTATGAATGACCACGGCATGAATTTACTACCCCAAACCAACCTATTGGATGCTATAGTCTCCATAGTTTAGAGCAACCCTTCTCTCCTCTCTCGTTAAGGACTTGGATCGTCTAACGCTTTTCTTGCTCCCCTCATCTTTCGCTCAAGTCGTTCTACCTCCGCCTCCAGTACGTTCGTTCTCTTCTCAGCTTGTTCACAACGCAACTGGCTTTGTCGGAGTTGCTCGCGAAGACTCTCTCCGTTGTCGAGCGCGTTGGCGTGCTGCGTCTTTAGTTCATCGTATCGAGCTTGAATGCCGCGATATGCATTTTGGCCATACGAGTATTCGTCCTTGATTCGACTCACTTCGGCTTTGAGGCTAGTGATTTGTTCTTGAAACTGATG
>Ga0058698_10000088_pt1 | contig 51074 bp, 51 predicted proteins | sample AgamicAsSfe_FD_67288 | JGI IMG/M metagenome (GOLD analysis project Ga0058698, IMG submission 67288) | Agave microbial communities from Guanajuato, Mexico - As.Sf.e | ecosystem: Host-associated > Plants > Phyllosphere > Phylloplane/Leaf | place: Guanajuato, Mexico | collected 2012-05-30
TTTAGGTATAGCAGCCGTATATATTTTAACTAGGTTGGAAAAGGTATTCTTAAGGTAACTAATCTTTACTAAATAGGACTAACTATCTCCGTCCGCGCTTAATAGGAGTCCGTTAAATTCCAGCTAGTGTTCGTGCTAAGGCTAGCCACTTAAGTGCCTCAGATTAGTAAGCCGTTCTAGGGCTTTAGCTTGTTCGTTACTATCTATAAACATATTCTCGAGTTACGTAAAGAAAGCCTCGGGATCCTTATCGAAAAGCGCGTTCCCCTTCTCCTAGAAATAACGTATACGCGCTCGCTTGCGGGCTAGGAGGGTATCGTAGATAGTATCCTAATAGTAGTCTAGGGATAACGTTGGTTTCGCTACGGAACGTACTCGGTATAAGCTTCTTAGTCTTAAGAGGTAGTCGCGGAACGAGTCTACTTTACTATTCTAAGTCGGTGGTCTCTAGTCGCGGGGACCCGTTAGATTATTACTAGAGCCCGCTATACTTACGGCGGCAAACGATTCTAGAAGGGTCTTTATTAAAATATATAGGGGAACCTCTTCTAGTAGACCGGCTACGGGTATCCTAGCTTAGCGTTCGGCTTCCGCCTTCTAAAGCGCGGTGTACGCTGCTTACGTACTAGCTAGTTCCGCCTCTATAATCTACTAACGTGTATATATCTCTTTAATAACACGTCTTATCTCTACTATAGAGGACTCCTAAGTTAGCTCTTCGTTTACCTAAGGGTTTGCCTCGCTCTCCGGGGTAAAGCCAGTGGGTAATAATTCTATAAATTAATCGAACTTAATGTCACGGGAGAACGGCGTATATATAGGAGTTTAGCGTAGTATTTAATAAGTTCGATAAAGAGCGAAGCAGAGTCCTAGTCCTCCGCTAAAGAGGCCACGGATACCGGTCTACCCAACTAGAGGGTAGTGGGTAGCGCGGGAATCCTATAGGTAGCGTAGGCATACAGCCAGTGCTTACCCCTCTAGGGCATAGCCCTTAACAAAACTCGATATAAGTATTCCTACGACTCTATATACTCTGATAAAGTGCATAATAATACTTCTTCTATATGTATTTATGTACTAATATTATATGTTATTAGACCTCCTGGTATAACGCTTTATTATTAGAACCTAGTGTATTGCACGGGCCTTAGGGTATACTATTACTATTAATATAATATCTTCTATAATATAAAATATAATAAATTAAGCTTTCTTTTAGGGTAATAGAATACTATCTTTTTAGACTAAAAGCGTATAGCTAGCTTATAGTATACTTTTTACTATAGTACTATATAATTCTTTTATAAGAATTAGTATGTTATATAGTATAGTATATACATCTAAATAGAACTTAATCTACTTCTATAAAGGTATCTTAGATATTAATAGTAATTTTTAGAATTATTAGAATGTATTACTAACTATCTTATCTACTAGAAATAGTAAGACTAATTCTCTTAGCTTACTTACTAATTTGCCTCTTTAATATTACTATTATCCTAGAATATCTATCCTTCAGTTTTAACCTTATACTAAGAATTTAGTGAGAACTAAGTTGACTATATTACGTTTATAGTATATATTCGGTCTCTCGCGTCTGCGAACAAGGAAAGCCTGCTTTAAGTCTTTACGGCGACCACCGGCCACGACCCACAGAAAGAAGGCGACATGGTCCTTACAATCACCTTTTATGTCGGGTATCGTCCCTATCATCTCCTGGCACCGGGCACTTTCTTCGTGCTCGACGATGGTAACAGTTGCGTGGTCGGCTTCATCTTCTCTGTTTCGGACACTACAGCCTTTGTACCTTGGTATAGGTCCACTCACCTGTCGTATTGCCACACGCATGCCATCGAGCCGCCAGAGATGAAGGATGGCAACTCGCCATCATAGTCGGAGGATCTGGCTTGGATCGTCGCGAGCACTAGTGTACAACCCCGAAGAAATGCTGCACCGGAATCACCCGCATTTGCCGGAGCAATACCCAGCACACTTGCATGTTGATATCCTGCCCGAGTATCAGCGACAAGGCTGGGGCAAGAAGTCATGGAGACGCTGATATCGAAGCTGCGGGGACAGGATGTCGAAGGTGTGCATCTGGTCATGGCAGGAGATAATGTGGTAGCGGGCAAATTCTATGAAGCAGTAGGCTTTGAGAGGTTTGGCGAGGTATTGGACGGAGGAAGAAGCCAGGAGAGAGGTAGAGACGTAGGTTGAGGAGTGTGGTATGTGGGGAGGTTGTGAGTCATTGAATAAGTCCATGTCATTCTAGCGATTCTTTCTGCTTCACTATACCTTTGAACCCAGACCTTCAAAGTTACCGAAGCCCTAGAGTCGTCCGAGCTCTTTCCCAAAGAACCCGGAATAAATTCGAACAGAGACAGACTTCACCTCTATACCGAGCTAGTCCTTCCTATACCTATGTCGAAGGTCAAAGCTTCTCTGAAGTTCGTCAAAGCGTCTAACATCACTCGCTCACCTATACTCAAAGTAACGACCTCTTCGTCCTTGCTGGGACCGAATGGCAGGACAGTCGGTGGACAGACCGTGCCCTTAGGTGGTTGTATACCATCATGCAGGTACTTTCTGGAATGGTCCACTGCTACAAGACTCACGACCGAGATAGAGCAATGACCTGGACCATCGATAGCGAGGACAACGCTTCCTTTATACCCTTTCGAGTTCTTCCTTGCTGTAGCCAGTGGTGTGACTGGGGCGGCAGTAGAGGAGGCGAAGAGGATAGGATATGAAATCCTGCCAGTCCAAGGCCCTTTAAAGCGATGTACAGCGCGGATGGGCCAGCCTGAGCATCCAAGTCTGAGGTGTGATAGCAGAGCACCGAAGCGTGGCGAGACCGCCACCGCCTGCGCGATGTACTTCGGAAATTCTGACTTGGTCAAATAGGTGCTCGAATCACCATCAGTGCAAAGTACGGCCTGGTTGGAATATGCAAAGTTTTCGCCGGCCAGGTCTTGCTTCTTGTCCTTGGCAAGCAGATTCAGACTGCATAACATTAGTATTGCTCTCGTGCATACATAGGTCAGGAGTGATTTGACGATTCGGGATGGATTCCTGGAAGATCCCGCCGATAACCTTCAGGTATAGTGCATGGCGGACTTACTCCTCATTGTGTCTCGTCGTGACAGGTAGCGCAGTCAGGTTTGGCATGACCATATGGCCTGCATCTATTCCAATATCGATGGCTTGAAGTGTCTTGGCCAATAAGGGCCAGGTCTATAACGGGCTATACAAGCTCACGAAGAGTCCTCCAAGCATTATCCTGTAGTCCATGACATCTGGATCCGGTCCAAAGATTGGCAATGGGGTATGGCGAAGATGCTCAATAACGCGCTCGTATTTGGTTGATATGTTGGCGGCACTCATACCTTCTTCGGCATAGGCACATTTAGCGGGCCCAACTCGTGCACAGTGGTGGAAGAAGAGGTTGAGAGCATCTTCGGTCGTTTCCACAGCAGTTAACCACAAGATCTTCGTGTAGTCCACGATTTCGACATTTCCTAAGTCAGTATTAGTGGACAACATTTCATCAGTGGGCACTTAAACTCAGAACATACTATCGAGAATGAATCTGTAAATCCTCTGAGGGTACATTGCGGCGAACGTGTTTCCGAGAACGGTCCCATAGGAGAACCCCAATATTGTGTGAGTTCGCCGTCTACCTTGTGCCGGAGGTTCTGTGGCACAATGATATCGGGACTGAGGCGTCCAAATGATGTTGCCGCCAGAGTTCTCTTTGCTTCGGCCTGTCGCCACGCACCATGCTCTTCCGTCAAAGCCAGCATGTCTGCAGCAACAGAGGCCGTGGAGACGTAATGCTTGATGTCCTCACGCTCAGCGTTGTTAGCACTTTGCCACCTATGGCGTGTACTGAAGCCCATTCCTGATCTAGGACAGCGTCAGATGTCGTCAACAGATCGTGGGCGCCCGTCTTGGCCTGGCTTTGACTGAACGAAGCAGCGTTTTTGAAACAGTGCACAGCCGTTTCACTGCGGCTGATACCACGAGGATCGAAGCTGATCAAGTCAAAATACTTTGCATCTGGGCCATCCTCAGTTGAGTCAACGATGGTTTCCAAGCCGTGACCGGCATTGCGCATGAAAGACACGCCAGAACCCCCCCAGCCCACCAGAGTTGAACATAATGGTACCGCCATACTTCTCAGAGGTAACATTCACAGCAGCGGGTTTGCGTGTCACGGCGGGGGAGATGTTAGCGTTTGTCGTGCCATTGAAGTGGTCGAGCGGCAATTCGAGTCGTGCGCATTGAAAGCCGGGATAGCATGGCGTGTAGTTGAGGTGTTTCAAGGTGGGCATCTGTGACTTGTCAGTTCTTCCAAACGCTTAAGACCAGAACGCTGGGAACTCTTGAGGAGAGTCCGTTAAACAGATTTGTGTTCTGTACAGAACGGCGAGGCTAGTGGCAAAGCTTTCATTTGGTAGATTACACAGTCTTCGCTTGACAGACCCCCAGCATGTTGCCATATTGGTAAGACAGGCAAGACCCTGCTCGGGCATGTACTCATGGACTTCTAAAGACAGTGACATACCTTATCCCAGTCCTCAAATCCCGCAGACCTCAATGTGGCCGCAGCATCACAGTCTGTTGCTGCCGTTGAGCTATTGATATTGACTGTCAGAACGATTCCGTGTCCATAGTTGGCGAGCAGCACGACGACAGCTACGGCGAAGATCAGGAAGCGGACACGAGCTGCACGAGGGGTTTGCCAAGGTGAAGTGTCCTGTTGTGTTGTCACGTATGGCGGCACTGGCGGTGGCACGAAAACCCTTTTCTCATGGCTCGACAACATGCTCGTAATGTTTTAGACTTGTTCGATGGAACTAGTGCAGTGATGTGGAATGCAGAAATGAGACAGAAGCAAGAGGAGATGGACGTGATACAAAGGCAAGTCGCAGCCTGACTGATACTGTAGCACTGTCCATGAACTTATGTCTACACTCTTCATGACGAAGCGAACACCCTCGGCATCAAAAAGTACAATGTGCCCAGTCAGAACATCTTCGATAAGGCTTGTGCCACACTCATCAGCATGTCCACTCTCACTCTCGAGAGTATCTTTCTTTGCTTTCCTGGTGCCAGACTCGCCTGAGAACATGGCGTCTCTGCGTTAGCGATGTTTCCAGCTGGGTAGGGCATCGTGATCACGCTACATTTGCTTGAACTTTTGGAAATTGTTCGCCGAGGCGGTCTTGCGACCACTCGTTCGAAGTCACATCCAGCCGCGGGCTTGACTCAAAGTCTCAAACAATAGCAGAGCTCTTACATCATGAGTGCACAAGCACTGATCGAGGCATTGCCTCCTGCCACAGATTTTGTAACCTACCTCACCATTATCGAATACAACCTAACAAAAGAAACTCTTTCAACGCTAGTTAGCGTGCTCCAGGACGAGGAGCTGACGCGAAACATTGGCTGGGATCTCATCAATCTTCTTCTGCCATTGCTGCCAGAGTCTCATGATGCACTCGAAGTCATTGTCAGACTCGGAAACGCACGAGAAGTGGTCTTGAAAGTAACAGAGGCTTTGAGACTGATTGACTTTGAGGGAGAGCAAGATGACGAGTCTGAAGCTGATGAAGCTCTGGGAGATCCAGCAACGGATGAACCACCATTAATCGCCCTTACCCTTCTGCAGATGCAAACCTTGCTAGCTGTTCTGCCCTTGCTACATGCGAGATTAAAGACGAAGGCTCCCAGCAGATTTCTCTCCACCACACTACAAGCTGTTCTTACTGCGCTGTCCAAGTCCGGTACGTTGTGTACGAAGGTTTATGGCAATGTGTTAGACTTCACGAGCACGATGATGTCGGCACTCGATGGCAATCATGAGACCGAGGCGGAGAGAGCGATGCAAGGCCGTCTGCTTCAGTCCTTTCTTACTCACGCGTTTGAGGTGTATGTAATGGCAAGTTCGAGTTCCGAAGATGATGCTGTCATGAGGTGGAGTGGACTTGTCTTCGAGCGATCATTACCAATGCGTGTTGTCCCGGGTAAAGTGATCTCTAGCGCAAGCACTGCAAGGATAGAACATCATCAAGAAGCAGAGGAGAGGACGATATCACTTCTCACGTCGATGAATCTTGACTTTGACACATTACGCGCAGCAACAGCTGGGCGAGCAATTGCCATGATCGGTGGTATCAACGACGAGGAAGAGCCACCCGACAGTGCAGATGATATACCTCTATCCGCTTCTGGCAGTCTGTTTTTACTTACGAGTATCATGGTGAAGCATTCAATCGTTGAGGTGACAAGTAGTAGGGGCGTGCAAACAATCTTTCCGGGCGAGGCTGATCTACTCGCGCGGTACATTGGGCCTCATGGACTGGAAAGCGTTGGCAGTGAGCCATTGTGTATCGTCGACGCAACACTAGCTCTTTCTCTGCTTGCGGTGGTGAGGAAGGATATCGGCCACCCCAGAACTGACGAAGAATTCACCTCGTATTTACAACGCACTTCCTTACTCTCAGCAAATACTCCACTACCCGCCTTGCGCTACGTAGCACATTACATCACATCAATTGTTCTTCACGCACATGCATCAGACCTCATACGCTTGCAATTCATTCACGATACCCTCGAACATTGTCCTTACGAGAACCTTAAAGCCAGTGCTGTTGAGTGGTTCAAGGATGAGCTATTGACCGCGAACAAGAAAGGTGACGGAAAGGCCTCGCATGAACATGAAGGGGTATTCACCTCATCCGGAGGTCTGTTGGACATTGCACAATTCATTTTTCCAACGCTGCAATTCCACACTTCGGATACAGAAATCATGGAGACATATATGGAGTTTACCATGAATCTAAGCTTCTACCTTGCTGCGTTGAATCTTTACTACTTCCTCTTAGCCTCGTCAACTCTCTTCAGCGTTCTGTGTCTGAAAGACTTTCACAGAGACCACAATATCGCTGATCGATATCTGCAACCGCTCAGGCGGCTCGTGAGAAACTTTCACGAAAGTCTGAATGCTGGTGTACTGAGTGAGGGTCTGGAAGACGACCAGATCATGGCCGCACGACTCGATCTTGCTCTTGTCAATGATGCGTTGGAACGGATTGCAGAGAAGCTTGCTCAGCATGGCTTGTTGTAGGCAGTGCATCTGCGCAAGACAATGTAGCAAAGAGTCAGATCCCAGAGTCAGTCCTACCACTGAGCCTCTTGCATGACCAGTAGTTCGAGCTTAGCTGCCACGCGTCAACTTTGCAGCTCGATCCAGGGCAATATCACACATAGCCTGGACAATATATCAGTATTGCGATACACACACGGCACAGATCTGACGACCTGACCTTGATAGCATCTCGGCGTTCTGCACCAATATCATTTCTTGCGATTCGCCGTCGCATATCCTCCGTGATGACAGGTCTGGGTCTGCCATTCACAAATACCCTGGGGTCACGAAGTTAAGCACATGGATATGTTGGAACAGATCGAGGCGTCAACGCACACATATCGAAGGCTAGGGAACGTGGCCTCGTAGTCCTCATTGAGCTGTTTCAGCTGAGCAGCCTCACTTTCGTGGCCGGTGTTCAGCTGCGCCTGCTCAGCACGACTCTGGGCACTGTCGACTTTCTTCTCGCCCAGTCGCGGATGGGCACCGAGGATAGAGTCCAGCCATTGCGTGTCACTCGACGAGCTTGATTCGAGCAAAGTGCTAAGCTGGGCTCCGACCTTGTCAATCAATTGGTCGTACGATGTGAAGGTCTGGGTACGTAGCAAGTCAACTGCGAGAGTATGAAGTGGGACGCTAGGCTCGAATAGCACATCTAGCACGGCTGCTCTGGCTTCTGTCGCGGCGCCTGGCAGGGAGCTGAGGGGGGGAAGTGAGCTTGATTGCGCCATGGTCTGGCATGAATGAATGTCGGTTGTCGTTGTACGCAGTAGTAGAGGTGTGACTCTGTCTGTTTCTGCCGCCAAAAGCTTATCGGAAGCGCGGTCGGAAGTAGCCTCAATTGCTCGTCATCCCGATCTTCTACCAGATTATCCAGCCCCGTGGCCCCAGCCAAACTCTTTTTTCACCCGTGGATACATTGTAGCTGACCTCGAGTGGCACAAAGCTTGACAAAGACCAGACGCATTTTATCTTGCCGCTCACTTGTATATCATTGTGCCCTTTCGCGAGGTCTCTCGTCTAGTTGTATAGCGTAGTCATCTTTCACTGTAGCATAGATGATGATATATTCCTTGCCTGTATGTCAGTACCTGAGATACCCATGCGCAGATTAGTGGTTATTATTGCGACGATTTCAAGGACCTCACTTCGTTTGGATACACCGGCCCCACCGCATCCATACCGTCTGGTGTGTGCTGCGCGCAGTCGTGGTAGTAGTAGTAGTAGTAGTAGTAGTAGTAGGTACGGTTATCATCATCATACTAGTCTACCTGTTACTGATTAGTGCCTGATATTAGCGAACAGTTACTGGGCTGGGCAGTGGACTGCTGGTCTGTGCGACTCACAGGGCAGTTGAACGTGCTCGGGACTTGGCTTGGCCTGTGAAACTCACCGTCCTTTACTCCTCCAGCTGGCTCTTCCCAGACACTGGCACTACACCTACAGCACCAGCAGGCGCCGTGTGACGCAGGGAAGGGAAGCGTAGACAGTGCGACACAGCATGTCCCTGTCCGGCCTGGGCGCGCAAGATGTACAAGATGCATACGTCGCTGTCGCTGGTCGTTCCGATAGCCGAGGACATTGGTCAGTCATGTTGCGCCGGCATCAGCCCGTATACCCTTCCGCTGAACCATCAATAGGCTGCTACTACACTACGTCGCCCGAGATGAGCTAGCTGTCCTAGCCAAGGGTGAGGCAGGCTTGGGTGCCCTTCGCGATGCCGTCGCTGCCTATGACAAGCAATCCCCATTATACGGATATCTCAATCTCCAAGAAAAGAAACTCGTCCTGCAGTACATTCCGTCTGGAACGTCTAGGTTGCTCCAAGGTATTGCTCTCACATGGCGATCATATCCTCACGACTAATCCCAGGTCTAGCTCGAACAACAGTACACTTACAGCTCGTCCTCGATCGCCTTTCTCCTCACGACGCCGTTCTCAACGCCACGACTTTTCAAGATCTGGACGATGCGCCGATACATTCACTGCTGAAGATAGACCCTGTTGGTGGTTACAATGATAGCGCAACAGCGAGCATGCCTCTGAATGTGGACGTGGACAATGCGCAGGACATCAAGCAAGCAAACGCGCAAAGTGCTAATCCAGATGTCTTGAATATTCTGGCAAGACTACGAGCAGAGAAACAAGAGACAGCACGCCCGGTGGAATCACGAAGACCCTCTTTCTCAGCTCGAAGTGGCCGCGGCGTAATCATGGATCCCTACCTATCACAACTACCTCAATCGCAGCCCCTACCACGAAGCGCAAGTCATCGATCTAACCCTAGCTCCGAGCTGGGTAGTCTCCGAAGCCAGCCTTTGGCCTCTCCACGGAAGTTTGACGATGTCGATGAGCTGGAATACATGTATGCACTGCTGAAACCGAAGGTCAAGCACACTGCAAAGCCCGCAACGGATGAGAAGATACAAAAGACAATGGCTGCGTCAAAGGTTCGCCAGAAACTCCCTGCAGGCATGAAGATAGGGTCACGAAGTAATAGCAAGGAGGATACAAGAGTCGGAAAATCCCGGGGCCGGAGCAATTCTGCGATTGAAGAGTGGCGGAACAGGAACGCTACGTCGGACGGACTAGCAGCTGGCCATAATGCAGAGCTTGAGCTGGACGCGGAGGAGCAGAAGATCATTCAAGAGCATAGAAAAGCGCATAAGCAGAAAAGAATGAGTCAAGATATTCCCACCGTGGAGACGCTGCGGAATGACCCTGATCCTTCGAGACCCCGCTATGTGGAACCTGCTGTGAAGAGTCGCAAGTCGCATGATATACTGCGACCGGCAGGCCCAAGTACACGGCCCAGCTATATGTCGCAGGACGATCGATCGTACATCACGCCCGAGAAGCAGAGACTGATGAAAGCGCTGGCAATGCGCAGAAGGCAGCTCGGGGCTGGTTCAAGCCGGTCGACAAATGATACAAACTTGACGCTAGGCATACAGTCTGCCCAACTCACTAGAGATCTGGCAGAGATGGGAATGGCAGACGGCCAGCAAGATAAGCGCACTACTTCGCAAAACAGATTTGTTGGTAGCAAGGACCTAGAAGAACACACCGCACCGCAAAGCACTATCGAGAACCTCCACGGTACGGCAAGTCTACGACGTGGATCTAGTATGGCAGAAAATCACAACATTGCGACATGGAGCATTACGAGGACTTCGTCACAACGATCAGTACAGCCTCTAAAGCTGCCGCAGATAGATGCCCTGGATCCTGTACAAGAGAATGGACCACTAAATACAGATCATCGTGCTGAAACTTCTGCTACTGACGGACATCGTGCAAGTAGATATCTTGCTACAAGGTCTCCATCGCCATCGAGATTACAAACTCCACGTCTGCCATCTCGGCGTACAAGTCACAACACTCAGGGTAGTGGTGATGATCTTGAGGACGGACTGTCCCCGAGTGATTCTCTCATGGAGGAGCTACGACTGGCAACAGTCCAAGAAGCCAGGATGGTGGCCACGACTCGCTCTCCCGAGATATCCGCAAAAGAATCTCCAGATATGCTTCCTAGTCCGATTGGCGTGCCAAATGCAATCACGCCTTCAACTACGGGCGAGGAAGTTAAAGCATCTCCCGTCGACTCAATGCTCAATGGCTACCCTTTTCCTCGAACTCTAGACACCGTACTAGAAGCATCGAGTCCAGAACCAAGCAGGAAGGCGAGCACAGTAAAGCTGAATCAACAGTACTCTGATGGCAGAAGTCCATTGGTACACGAGACTGATGTCACGAGACGTGCAACACCGGGTAATATGCCTAAGAATGAGCGAAGGACGAGCTGGCTTGATGTATCCCGAGCATCGACACATACGACAGGAGAAGCTAACTTTGGTACTTTTCTCAACCTATCACGAACAACGACTGGAGACTCTTCCATCACGTCACCTATGACTCCTCCAGTCAAGAAGAGCCATAATCCGCGTGGAAACTCCAGATTACCCGAGATCCACCCCAATGCACGCGCACAAGATACTTATGCACCACCATCTGAGCCAGATTACGAGCGGACCAACACCATGTCATGGGGTCAACGCATGCTTGAAAGTTCTCCTGTGAAGCGCACACCATCCCTATCACTGTTCACGCGGCATCGTGACCGACGAGCTCAATCCAGTACGGATCTGCTACACTCTGATGCCTCCCCAGCGAAATCAAGCAGATCGATCAGGTCCGGCCGTGACTCGACCTCGTCCATGTCTACAGTCACTCATCATTTTGGGCGCCACGACGCGAATGGCGACCAGCGACGAAGCTCGGATGTGTCGCGTTACTTTGGCGGGAGAAAATCTTCGGTTGCTAGCTTGGATCCGCTGACAGACGAGATTGCCATGAAGCGTGGCTCAGGGTCGTGGGCCGGTCGGACGTGGAAGCGCATGTCCACTCTCTCCGCAACCTCTCGGAACTCTCTGACAAGACTAGGGGAGCAATGTGCTGAGGACGGGGTGACCAATGCTCCCTTGCCTGTTGCCAAAGTACCTCTGGCTGTGCGAGAGCCGAAAGCGCCGCTGCCTAGTGCGAGGACTGAAGCCGGACCGATAGTGATTGGCGAGTTGAACGTGCAGCTTCCGGATAGTCTGGTATGTCCTGTTGTACTGCTGCTGTTTTGTGCCTTGTATGACACCATTGGCTAACAAGTGCGCAGCTCTGGAAGCGTCGGTGGGCAGAGATCAACAGTGCAAGCTATCTTATTCTTAGTGCGATGAGTATACAGGAGCGAGCAAAGTTCTCCCCAAAGCGGTATCATTTGTCGTCCTTCAGTAAGCCGTTAGCACTTGGCAGGGATCAGGAGGAGCTACCATATAGTAAGTCGAGGACTGCATGAGGATATTGACTCTGGAGAGCAGAGCAGAGACCACAAAGGAGACTAATTCGATTGACAGGCGTCGTGCTCGAGCTGAAAGATGGAGGCAGGATCCAGCTCGCCTGTGAGGATGCTGCCAGCCAAGCTCAGGTGCTCGAATGGTTCCTGGTCGCTCATCGTGCATGCGCTGCTAGTGGTCCGCTTTGAAGTAGCTTGCGTGTCCAGCAAGCTGTCATCGTCCTAACACGACAAGGCCGGCTACATGTCCCATGACACTGCACTGAGGCCAGTCAGGTCTTTTCTCGTCCTTTCCGTGGATATCGGAACGTCATATGGTTTCATACGAGCATTGGAAAGGCAACATTTCGGCGAAGGATATAATCAGGTTGGGTTGGAGAATAGGAACATCTTGGAACCGGAATTTCTTGCATATTTGATACCCCGCTCGGTTGGCATACATGTAATCAATGGATTGGGGAACAACAAGGACAAGTGGAGGATCATGAGATGGAAAGGGGATTGTCCATCAGTAGGCATCTGACATTTCTATGCTGTCTTGGACCTGGGTTCCGGTAGCTACACTTGCAGATTTTAGCAGAGCTTGTGTATCTTGTGGATCATGATGGTCATGCTCCTCTGGCCACGCACCACCCTGCGCGTCACTTATAGGCTCTTCGCCATTCTCTAACTTGTCCTGCGTTCCTCCACGCTCGTAAAACAGCATAAACACGCCTCCTTGCGCTTCGACTTCGGCCTCGCTCACCTTCCACACGTCTTCGTCGCTAATTCGCCACCACTGGTTTGATCGTGGTGTTTTGCGGTAGCAGATGTAGTGACCATTCTCGTGACGGCCGTAGTGTGTTATCACTGCTTGGAGGGTATATTGCTCATTGGATTGAGTGTCCATAGGTTGGCTGAGCATAGACTTCGCTGGATTCATCTCCCACGTGGCAACCTGGTCTTCGTTCCTGACAGTGACTTTTTTGTCAGCACTATCACTTGCCTGTTCCCTGACACTACCACCACACCATGGGCCAATATCGAGCACCATCGGAAACGTCACACTAGCGTGATTCTTCTGCAATGTTCCCGTATACTCGTCGAAAATGCTTCGATTCATGTGCAGTACAAGACACTTCGGAGGACGCGCTAGGACAGCTTGCCGCGATTTCGTGCTGGAGACGCGGAGGGTGTTGGGAATGTTGCAGGATTCAAGCAGAGTTTCATCATTGAAGGATGAGGTGGAGAGAGCGCTGGTTATTGCAGCAAGACGAGCATGGTAAGGTGAGGCGGATAATGTAGGATATGTCACTGAAGTGGTCTCACGAGCTGGAGGCTTTGAAGGTGGAGGCAGGGTCGAGATGAGACGCTCCAGTTTACTCGATACCTCAAGAAGAGTACATTTCGCGCAATTGACGCCTTCGATGAGCTCCAGCTCCATGTATGAGTCGAGACAGTCGCGCACGTCGTAGCTTGGCCCTTCGCCGAGAGGCAAGGTCATACAGTTGAAAGGCGTCAGAGATAGACCTTCGCTGTAGCCGCAGTGAAGACAACCTACGCGCTGTGCTAACATCCCGTCGAGTGGGTTCGTGGGAGGACTAGGAAGCCGGCATCCGTGCTTCTGAGTACTCATTGAGATCGCAGAGTCGTCTGAATGTCCGTCATCATCCTCTTTCTCTGATAATAGCCCGGCAGACAGATCAAGATCCGCCAACCCATGGTTGCCTGCTTCGGCACTCTTCATGAATAGAGCATTCACATCCTTCTCCAGTTGATCCGTGAGATTTGAATAGTATTCCTGCGCATCCTGTTGCTGCCAACTGTTCATCGATTTGAGCTGGGCTGGCATCCACATACGCTTGCCTGAGGCCGGGCGGCTGTTCAAAGCCTTTGTAAGACTGCGTAAAGACAGCAAAGTCGAGCTATCGGCGCCAGAATATGCTGCGGGGAAGCTACCAAGGAATCTTTGCACGTCTGGCAGAGAAGACAGTGCTTGCAGTACAGAATTCTGAAAGCACGAGTTGTCCCAGTTGCCCAAGCCACGTGGTTCAGCACCTGAGGACAAATTGATCTCCTCCTCGTCATTGCCTAGTGCGCCGGGAGGTGTGTTACTCAGCTGCGATTTGAAGCTAGTCGAGCCTTGTCCGTTTTTGTTACCTCGCTTGGGCAAAACATTGCTCGACAATCTTGACCTCAGAACGTGGACGAGCTGCTCTGGCATCAACTGCAGGAACTGCTTGAAGAGAAGATTGAGTGCGGAGCTGAATGTAAGGTTCAGTCGCAGGAGAAGCTGGTGCACCGCGAACGCGATGGCGATGATGAGAGTGATAATACCACCTCCAGACCACAATGCATAGTATCCTTCAACCTCTTGTTCGAGGAGGTATGGGTGACTCATATCCTGACAGGGTTGTTACTATGTCGAGTAATGTCCGGGTGTGGGAGAACAACATCATGCCACTATGTTTGCGCAAGGTGCGCGCATGGTCGCAGACTGGAGTGAGAATGCGCCATTGGAAGATCTTCAATCAATGTTGACCTGCACGTGGCATCATGCGTCATTGTTTGGAAAAAAGTTCAGTCTTCCTCACGGTACTCATCAACTACATCAACTACTTACAATGGCGAAAGTTACCAAAGTGAAGAGTCGAGGTGCGCGAGTATCGACTCCCCGGCATGGCACGGATGCTGACTAGTCCAAGTGGTATCAACACACTCTCGCGCCGCGCGAAGGGCAGCAAGTCCGTCGATCGACACCGACAAATCGCTGAAAGAAGTCAATCCTCCAGAAGACATCACACCAGCCGACGATGTGCTAGCAGCGCGGAAAGGCAGCGGTGTCTCGAAGAAGAAGCATCAGAAGCCACTTACACGACAACAACGACTACGAAAAGAGAAAGGTATCGCTCGGGCTGAGGCCGTGGTAGACCAGCTCGAGAGCAAGGTCGTGAAAAGCAAGAGCAGCGCGCGGAATATCAAGAGCCGTGCCGTACGTTGAGAAATTCGGTAGACTATGAGGAGAGGCTAACAGGAAAACTCAGGCAGATTGGGAAGACCTGAATGGAAATGGAGCGAGCAAGACGAAGGACAAGAAGAAGAACCAGCTGGATATAAATATACTGGCTGCAGATGATGCTATGGAAGATATCGTTGATGCAGACCCAGTGCTGGGTACGGAAACACCAGACGTGGTCAATATGGTGCTGCCTGGAAGTGCGACACTATCCCAGGCCATGACAGACGTGGATCAGATCACTTGAAACGAAGATGAGAGCGCTTACTCGTTTGACAAGGCCGCCGAAGTGTAAACATGGGTTATTTGATGCGGAAAATGACAATTTCATGCACTACTGTCTTCAAGGTTCGGGAAAGGTCCTCGGCATAAGGCAATTCGCACGTCTCTTTACAGAATCGCGAAATCTTGGGACCTGTACATTCCAACTGAGCATTTGGCGCTACGGAGTCTGTCGTAAATGAGGCAGCCAGGCATTACAGGCAGAAGAGTACGACTTCATGCACGGCAAAATACGTCCTTCCTAGCGAAGGAGAAACAGAGGTTTATGGAAGTGAAAGCTCTTGGGGTATATCGTAACTCGTACAGCTAAAATGTGCAATCATAAAATCGTCTTCTCATTATCCTTCATGCCTCAAGCTTCTTTGCCAAGGCACTCTTCAGGCCGCCCAGCCATTGTGAGAGTTCTTCCTCGTCCGTCGCGGCGAATCTATAGTTCCTGTCTTCCGTTATGACCTGGAAACACCACTTTCGCCGATGAGAGAGAGGATCCGTTTCGACGGCGTCCACTACAGAACTAAGTGGTAGTAATAATAATGCTCGATATTCCTGTCGATGTCAGTCGTTTATCAGTGAAAATATCGAAGCGTCAGTCACCTCTTCAGTTTTATACAGCGCCAGACTCTTCCCTCGAAGTACCATCCAGTATTTCTTCCACTGACGCACGCCATGGGTTTTGAGGCATCGCAGATAGCCATGGCAGATCACTCTTTCGTCTTCAGACGTTGTGGCAAGCATATAGAAGGACTCCCGATTCGGTGGAGCATCGACTTCGCGAGCCAGTGCCCGGCGTACGCTTTGAGCAGCCACGACACTGTGTGCACGATACCGACTCGGAGTCGGCAAGTCTCCAACAGAGCCAAATATAGGTTCGTCAGAGAAGTCAGAGAATGATCCCATATCAGTCGCTGATGGATCGTGGGATTCGGAGATTCGAGGTGGAGGAGGCAGATAGTCTTGCTGTTCCATGGAGCGTCCCGGCATATGCAAGTGAGACACTGGTGAACTCGACAGACGTAGTGAAGGTGGCCTCACAGCAAGCGCGGATCCCGCGGATTCACTGTTGGATGCGTTTCTTGCTGGTGGTATAGGTCGTTGTCCGCTCTTCGTTGTACCTTCTTCGCCATCCTCGTTCATGATTGCCTCTCTCCTGATCACTTCTGCCCAGTCCTTCGCATCCTCCATGGTACCCGCATCGAGATGGAAGTTGCGTGCCGGAGTGAAGAGGTCGAAGAGTCCAGAACGTCCATCTCGTCCTTTTTTGTCTCTCTTCAACGCCACGGATGTGATATCTGAGAGCTTGATCTGATGTCGTAATTGCGTCTCGGCTTGGTCTTTGTAAAGTGACAGTGCTGTAGGCCGAAGAACGAGATGAACAGGAGTCCAGGTCTAGAAATTCATCAATGACTGGTATAGTGAAGCTCTCGGTGAGCATACCTTTGTCCTTTTCTTCCGTTTCTTCACTTGTCCAGCTTTCAGGATGCGATCTGCTTCGTAAAACCCTAGGCCCCGTAGCGGTGACGCCAGCCCATGTATCGACGACAAGTAGTCCGTCGCTGGTCTCGCAGTGAGTTGAGACGGTGTCACTGAGATACGTAGTGGACTCTGAAGAGGTGGGGCACGAGGTGCCACGCTTTGAGCAACGTTCCTGGGTGAGCTCATGCTGCGACAATCTTCTGACTTGGCCGAGACTCTCTAGAAGGTATGGGCATGTGTCGTAACCTTCGAGACCACTTTGCAAGCATCATGTTCGGAATGTGCAGATTGTTGTTGCTGTCTGGACCTTGCAAGGTAAGCAATGGCGAAATGTCCAGGGAACCGTTTTATGATCTACGAAGTACGAAGTATGTATAAGGCGTGCAAGGTCGATCGAGTCTGTGCTCATGAACGCGTCCAAAGGCTTCATAGTTCCTAGAGTAACTCACGCGTCCGCATTCTTTCCGTCGACCCCACCTGCATTGAGCATCAGCATCACCTCATGGTTACATGATGAGACTATTGTGAACACTCATGCTCTCCGTCTGCACACTCGAGCTTGTCTATGAGACCACGTACAGAGCAGTGTCAACTATGAGCTAAGCATACAACACGTCTGATGCTTGCTTAGACCGCGTCAAGACTTCTTCCTAACACAGCTTCGCCATGTGGTCATCCCAGGCAGCCTCTGGCCCTTCAACTCCTCAGGCCATGGACTTCGACGCAATGACACGCACAAACAACGACCCGCAGCAACCACAACGACGACTTATGCAAGGTTCGTCATACCGGGTTGACTCGCACACGGAACACCACTAATTGCCACCACAGTCAAGGTACTCTACACCTTCGACGACAACAACCTTACAAACTGCCTAGCACGCTGTCCACAGCCTGCACCAATCCCAACCTTACAGCTTGAAAATTCACCAGAGATCGGAGTAATAGACCTGCGTATCTGCATCCAGGCCATTGTGTCAGCCAGTCCGGAAATCGTGGCGAGACTCGGTCAGGATTATACTGTGTACGCATTCGATTACTCGGAGTATGAGACTCCCCTGGTCGGGCAAGGAATGCTGTCAAGATGCCTCGCCGCCGCAAGCTCGACCCCTTCTTCGACTGCCTTTGAGTCCGAGACGATGGTCACAGGACGAGTCTGCAAAAATTTGTTGGGACTCTTTGCCGACGGCGTCAAGGAGACATTAGAGGTCAAGCTCAGGCTAGTTCCTGTGCCGATATGCTTACAAACCGAGTATCTTGCAAGCATGGAAGGATCAAGAGATGTTAACATGGCTATGCCGATTGGCTTTGACGCTGCTGGGTGGTCCAACTTACTCAATACGAACCCTTTCTTTCCCGTGCAGAGCTCAAGCATTCCACCTTCTCCAGCAGTAAACCAAGGTACTGGATTCAATGGGTGGAACGGATTGCACATCGGTGGTCCAGCTTCACAACAAATGTCAAGACCTTCCACACCAAATCCCGGCCTCACTGCCATCAACCAGTCCAGACCGCAGTCTCGAGCGTCAGTCAATCGACGACCATCCCTCGCTCAATCTGTGAGCTCTATGCAGGCCAACGACATGCAAAATGAGACCTCAGTCGAGTTTGAGGACGGACCAGCACCGAAGCGTGCTCGTACTATGAAAGCCAATTGGCGAGGGCCTTCCGCTTTCGCGACCACATCTGACTCTCTCCGTGTCACAGCGAGCACAGCAGCATCAATTCGCAACCAGAGGCCATCGTTGGGTGGCATAACCACGTCTAATTTAGATGGCGATATTGGTGGTCGGCCGCCGACTCCTCGTCCTCATTCTGCTATGGCGCGGAAGTCTCTGTTGACTCGGACCACGTCGCTAGCACAGGAGACGTCTGTTCATTCATCTGATGGCTACGTATCACAATTTGGCGATGGCGGCACGGATGGCTACAACACATCGCCGGAAAAGAGTGACAGAGGATCGACGCCTCAGGACGTTCCATCATCGCCTCCAGTACCGCGACTACCCTCGCCTAGACAGTCCAGCCCAACCTTTGCAGACTCTGGATTCGTTAGTGGTCCTATAGACGAATGCATGACAGAGAATGAAGAAGAAGGTCAATCACCGCCAGAAGGTGACAGAGCTGCCGTGGAGTCCATAGAAGTGCCGAAGAAACGTGGCGCACTCCCTCTGTTGGATTCGGGGTTGATGGTCGAGCAGATTATGCCAGGGGACCCTCAGCTTCTGCCAATGAGGATGCTACCACGACCAGTGAAGCCACCTGTCGTTGCAAAACCACCTCCTCGAGCTCGAGCGTCGAAAGCCGACTCAATCTCGTCACCAGCACTGGCACCGGCGTCTCTACTAGGCGAGGCTCCTCCTCTTCCGATGAGCATGCCCCCACCGTCTTTTGACAGAGCATCTTCCAGTGTTCCATACCCCCCAAGCGAGCCTGATAGGACATCGCCTGAACTTGAGCCGTTACCTAGCAATGAGGAGGAATTCAATGCTTCCAGAGGCAAGCAAGCTAATGGACCAAGCTTGAAACGCAAGACTGCTATTCAAGACAGACTTGCCCGGGATATACAAGCAGGGAAGATGCCTCCGTACTGTAGGAATTGCGGAGATATTAACACACCCACCTGGCGGAAGACATTTATGCAGATTGTCAATGGCAACCCCGACGAACGCACGGAACAAGAACTGAAACTCATTGTCGGTACCGAAGCATTACAATTCGACGACAACGAAAAGATCATCCAATATCGCCAGTATAAGAAGTTCATCTCAACACAAGAAGCGAGTGATGGCTGGCAGGAGGTGCAGCTTTGCAACCCTTGCGGCATCTGGTTGACGAAGTGGACGTTTATGAGACCACAGGATCGTTGGTATAAGGGAGTCCAACCGACCAGGAAGAGCAAGAAGAGAAACGTCAGAGAATTGAGCGAAATACCCGGAAGTGATGCCGCTGCAGAGTCCAGTGCCGCCCAGCCAGAGCAATCAGAAGCGCCGCCTGCACAACCACGACCCAGAAGAGCTCGGACAGGCAGTAAACTACAGCGTGCCCAAAGCACTGCCTCGGCAGCGCTTGGCGAGCGTGAGCAGAGTGCACCCCCAATGAACAATGCAGCGGCTCAAGCCGCATTGCAGCGAGCGATCCAGTCTAGTCCTCCCAGAGTCGCTGGTACACGTCACAGTCCAATTGAGGTGGATGAGGAGCGAGCGACTTGCCGCCTAATCTTCCCGTCACCACGTCGAATAGGCCAGCAGAAACTTCTCGATGCACCAACCATTGTTGTCGACCCGGTGAAAGCCGCCCCAACCCTGGCAGTTTCTGTCGTCGACCTGTCTATGATCAATCCGGAATTCATCGCCGCCTCCAACGACAAGGAGAATGTCGCGCCTGTTCTGAGCGCGACAGACGAAGAGAACTTGTCGAACTTCTTCGATGGCCTGATTGAAGGCTCACTATCCCCATTCCGCCTTCCACGAACACCCAGAAGCGCAAAATCAGGTCAGGCATCCCGCACACCCACATCAAGCACACGTAAACGTCTCGCTCTCACTCCGGGAGCTTTCATGAGTATGTCGCGCATGGTCGGACATCCAGGCACACCTTCGCCGTCGCGCTTAGCCCGTACAGGCATGACTCTGGCGGCTGACGTGGAGATGACACCCTTCACGCGGCATCTGACACAACTTCTCGCAGACGCCAATGATGGTGGCAATGTCCAGGATCAGTTCCAAGGTGATCTGGGTGGCCTTGGCGTCAACTTCGAGTTCGACGCGTCGAGTATGGACGGCATGGTCATGGATGGGCAGGATGGGCAGGATGCAGGGAACATGTTTACGTTCTCGGATTTTAGCAATGAAGGTACTGCGGTGAGGCCGAGTAGTACGATTGGGAGTGTGACAGAGTCCTTCGACTTTGAGATGTACGAGGATCCTGTTGAGACCAAGGTTGAGACTGACATCGCTGCGGCTAGCACCGGAAAGGTTGATGGTCCTGGGGGTGTTGACACGACTATGATGGAGAGGGTCGATGATACTCTGGTTCAGAATGCGAGTGAGGCCGAGGCGAGTGGCACGGTTGACAAAACTTCTGAGAAGGACGCGTCTGTAGGAGTAGCTTGTGCCTGAGAGGCTGTACTGGGGACTTCTACACGAATTCCATAGCATAGACGCTTTGTAACTTAATCTTAGACAGTATGAGCACTCCCACTCTTATTCTGATCGTTGCGATTTTCACACATCTTCACCTCTGGCCACTGCCCATCAACTCAACATGTTGTTGTCACTGGACTCTCAATCTTTACGGCACTCTCCACGACTTCCACCCTTTGACCTTTTGTCGCAAAAGTACTTCGGTTCACTGAAGACATGAATCAAGCCGAGGAAAACAAATGCTACGTATATTCAAGTAGACCAATGACGGCACTCTCCACGACTTTTCTCCTTTGACCTCTCTCGGCGAATGTATTCTGACCTTGCGAAGATATGGAGATGGAGAAAATAAAGAAATACGAGGTGTCTTCACATAGATCCAATACGGCACTCTCGACCTATTTCGGTTTGCTGATGGTTCAAACGGAATGACCGAAAAGAGCAGGCATGGGGTGTGGTGAGGATGGGACGCAGACATGCAACACGACCTCACCCCTGATTGAGATTGACGGCCACTCCAACAAGAAGATCATTGGTGTGATTGTTCAAAATGTCCATTTGCCAGCTAAAGGGCATCTTCCATGCCATTTGGGGTATACATACAAAGCACCAGAAACGCCTTCACCTTTTCGTCAGTCATCGTTACCATACCTCTCATTTACCTTCCATACTGTCGATCCCAGCTTTACACACCAGAAACGCCACCACCTTCTCGTCAGCGACCATATCTTTCGTTCTCTTTCATAGTCTTCCATACACTCTCAATTCCAGGTTGACTCATTGCCGTTTCCCATGTCATACACACCTCATACAGGAATACCCTTCAAGCATACCCCTCCACATCCTCCGCCGCCCTACCAAGTCCAACGAATCTTCCACGATCATCACCCAACTTCCTCCTGAACAATCCCAGGTCATCCAGCAACTCCTGCATCTGGGACTGGACATTGTGCATCTCCTCCAGATCATGCTCATCTTCGTACTCGGGATAATCAGCAGAAATATATCCATCATCTCCTTCCTCATGCTCGTGTCCATCCTTGCCTTCCCCTTCCACATCAGTGCTACTGCGAGACTGCTCTTCCTCCTCTTTAGGTATTGGCAGCCTAGAGATCGACGAGTACCGTTTTGGCAGCACAATCGGTGCCTTCAGACTCTCGACTGCCAGCTTCAAGTGCACCTTCAACGCCTCATTCTCCTCACTCAGTGCTCTAATCCTGCACTCACTAACCAACCTCGTCTCCTCCATCAGCCTCTGCATCCTCTCAACCTGTTTCTGATATTCTTCGAGCTGCGTCTCCTCCATGCGAGCAGCCATCTCCTTTTGTTTCTGCCCTTCACGTGCCATGGTCGTGCTCGCAGTGATTTGTTGCTGCAACAGCGTGATCTGCTGCTGCAACGTCATAATCTGCGCGTCCCTTTGCACGCTGGTGAGGGAGTCTTGGTTGACAATGGCGCGAGTGCGAATGCGGCGGGCTTGGTCAGCGTAGCGTAGCGTGGAAAGGGTCTCGTCGTAGTCAGATGGGGCAATGCAGGCGATCATTGCGGTTTTGGAGTTGCCGCCGAGGGAGTCTTTGAGGAGGTAGGTCAGGACGGAGTCGCGGTAGGGCACTACATCGCGCGGGGTCGAAGGCCGGGGGCCGGCTGGCGTTGAGGTGCGTGGTGCCATGGATTGGCGTGATGATGCTAGGGATTGGCGGGAGGATGGAGCTTGTGCTGTGGATGATGAGAGCGCGGCGATGACGCGACCCAAGGTTGTGAGTGATTTGTTGATGTTCGAACCTTCGCGGAGGCGGGCGCCAGTGGCTTCGGTGGCTTTTGCTCGTTCTGAACCTGCAAGATCGACGAGGCGGATTCGTGCTGTGCGTTCTGTTGTTTCGTCGGATGTGGTCTCGGCGTGGATCTGTTTGAGCATGATGGTGAACACAGCATGCGAACGGCTTGAGGTGTCATTCATCTTCGTGGAGGCGACTGTGCGGCTGTCATCTCCTTGCTTCATCAGCCTGATGATATCGCTGTAGTTGCGCACTGGGTGTTCGCTCAAGTCTTTCACATAAGGTCCTTCTGTTGGTGACTCTCGAACCTTCAGATAGTTTGGAGGCTCTGTTCGCGGGACGAGTAGATCACGGACATGCTCGTTGTAGACTTCAAAGTAAGAAACTCGCACGTTGTATGAGACGTTTGGGCTTTCGCTTGACTCGATGCGTTCGAACAGATCTTGACATGTTCTGGGAATGAGACCTGGTTGCTCCGGCGTGCCCATCATTGTGTAGCTCTTTCCCGATCCCGTCTGACCATATGCAAAAACACAAGTGTGATAGCCCTCGAAGTTGTGATCCAGCATCTCTTCCCCCAGCGAATTGTAAACGTCTTCCTGGTGTGCATAGTGTTCATCGTTGGTATTGTGCGACCAGAATGACTTGTCGTATGTGAACGTCTTCTCCTCGATGGTCCGTCTTGACGTCGCTCGTGCATTTGCGGCATCTGTAGCGGACGGCGCGAGCAGCCTCGTCTCTTCTGTCTGCGGTGTCATGCGCACCAGACATTCTGCACCTCTTTCTGTTTCTCGTGGTAGGAAGCTCCTCACCCTCACCACGACCTTCACGTTTCCGGCCGGTACAATCTCCATTTTCGGTATTGACGAGGGCACGAAAGTACCCGGACGTGCATATGGTGATGATGTCGGTGGTGCGGATCGAGACTGAGGCAGACCTTCTGCGCTCGCGTACGCGTCGTCGGCGTGGAAGAAGGCGCGATCCATTGCTATGTCGTCGGCGAGGGAGTAGAGGCGTGTGTAAGTATCTCGACGCCGCAAATTCAGCGAGACGTACATCTAACGGTGAGGCATGAGCATGAGCTCATGGTGCAGTGGAGCATATGCAATGTCGCTTAGTCCTCGATTGGTTGGAGAATAATAACACCAGCCCGAGCCCGCGCCTCGGTGTTGCCAGAAGCGCAACCGGCGAGTGCATCAGCGACTACCCCTTTTAGCATAAAGACCACCTAGAGAGAGCCCACAACATGTACTGACCACCACGCACCGATGTGAGAAATGAAGACTGGATGTGGCTTGGATAAGATCTTATCCATGGTGTAGAAAGCTATAGAGTCAGAGTATACTGGGGGCGGTGCAATGTTATAACACGAAACAATAACAAAGATCACCATCAATGTTCCTGGCCGCCTTCCTGGAGGTCTCCAATGACTACTACAATGCTACAGGCCATCTCGTCTTCTTTGCTAAGTACAACTGGCTCAATAAGGTGCTTCAAGTCCTCAATACCGCAGCAGCACTGATGACTCCTCCTACGCCGCCGACGGCTCCGTCATTCCCTCGCCACACTCGTGCACCCGTCTGACAACTTGTCAAAAGGAAGTAATGGCGAACAATGGTCTTGAAAGTCCCTTGCGGAAAGATACTGATCTCATCCGCTCTGCCTTTCGAACCTCAAGTGACCCCACCCTATCTCAGTTCCTGGTCCCCGCCAAATCCTCGCACTACCTGCCAGCTGTGCTACAGTTGCTACAGTTATGGAAGCTCACTGTATTGGTAGTGGCAAAAACGGCTGCTCCCACCCTGCACTCGCTGCCGACCTCACTTCGCGCGTGAATACCATGTCAAACGCGTTGCGCGCGGCAATCGCTGCACATTATGCTTATGGCGATATTGTATATGGAGAGATCTATGCCCACGAAGTTGATGGCTACGGATCTGTCGACAGCATGGCCGAGGCGAACAGCTCAACCCTACAGATCCAGTCTACGAGCGATACGAGCCAAGAATCTCTCGGGAAATCATTAGTACTCCATGCGCAGTCCTGTGTTGATTGCCGTGGATGGGCCGCGTCATGGGTACGTACCTCCGTTCAGGAGACGGAAGAAGAAAGTGAACCGGCAGATGAGAAGAATGATGACGATGAAGAGGATGAAGTTGGTGCGCAGACCTTTACTGTGGTGAGGGGCTTCGGAAGGTATGAACAGGTGCGGTCCAATTACGGTTCCGGTTGAGACGCCAACGAACATGATGCCGATGATAACTTCCTTCTTGGTTTCGCGGCCGCTGTTTTGGCTAATTTCACGGGTAGATGAGTGGTGAGACGTTTGAATAGAAGGAGATGAGAGTTCGATCAGTGCTTCTGCACTGCGTGAAGGGAGTTGCACCACCGACCATACTTATTTTCCGTTGGTGGCGAGTACCGTCGTGATACTGCTCATATAGGATGTTAAATATATCGCAAAAGATGCTTGCCCAGGTGAGGATGTTGAAGCCTGTGAATGTCCCATAGTGAAACTAAGTAGAGCAAGTGCTACAAGAGGCTGACAGAACAAGCTGACTAAGTAAACTTTGCTTCCTGTCCAGTGATATGGACGATACAGTCATGTATCGCGATCCCACTCCACTGTACGCATCGAGTGGGTGCCCATCGCGTTCCTGCAGGACTTGACGAGTCTTCCATTCACACAGTGATTGATGAAGATGTATGGGTCGCCCGGCTGAATGATGAGTGGGTGTCGAGAATTGGACCGGCTAGACTGGGACTCCCAATCGAGCACCTCCTCGAGCACCTCTCTGTTTCGTACAGGCAAGTTGTGACCCGCTGCCTCGGCTTCTTCCACAATCCTGACATTTGCCCATATGACATATATGTATTTTGATGGACTTCCATCTCTGCTGTCTTGACGACCATACCATCACAATATGAAACCTTGAGGAGATCCGCGGTTCTAGGTCAAATCGATCCTGAACTCGCCCAGGTATTCACCTTGTTATTCTTATTACCGAGATCGTGACTGATCATGCATGGTGCTAGCTCTTCGACTGTCGAGGAAGACCTCCCAGAGCCTGCAATCTCCAAAAAATCCGACAAGGTAGTCTAGACCGATCGCGTGGCGCCAGTCACCATGCCTAGCGACATCAAGGAGTGTAGACAGGAGATCTCCATGCGTAATGGCCACACGAGCACATCTATTGTGGTGCAAGGAGTCCACTCAGGGGCCTTTGCTCTTTGTGTATTTTGGTGGTGAATTCATTCCGGAAGTGAGTATGTTCGGGTATATGATGTTTTGCAATGTATGCTAAGGGTGCATTGCTCTAGGATGCTCTTCAATTGGTACATGATGCGTATCTCTTACCACTGTATTGATGACTAATGCTGGCTATCACGTCTCGACAGGTACCATATGCACGCAACCTCATTCGCTTGTATAACACTGTCACAGTGTGCGTCGAGTTCCGTCTGGCTCCTGAGCACCCCTTCCCAGCCCGTGCACAGGATGCACATGAAGCTCTAAAATGGTGTGCTCACGACGCGGCATGGATCGGCGTCGACCGTGGGCAGCGTTTCATTGTGAGCAGCCGTCTCTGCTGGTATGCACCACTCATCACATCAAATATTGAATTACCACCTGAATCAGGTGGTAGGCTGGCGAAAGCCGGAGAAAAAGGATTGACGCCGAAGCTTGGAGGACAGTGGCTCAGTGTTCCGGTACGCTTCAGCTAATGAAATACCAGCCTGACTACGAATCGTCTCTCTGATATACCCCAAGTTGCGCGGGCCTATATACAGGTTGATGCCATGGTAAGACGTTTGTAGATGAAGTCATGTCCGTATGATTCCACCAGGCTAATTACTCGATGATGCACAGGATGTGACCAGGGACGACGGACTGATCTACGGTCAACTCCTGGGGCATGCTGGCGTCGCCGTTCGTGTTGATACCTACAGCGGACAGGTAAAGTACTGCTATAGCCCCTGGGAATCATCATCATCCAGACTAATGCTAACAGGTTTACGCTCACCGGGCCATGTATCCGACTATGGCCGCCTCCGCGAAGACCAATCTCGACATCATGGAGGGTACAGGCTGGCTGCTAGGGCAAAAGGAGGATAGTGGTGAGACGATTGACTGTTGAGGTTGCTGGTGCCGGATGATGGACGATTTCATGATTCAAACCTAGAACCTAGACTTGGTAGTCAGATGTCGTCCTTAGTCCCAATAATAATAGTCTACAAAGTACTGGTCGGCGGTATCGTAGAGAGAGCGCCGTCTACCAGTATACTCCTGATGGACTGCCTCCAATAGGACACGGCTACCACGCTTATGCCCTCCTGATGTGGCAATCCCAGGCGTCGTAGGTGGCACAGACGCGGACACGTGTTTCGACCGATCAGCTCAGATCAGCTTTTTCCCCCTCGAACATGCACCACTCGCATCACGACATCATGGCACCACCCATGCTAGTCTGCTAGCATGCTTGGCACATCAAGCTACATCAAGCCTACATCAAGCCTACATCAAGCTACATCAAGCACTACTACTGCATCTCCGCAGTCCCCAGCACGGCTGATCCTCCATGCAGTCACAATAAGCTTTTCTGCGCGACCGAGGCAAAGCGCCCACCTTGTGCAGGTGTCGTTGCGCTGTAATTGGCCCAGTTGGCCTCGACTGCTTCCGATCACACCTGTACCATTATTATATTGACTCCACGATTGACTCTCTGCTGAATCGATTTCAATGACACATCGGGGCAAGATGTGACCGTCGCAGCCCCGTTTGCTCGCGGAATAAAAATGAGAAATCAGATCATTCATGTCCGCTTCCATTGGTAGCAAAGAGCTGGCGGCCGTGCTGCTCTAGAAAGACGTTGATGTTGCTCGAACCGCTTGCATGGTGAAATCGTGATGGTGTGATTGGGTGCTGTACACTAGGAGTGCCTCACGAACCGACAAAGGCGTGCGGTGCGGGGGCGGGCTGGAAGAAGTGCTGAAAAAAAATGATGAACGTGCTTGCGTGATCTGGTGCCTTGCCAGTGTCTAGCTCTGAACTGGTCTATAAAGCCTGCTGTTCGCTACCGTCATGTCGGCACTTCACTGAACCACTTACAACCCCAGATCAATACTCAGTCCTACACATCGCCCACTTTCCAATCCACAACTCCCCACCACCAGCATCATGAAGTTCACCACCGCCCTCGTCGCCTCCGGCGCCATTGCCCTTGTCAGCGCTCAGGCCACCACCACCACCACCCTCGTGCCCGTCTCCCAGGTACGATACTCTCCTCAATCACTTCAAGAAACCACTCAAGACTGACCACCCCCTTCCAGATCACCGACGGCCAGATCCAAGCCACTACATCCACAGCCAAGCCCGCCTCTTCCGCTGCCTCCTCTGCTGCCTCCTCTGCTGCCTCGTCTGCAGCATCCAGCGTCTCTAGCAAGGCGTCCACCGCATCGTCTGCAATCTCCTCCGCCTCTACTGCTGCAGCATCTTCTGCCGTATCCAGCGTCTCCTCATCCCGGGCCTCTTCAGCCTCTTCCGCCATCTCATCCGCTCTCAGCTCTGCTCCTGCTTCCGCCAGTTCTGCTGCATCAAGTGTTTCAAGCAAAGCTTCTAGCGCTTCTTCAGTCGCTGCAACTGCCACTGGAACTGGTGCCTCGAGTGTTTCCAGCAAGGCCTCAAGCGCCTCCTCGGTCGCTTCGTCCGTCTCTTCTGCAGCCTCAAGCAAGGCTTCCACCCTCACAACTTCCACTTCGACCGCCGCTGCTGTCGGTGCCGCCTCCTCTTCAAAGGCAACTACCACTACGACCGCGCTCGTGAGCCAGGTATGAAACTTCACTTCACACCCATCCAGCCTCTCCGCGGTCCACACCTGCACATATTCTAACCTCCCTGCCCACCACAGATCACCGACGGCCAGATCCAAGCCACCACCGGCAAGACCAATGGCACCAGCACCGCCACTGCTGCCACTGGTGCCGCAACGACTGTTGCTCCCTACAAGGGCGCTGCTGCCACCGTGGGAGCGGGTTTGCAATCTCTGGGCGCCCTCGCAGCGGCTGTCGCTGGTTGGGTTGCGTTGATGTAGAGGGAGAATGGAGAGGAGAAAAAATGGTCCAATGGGGTTCTTACACATGCATAGGATATTGAAGGTGGTGGTGGTAATTTATATTCTTTTGCTTTTATTTTAGATGGTATATTTCAAAGTTATCTTTTGCACGCAGAGTGAACATCTTGTGGGGAGTATCATGTCGGGATTCTTGTCCAAACTGTTTCAAGTCTGTCAAAGCCTGTTCCGTCAGCCCTCGTGGTGAGGGTATCTACAGCTAATATTGAGGCAAAGTTCCCAACTCATGCGGCCGGCATCAGAAAATATGGTCGCTGAACGTAGTGCACCGGACTGGAGAAAGGGCCTGCAAAAAGGTTGAAGAGAGTGCCCAGAATGCTGCAGGCACCAACACTGACGCTCGATACGTCTTGGGTTGTACTCATGGCATGGACGTGCGGCCTGGGTAATGCAGTGTAAGGTACTGTTTACATCACATCTTCTCTACACATTCGTCCGTGCGTTATTCACATCCCGGCCATCTACATACTCTCAAATGCCTCGCCCGTCAACGGATCCGCATCTGCATCACTATCCTCATCACCATCGAACCCAGCATATCCCTGTCCGATGCCATCCTCGGCACCCTCGTCACCAGCAGTCTTCAGCACCTTCTCAATCAGCTTCAGCGTCGCTCGTAGAGGTAGCCCGACGACATTGTCCCAGGTGCCATCGATTCGGTCGACGAGCAGAGCGCCCATGCCTTGTATACCGTACCCGCCTGCCTTGTCTGCGCCCTCGCGCGTGCGTACGTAGGCGAGGATGTCGGCGTCGGAGACTATGTTTGTGATCAGTGCATATTCAGTGACAGAAGCGTGTTGGTATATTAGGGATGACCTACCATCAGCAGCAAACCTGACGCCTGTTTCCTCCACGGTAGTCTCAAGCGCATAACCTGGATCCCGTGCACTCTCCAGTGGCGCACAAACAGCCACGGCCGTATACACTTTATGCCATCCGCCAGCCTCTCGTCCTTGTACTTTGAGTCCACTTGCAGCTCCACGCACAGGCGCCACTCTCGGTGTAGCAGATTCCCCTCTCATCCCGCCACCTAATCCCATACCCTCAACCTGCCGTGCGGCCGCCTCTACCATAGACCTCTCTGCACTCCCAAGTCCCATCCTACCTCCATCACGTAACGCCCGCAGCATCTCTACATGCTGCCTTTCACTCCTCGGCTTTTCAAGCACCTCGCCACCTGATCCCACCACAATCGTGTCTGCCGCAATCACAACGCCTGGATCCCGCCCAGTGCCGTCATCCAGAGCGATGCGATATGTAGCGAGTGCTTTAGCGGAGGCAGTGGCGAGGCAGTATTCCCAGGGTGTGGTATAGTCGGCTTTGGGCAGGTCTTCGGGGTGGTTCGAGGGGAGGATCTCGAGCTTGGGGAGTCCGAGTTGGCTGAGGAGAGTGCGGCGGCGTGGGGAGGTGGAAGCTAGTATTGTGCGGGTGCTGCGGAGGTGAGCGAGTATTGGTAGGTCGAGAGGAGGAAAAGGTCGAGGACCCGTCGATGGTGGTGGAGCTTGTGGCCGGGACGAGGGTGTTGTATGTGCGGCGGCGTCGTAGGCTGGTGGTGCCGAGACTGGGGCAGCAGTAACTTCAAACCCAGATTTCGTGTCGCTCATTGTGATGGTATGTGATAAGGAAAGAGTATGTAAGCGATGATGGTGGCGAGTATTTGAGAAAGTTGCAAGCAAGAGCTGTCGTCATCGTGGAAAGGAAAACATCACGGAGTTTGGGCCGACTACTGCTTCCATCATTGTCCTCTTTTTTACACATTCCATTCCCAGAGATGGCGCCGAGTCGAGGAAAACAACAACCTAAGAAGAAAGGGCCAGCTACAGATGCAAAGAAGCCAGCGAGGCAAGATAAGACGATCGCGACATCTAAGAAATCTGAAGCTCAAGGAGCACAAGATGAATTCTCATCTATTCCCATTGCCTTACAACACTTGCTGCTCGACATTTTCAGCTCTTCATTCCCACATCTGCTGAACGCGGCTGCCGTTGATGAGACTTTGAACCCCTTGTTACAGAAAGTCAAAGGACATCTATATGAACGTGATTTTGCTGCTGCTTTCGACAAGGAGGAGTATCTACAGGCATACGCCGTGCGGTGGAGTGCCAGCAGAGCCCTAGGCTATGTACGAATTCTGCAGGATGCTCTTGCACACTTGCGGCATGGAGCAAAAGACGTGCCGCATAGGGACGCGCAGAGTACAGAAAGAGCGTTAGGCGCCTTAAGCAGACCTTCAAGCAAGATCGTATGCATTGGAGGCGGGGCAGGAGCCGAGCTCGTCGCTCTTGCAGGTGTCCAGCATACTGTCCAGCAGACTCTCGGCAGCGATAACAGCACGGGCTCGCGGAATGGTCCATCCGCAGACGTGCAGCAGGCTATGGGAAGTCCTAACCTCGACATCGTCCTTGTCGACATCGCAGATTGGTCTGGTGTGACAAAATCCCTCCACAATGCTATCACCACATCACCGCCACTATCCGAGTTTGCGTCTGCTTCTGCTCGTGCCGCCTCTAAACCGCTCGTCTCGCCATCTTCCTCTCTCCTTGTCGACTTCAAGCAGCAAGACGTCCTTAGTCCTGACTTTCGAATCGTCTCTTTACTGCCTCAGCAGGTTGGAAGTCTTGACCATGATCAACAGCGCCCGATACTAGTCACGCTCATGTTCACTCTCAACGAGCTTTACTCCGCCTCTGTTAGCTCCACACAGCGGTTCCTCCTTGACCTGACAGCTGCACTTCCATCAGGTGCCTCGCTGCTCGTCGTCGACAGCCCCGGCAGCTATAGCACCGTCACTGTTGGACAAAGCGAGAAGAAATATCCCATGTCGTGGTTACTCGAGCACGTCTTGCTAACCATAGCACCAGCAGTGGCAAGTGCGAAGCGGCAAGAAGCGAGTCCGAGTGTAAATCTTGGGTCAAATACTGATGCTAAAACGGGAGAAACCGAAAGGCGACGCAGACAGGACGACGTCCCACTATGGGACAAGATCATCAGCGAGGACTCGAAGTGGAATCGACTGCCAGAAGGCTGCTTGAATTACCCTATTGAGCTGGAAAATATGCGGTTCCAGATGCATCTTTATCGTAGGATCTGACCATAGGGTATTGATAGTACTGGATTAGCCGTCGAAGATATGGCAGGTGCTTCTTTTGCATGAAGATGGTTGGTCTGGAATCAAGTTGAACTGAAGTGCGTACTCTATGACCCTGATTAAGCGAGCATTGGACAGACAGGCGCCAGCTGCCTTGGTTGCCATTATTGCCATTGGCCCTGAGACCTTAAGTGTCGACTTCCTTCCTTCACTCGCTGGTACTAGTCCCTGCCTTGTGGTCTTCTAGCAGGCTAGAGCATTGACCTTTGCGTCATTCGACTCTACTTTTCGGGCTTTCAGTTTTGTTGGCAAGTCTATTACATCTTTGGCTTCCGATTTCCTCCCACTTGGCAGAAGCCTTTGCAAGCGCTCTATTTCCTTCTTCTAATCGGCCACGGTCTCGGTCGTCCGATTGAGTTGTGTCTTCTGTAATCAATGCTGTTGTTTAACATTGAGGTATTTATTCTCTGTTGGTATTATCTGGTTAGTGCGGCGCACGAGAATACAGACGAAAAATAAACGAAATCAATTTTTCCAGTTCACCAAGATAGTCTTCGGTAGCAGGCGTGATTACTTCGCGTCCTTTTGCCGACCTGTGTTCTGCCGAAGCACCATCCGCAATGTTCTCGGGCGGAATGAGGTCGTTTACAGGCAAGCCAAATACTAGCCGTATGTAAGTTGTCGGTATCAATGCCTCCAGTACTTCGGCCTCAAGTGGCTTTCCCTGGGCTTTACTGATCAATACCAAGAGTGCGATGGCGGACAAATGAGCATCGTTTTTAGGCTCGAGTCTGGTCCGCCCTTTGATCACCTATGGACAAAGATTGTGAGCCTGATCTAGTGTGCCCTCCCGAAACGATACCTGTGCTAGAAGAAATGATGCCTCTAGAACAGATGCGCGAACCGCATCGTCTAGGATCTTGCACCGAATCACTTTTTCGCACAATGAACAAGCTTCAAGGAGTCTTACCATCCTCACCAAAGACCTAGCTTCCATTCTTTGCAGAGATCACCGTCGCGTACTGGTGTTGGCAGGCGTTGGTAGAAGCGTGGCTGAGACAGCCTGGTGTAGCCGACCACACGATCATGATCTTCCTCCCGCTCCGCAATGCTTGCAAGATCAATGTACTTGGCAGTGAGTTCAATTTCGAAATCATCATCAGAGTCATCCTCAATCACGTCTGAACCGCATTGCCCCGATGAGCGGTGCTTGTGTGGACTTTCTTGCTGGAACAGTAATGTGGTACCGGAAGGCTGTTCAGGATCCGATATGTTGGACTCGATCCAGTGTGAAACAGGCTCATACTCGGCATTCTCAACCTCCAACAAGGTTGCACCACTGACTCCAGTATTTGGGCGCTCACGTCGGAAGATACTGGCAGCATGAGCTTGTTGGGGAGCAGTCGCTATCTCAGAAGGGGTGAACCCAGAGATTGTGCTTTCGATCATCGATCATTTTCGAATCTATTGGCTTGCTAGGTGCAGCTTAATTGACCGAGTGTCTCCAACGACAGTGTTCACTACATCTACTAAACTTCGTGCTATCTCTGCAGGCCTCTGATTTGTGTGTAATATGATAGACTCGTGATCATCCTGCTTGGGTTGCTTTTGCACCTGTCGATTACGATCTAACAAAGACGCGATGAGATGTTCCAGAGCATCCAGCCTGGAAACCACGTTGTCCAGTATAAGAGCCGGCGCAGCACTTGAGATGTGAACATTAATCATTGCGGATATAGTCATCAGAGCTGATCTATGAGACTGCAATTGCTCCCACATCTTGCGGATATCCGCCTTTTTCATATTCAGCTTTACCTGAGAATATCCCTTAGTAATAGCATCACCACTCTTCTAATTAAGGCCACGGAAGCTCCTATGTAGCCTCCGTAGAGAGACTGAGCAGGCATCCAGGCAAGTTTGGGCTTTTGGCCACAATTCTGCATCTTGAAAGGCTTCAGGACAAGGTCGTTAGAGCCATCCCAGTCTAGCGATAGTTACAAGGTCAACACGATCAGGTAGGGATCTTCAGACAAGATGGGAGGAGCAGCTTTCACCTGTGGAATGAGGAACTCTGATCCACTAACACATAGCTTTAACCTCTCGAGGTAGGTACTTACTAGATCTACTATATGTATCAAATGACGGGACTTGCTCAGTCGAGTCGAGTCACGTGCACCCCAATTGCCTTCTAATTCAATCTGTGTGAATGTGTCGCCGACGACACGATGACTGCTCACCTCACCTCACCTCACCAAAAGAGTGCACCGATCACTCCTCCAAATATCACCTTACGAAGAAGCTTGTCTACGCAAAGCCACAGCTTGAACAAGTCCTGGGCAATGTCTCTCCGTCCCGGCCTCGCTCAAAGTGGTAAGCCAAGTGCCACGCCACGTCACGACAAGAGCTGTAGCTTCATGGCGCCGTAATCGCGCTGGACTTTGGAGTTTACAGACATTATGAAGATCTCACTCAGCGCCGAGGCTCTCGCAAGGGAGATTTGAAGATCAAGAGTCATCCGATGACAAACGTTACAGCCAAGTGTCGCTGTCGCCAAGTCTCCGAGGACTCGGCGTGTTGTCTGAGTCTGGAGCAGTGAAGATCAAAACATGATCTTCTTGATCATCTTTGATGCGATATCACCTCATGATTTAGCACAAGCATGCCATGTCACACGATCATGATGCCTCGTTCACTCACTCATGAAACCGCTGCACAGAATAGAGTCACACTACTGGCATGGCCTAGCCAAGAACTGTTGAAGTCTTGACGTCTGTGTTTCCAACCAATCATTGCACGCCAATATGTCGAATGCCGTGTCGGGCGTTTCACTTGGAAAGACGCCAAGTATGGCGATTGTGAATGCATACCTAGGTAGGCGTAACTGATGCTGGCCTGGGCTGCTAGCCTGGTTGTTCCATATGGGAGTCTGGCTGCCATGATTATACAGAGATGCAATTCGCCATGGTGACACTTATTAGCCTGAAACATCGTGGACAGATCTGGAGGCTCAGTGTGCAGAAGTATATCGACCCTCGATGATGTATGCTAGTCATACTGCTACTAAGTATCATCCTCCTTCACTCTGAAACGATATTGTAGAACGTGCAAAGTCGATACGTGATTAGTATGCTGCCCTGTGTTCGTACGAAGAGTGCCTGGCGGACATGGAAATGAAGGCCAAGCCGGAAGATGCGCCAGAGGCCAAGACTCCAAGAACTCCCCAAGACCTCGCTCTCAGTCTTGTCATCTCTCCAATACTTCCTGCCTCTCTCGTTTCCCGGCCGCTAACAATGCCCTTATACCCAGCTTGTCCTGCGCCGAATGCTCAGATGAAACCTTGCCACTGCAGCTGACATTGAATCCTCGGGTCGAGATTCCTCGATCCCAATTAGCCTAAGACGAGACCCCCGAGAAATGACACAAGGAGCCGCTTCCCCGGACACTTCGAGTCGTCTTGTAGAACACAGAACAGAACAGCAGCAGCAGCAGCAGCCTGAGGCGAAGTCACAGCAATACCATCCAATCCTATACAGTCCAGACCCTCAAAGAGTCTGGCAACCATCCTTCGCAGCTTCAGCGCAATCGTCACACCCACCATCAGCTTCTGAACATAGACTATCATATCCTCCACGCGCGCATGTCCACAGCCATGGCAGCCATCATCACCACGCTCAGCACAAGTCAGTTGATGGATACACAAGAGATGGACACTCAACCCGACAACACGGCTCGCTAGAATCAAGACGAGATACACATGGAGCTATCCATGAACACGATAAACATGAGACGCGCAGTCAACACCACAGATCTTCTCAGCCTCGAAGTCACGAGCGTCTGTATGTACCGGATGATGGCAGAGTGGTCCTAGTCGACGAAGAAGATGGAGACGAAGATGAGCTAGACGCTCACTCGTTACTGCGGGCAATGGTGAGTATCATTATCAATACGTCCTAAGATTCAGCTACTAAGACTGTCTAGCTTCTGCTGAGCGCGCCCGTAGCACTGCTGAGTCTCGCACTATGTCTGCTCGCTGTTCCGGTGATACTCTTAACCGTCGTCTCCTCGCCCCTGCGACTTTTTCTCTGCACTATGGATCCTGTTGCGATTCGACTACAGCGCTACCTTCTACCACTTCTCAACCTGCACAGACGATGTATGCGCCTGCTACCAGTGCGATTACAGCCACGAGCTCGACTTCCGACCAGCACAACAGCGGACAACCTAAGAACAGTCTCGGGTCATCTTCTGCCTTGCAGGACACGTCCGCTGGCTTATGTGCTTGTGCTTTCCCCGCTGATTGCCGTTCTACTCATGTTTGCAGCATGGGTCACCTCGTTCGCTTGGATGTGCAGCAGTACTCTGAATCACGAGAGCATCGCTGATGTCAGCAAGGGGGAACGAAGGATGGCAAGACGACTACTGAATACATGGCTTTCATGGCTCGATTGGCCATTGGAGGATGATCTTGGACGGGACGAATGGGGGCTGGATGAAGAAGTAGCGTCTCCGAAGCAGATGCCGGAGGTGTTGGAGATCAAGGCGCCGGCTTCGATACGATCCTGATGCTGTGGACAGGAAGGTAGGGAGAGCAGACCGTGACTGTGTGAATAAGGCAGGACAGCGAGCGGCTGCATCTCAGCCATGGAGCTTTTGTATAACGACTTGACGACTACATAATGATGTAAGAGATACACACGAGGCATTGCGAAGGCTGGACTTTGACAAAGGGGAGCTCGCAGGAGCATTGTACTCATAGCTTCCATACGCATAACCCTGACTTACTCCACCATATCAATCGACCCCTTCGCCGTAGTTGACGGCGGAATCGCCCCCTTCGACGCCTTCAGCTTCTGTTCAAACTTCTCAAACTCCGCCAGCGCAATCTCCTCCTCCGGATCCAACACCTGCTGCACCCCCTTGACCTCTTCAATATAATGCATCAACATGCTCTCAATGCCATTCCTTAACGTCACCGTACTTGAATCGCACGTCCGACACGCGCCCCGCAATTTCAGCATGACCCATCCATCCTTGAAACCCTTGAAATCAATGTCCCCTCCATCCTCCTGAATTGCTGGCCGTATCCGCGTCTCCAGAAGCTCTTTGATCATGCTCACAACCTCGCTGTCGTTCTCATTATACGCCAAACTATCCACCTCCGTTCCCTCTTGTGCCGCTTCCTCGCCAGCTTTCGTCTCGACTGTGTTTACGATAGTAGCGCCGGACGTGACGGCTTCGGTGATCAGGGAGAAGACTTCGGGCTTGACGATGCCCCAGTTTGTGTCGGAGGCCTTGGTGACGGTGATGTAGTCTGCGCCGTAGAAGACGGAGGTTATGCCATCGACGTTCATGAGTTGGGCAGCGAGAGGCGAGGGATGGGGTGGTGCGAGAGTGGAGCGTGGAGAGAGGTATTCGAGAAAGGAGGACTGGAAGTTTTCGGGCAGGATGCGGTGGTTGGGCTTGAATTTGAGGGCCTGGGTGAATGGACGGGTTAGTGATTGGTGCAGAGGATGAGGATGCTGAGAAGCAGAGGAGATGAGGAAGGTAAGAAGGACTGTGACGTACGTCGATGTTTGGGGTGTTCTCAGTCTGGATAAAGAGGGTTCGCCGTGTTATTGTTCGCTGTGTGCGCCATGGCGATTGTATTGCTTGCGGCCGTCGTGATGATGCTGTGTGGAGGTTTGCAGGCCGTGGTGCTGTTGTGGCGATAGCTCGTCTTGTGGCAGGCTTCAAGCTCTGACTGAGAATGGAAGCAGGACTGTAGATCTTGCTACTTTTGATAAGCGACCTCGTTACGATAGTCATGACTGTGATTGTATGTTGTGTGTAAGGTTGTGTTTGTAAATGTCGAGATCATTGTTTCTGCGGCTTCTAGCCTGCCCGGGATCAAGTCCGGGGCTCATTACGTACCTCATCTGTTGTCATGCAGAAAAAACATTCAATGACTTGTTGTTAAAAGGACATAGAGCAAGCAAGTATGAGATGAGTAATAGCGCTCTATGCGGCGTATGTTCGCAACAGCCTCCGCGATACAAATGTCCAGCATGTCAACTACCATAGTATGTCGGAAGGGTTCAGCTTGTTGTGTATTATACTGATATCGTTGTAGCTGCTCTTTAGTATGCTACAGGGCACATAAGCCAGTGCATACGGCCGACAGCTCAGACTCGGTTGTCGCATCCGCCACGCCAGTCGTGCAGCAGGATACTGTTTTAGACAGTCGACCTGAAAGCCAGGTTTCACCATCAGATCATGCAGTCCAGCCACAGACGCAGTCGCAACAACTCCACTTCGACACTCTGGAGAGGTCTACAGCTATGCAAGCCCTGCTGAGTGCTAATCCTTCGCTACTGAACCAACTGCGGGGAATATACACCTCAACTCTGTCACCTTCAGATGCAAATTCCACCTACGAGAGCAATCAAGCGCAGGACCGAAGTCGGTCGTACAATCCTCGAGGTCGAGGTCGTGGTCGCGGTCGTGGACGTGGGTCGGGAGGATATCACGCGACGACGGAGAGAAAGGCACCTTGGTCACAGGAGGGAGCGGACGAAGAGGCTTTGACGGCGATTAAGCGGACCAGGAACAGGGAAGGGAGGGAGAGTTTGGTGATGACAGAGTTTGTGAGGATAGTCAATGAGAGTCTGGCAGGCAGTGCCTCCCCAACCGCAAATGGAGTGGCTGATTCAGCCGAGATGTGAACATGGACTCGGATTCGGAGCATGGCCTGATGGCGGTACTCATCAGGCATCCAGGAGGTAGGCATCATGATAATGAAAAGAGCAGCCGTCGACGTAAGACATGAACAATGATGAGTGGCAATCGAAGAGGTTAGCTGAAGATATCACAACGAATGCTATACGGGTACGAGAGAGATCATTCATAGCTTCTGCACTAACAAGGTCCGTAGGGTCCATAGATGTGGTGAAATGGCTGGACTTGTTAGAAGTGTAGTATATACGTTCATTCTGTGTCTCGTCTCGCTACGTTAGATATGCTACTATAAACTGTGAAACATGGAATAGTCACAGAAAAGGGGCGGCTGCCTGAAATTCTTGGCATTTATTGGTGGCACGCATGGCACGTCACTCTGGACGCGGTTACACATGAGCACCTCCGACACAACTTGAGCTCAGGTCGTCGTTCCTTCGTTTCTTGCAGATGATGTTTGTATTTTCGTAGATGGTTTGATCAAACGTACGCAGGTCGTCGCTTGACTATCAACTTTTAAGTACAGTCGACGTCATACACTCTTCTTTCGCCAACATTCTGCTTTCATCGACACTTCTTTCTTGTACAACACCATGTCTAGCCTAGGAGCTGACGCTTCTCGCGAGGAGATCGAGGAGGAAATTGACTTCGTGGGCGCACTTGTGGAATCTTTGGACGAATATGCTGAAGATGCAGCTGAAAAGAAGACCGAATTCGATGCACAGCTGGAGGACTTACATCAAAGGCTGGAAGCCTCAAACAAGCCAGCATCTGATGCCCGACCCATCACGCCCCAGCCGGAGGCGGAGGGACTTACTGGCAGTATCGATGCTCGTGACCTCCCGTCCAGAGAGAGACGTCAGACATCGACTATCGACAATTTCAGTAAGTCGTATGACGCGTGGTGCTCTGACATTTTGACTGACACAGCTCGCAGACGATACCGCTATGCGTCACGACTCTCCTCTGCCTCGCTCACAAAACCTGAACAAGCGCGCTCGTGCGAACACATCCTGGAGCTTCTCTAATCTGGATGTGGCAGACGATCCGCGCAAAATCCGTCGTACTAGCGAGCTGAGTGATGCCACAATACGCACGCAGAATACGGATGATCTCGAACATGTGGACAAAGCTCTTCAGAGAATCGGGGCCAGCAAGATGTCCGAATCGAGGGACATCATGCTACAGAAGGCTAAAGACCGTCAAGAAGCACACCTAGCCAGGGTGAATCGCGAAAAAGCGGACGCTGAGTTCGCGCGAAGCTTGTCTCAGCAAGATGCATTCGGAGGCGGATCATCCTCGAGCTCTGGCTTTGGTCGCCGCGAGCCACCTAGGACACAAGCATACTTCAACAGCAATGGGCAAATCAGGAAGCCAGCTGTTGAGCCACCACTACCGTACCAATCGTCTTCTTCATATCGACCACCTTACCAATCAATGTATCCACCATCGCCTGCGTCGACGTCTGTGCCCGGGCCATCGAGTCAACCACCGAAGCCCGCGATCAAGCAGGATCCAGGATCATCGAGCCGGTATGGTGATCACAAAGCTCGGCAACCGATTCCCATATTCGACAGCGATAGCAGTGACCTGGAGGAGATCACACCAGTGCAATGGAAAGCTGCTGTATCTTCTCCACCGACAATCAAGGATGATCCTGCCAGGGCTTTTAGTGCCAACGATAGACTTCTTGCACGAATTCATGCAGCACGCAACACTGGAAGTCCTGCACCTTCTGCGAATGGCATGTCACCGTATGCCGCTCCACGAGTTCCTGGTCCAGTCAATCGAATGCAAGGTGGCACTTCTGTCTATGGAGCTGGTCCGCCGCAGCCATATTCTGTTCACAATGTTCCTGCATACGGTAACGGCCTAACTAATGGAGCGGGTCCTCTTGGTTCTCCTGGTCTTCCTCGACCCGGGTTTGCTGGTCAGCGCATGCCAGGCAATTTTCCTGGTGCCGACTTTGATGAGCTCATGAGCCTGATGGGCACTCAAGGTCAAGGTGGTTCAGCTCGGAATCTACCATTCGGTATGGAGGGTTCCGACCTGTATAGTGGCTACAGTGGTTACACCCCAGGCGGAATGACAGAGGACGAGATTTCTGAAATGATGAAAGCTGTCCAAGCCGACAAGCATTTTCCAATCGAAAAGCGCGCACCTACACCTCCTAGTTTGGCAGTCGAGCTCTATGCACACCAAAAGATTGGCTTGACATGGTTGATGCTCCAGGAAGAAAACAAAGCATGCAAAGGTGGGATTCTTGCTGATGATATGGGTCTTGGTAAGACAATACAAGCTCTTGCATTGATCGTGGCCAAGCCTTCGGACGACCCCGCCAGGAAAACGACACTCATCGTTGCCCCAGTCGCGTTGATGAGGCAGTGGGAGAAAGAAATCGATGCAAAGCTCAAGAAACGTCACAAGCTTAAGGTCTTTGTTTATCATGGCCAAGTCGTGAAGAAGACCAACTTCGCCAAACTCAGCGACTATGACGTGGTTCTGACAACATTCGGGACGCTTGCTTCAGAGCACAAAAAGTGGGCGAAGATGAGTGAACGCATGATCGCCAATCCTGGGTCTCGTCGCCAGAAGGACGAAACATTCTCGTTGATTGACAAGGATTGCCTATGGTACCGTGTCATCGTAGATGAGGCACAGTGCATCAAAAACAAAAACACAAAAGCGGCACTCGGAGCTCACGCACTCAAATCTCTGTACCGCCTTTGTATGAGCGGAACTCCGATGATGAACAACATCGGAGAATTGCATTCATTAATCCACTTCCTGCGCATTCAGCCGTACAACGACCTGGAGAAGTTCAACCGAGAGATCAAGCGTCCTCTGAGTGGAAACTCGCAGTACGGCAAAGAAAGGGCTATGCAGGCCGTACAAGCTACCCTGAAGGTTATCATGCTCCGTCGTACTAAGAAGTCCGAAGTGGATGGCAAGCCCATCATTGAGGGTCTGCCAGAGAGGACAACAGAGATGTCCTATGCCGAATTTGATGATGCACAGCGCGAATACTATACCGCACTGGAAACCGAGACGCAACTGAAAGTCAATGCTTATCTCGAAGCGGGAAAGATTGGTAAGAACTACTCTTACATTCTGGTGCGTCTCTTGCGGTTGCGGCAAGCTTGTTGTCATCCACATCTCATTCGTGATTTTGGGGAGAACGACATAACTACTGATCAAATGGAAGACCTGGCACGCAGTTTTGACGAAAAGGTTGTCGCGAGGCTCAGGGAGAGCGGCGGTGACTTCTCTTGTCCCATTTGCCTGGACGCATGTCCTGCGCCATCTCTCATCTGGTCTTGTGGTCACGGTGTCTGTGCCGACTGCATGTCAAGACTTGTTGACCCGTCCAATCTCCTAGATGATGGTGACGAGGGGGGCAGAGGAACAGGGAAAGCCAAATGTCCTGAATGTCGCGGCGTGCTCGATCCCAAGCTTGTAGTCTCGTGGAAGTCGTTCCAGACTGTGCATATGCCAGAGGCCATACCAGAATCGGAGCAAAAAGCCGCTGGAGAAGAAGAGTCTGACAGTGACAGCGATAGCAGCGATGAAGAAGAGGACGATGACAGCAACGACAAAGACGCCGACAAGAACGGGAATCTCCTAGATTTCATCGTTGACGATGACGAGGAGGAGGAAGAGGCAGAAGAGACAGATGGCGAAGAGGCTCCTGCTGCTGGTGTCAAAGCTGAGGACGACGACGAGACCGCTTCGGAGGCTGGTTCTGATGATGACTTCGCTCCCATTCGGGCTGCAGGTTCGACGGCGAAATATTCCAAGTCCACATCGACTTCGAAAGCGAAAGCGAAGAAAGGGAAGAGTGCCGCGAAGAGCAGCTCCTCGACCAAGATCAAGATCAGTGCCAAGACCGAAGCCAGGCGCAAAGCCAATGGAAAAGGAAAGAAAAAGGTGAAGAAGAACTTGGCTGAGCTGAAGAAGGAAGGATCACGCAATGCTGCAGCAAAGAAAAAGTATATCAAGCGTCTACAGAAGACATGGATACCAAGTGCGAAGACCAATCAAACCCTTGATCTGCTGCGGATTATTCGTGATCGAGGCGATGGCGAGAAAACAATCATCTTCAGCCAGTTCACTACTCTTCTCGATCTTCTAGAGGTGGCAATGGGGGATGAATTCAAGTACAAACGCTACGATGGTAGCATGCGACCGGTTGAGCGCAACCTTGCTGTCGAGGAGTTCCAGAATCCTGAATCACCTACCACGGTATTGCTCGTCTCTCTAAAGGCTGGAAATGCTGGTCTGAACCTTACAGCTGCCAACCAGGTGATCATCCTCGATCCGTTCTGGAATCCATTTGTTGAGGAACAAGCCATTGATCGTGCTCACCGTATCGGTCAGACCCGTCCGGTACAAGTCCACCGCGTGCTGGTACAGAACACAGTGGAGGATCGGATCATCGCATTGCAAGAGAAGAAGAGAGAGCTCATCAACATGGCTCTGGATGAGAAAGCTGCAGACGGCATGGGAAGACTCGGTCTTGCTGAGTTGAGATACCTCTTTGGCTTTGACACAAGGCTGCCTGGTGGTCCCGGTGCCCCGGTTCCTGCACTCAACCCTGCTGGCCCGGCTGGTCCTCGCCAGGCTGCTCCTGCAGGTCCTGCTGCCTTGCCTAATGTGGTGCCAGAGATCTCCGAGTTATAGAGGGTGTGTTCAAATGGCCATCTCTGACACGATTTTGCTATGGTTTTTATGGCTGCATATTTAGATTGGTGTTGGGAGGATGCTCCAGGCAAGGAAAAGGATTGGCTTCATGATACCCGGATAGATTCGGCGTTACCTTGCTTTATTATAGATTAGACATAGTCGAGCCTGCAGGTGGTATGCGGCTGGGCTCTGGCTTCGGTAGCTGTGTATACAACCATACATACCAGACGATACTCTAATTCAAAGTTTGCCTCATTCATGGTCCAACCCTGCTTGAAGCCTATTTTGTGTTGTCGCGATGCAACTCATAACCAAATTTTCCAATGAGTTTGGAACAATATCAACACAGTAAATGTCTAGCATAGGAGGTAGTGACGACGAGGGTGACTTATCCCTCTTCGAAGAGCCGGAAGGCTGGGAGCCAGAAGCCAAGCCATGCACGTATCAAATATACACTTTGCCGGGGGCACACGAGAACACTACCACCAGTAGCAATGACATTAGATTGAGATTCGTTGGGAACAGTCCTCTATGGGTGAGTCACATTCTACATGACTGAGTTGCGCTTCGCATTGCCACGATCGTGATCGTTTGCTACTCTGGTCCAATGACTGGCCCATGACACTCTCACTTGAGCGAAATTGTTCGAAATTGTTCAATGTGCGGAGTCTATGCAAGGAACAAACATCGTTTCCATTCTCAATCGTCCAACTAACGTTCCACATCACCACAGGGTCACCTCCTCTGGAATGCCGCTCGAACTCTTGCCACGTACCTGATCACAAACCGTGCTCGATTGACTGAAAATCGACGCGTCCTCGAGCTTGGAGCAGGCGCAGGCCTGCCATCGCTAACATGCGCGCTCCGTGGGAATGCTAGGACGGTCGTAGTGACTGACTATCCAGAACCTGCGCTGATCGAGAATCTAAAACTGAATGTCCAGGAGGCTCAGAGGATGATGGCTCAGCACGAGCGAAAGTGTGACATTGTCGCTCAGGGTTATCTCTGGGGTGCAGATACGAAGCCTCTGTTGGAGCATCTTGACCATGAAGTAACAGTCTCACCGCTGCGAGGGGGCGGTAATAAGTTCGACCTGCTTATCCTCGGGGACTTACTTTTCAACCATTCCGAGCACACGAAGCTGTTGCTATCTATACGACGAACGTTGGCGAGATCAGCAGATGCAAGAGCAGTGGTATTCTTCACACCCTATCGACCGTGGCTACTGAAGGAAGATCTTGCATTCTTCGAGCTGGTTCAAAGAGTTGGCTCACCGCAAGAGGATGGCTTGCCAGCAGCTGTGGACCTATCCGAACAGCAGCAAGAAGAGGAAGCAAGAATAGCAGAGGATGGCTTCGGGTCGCTGAAGGTGTACAAGGTACTCGAGCATCTGATGGACGATGTTATGTTCAAGGAGGACAGGGGTGATGAGAGACTACGCCGAACGGTAAGCCCTTGTAGTACATTTGTGATGTGACTCGAGGATTCAACTGATCCTGGACTGCTCAGGTCTTTGGCTATGAGCTCATGTGGAAAGACTTGCAGCTTGAAGCGGCACCAGTAGCGCCAGGCACCATTTGACGAAACTCTAGATCCGTGATGTCCACCACGTTGCGACGCTTGCGCATGCAGTCCCGAGACTAAGCCCGAAGAACGAGGTACTAGCCGAAAGGAAGCGGACTAATGACAGAAGGTATATCGTCGCAATGAGATCCGACGAACGTGGGACATTTTCCGCCGAGCACTTGAAGACAGTAATGAGGAAGGACAAAAGCCGAACAGACGGCCCACTGATAGATCAACTGACAGGGCAGCGGCAGCTATCTTCACGATGATGTGCTCGAGACTAATTCGATACTGTACCCATCAGCACAACGCGACTGTATCCACCAAAAGACTTTGTCTACGATGTCGCTCCGCGACTTGATGATCGTGTCGAATCGTACGGAGTAGATGCTGATTAGATTTGTTTGACAAGGAAGTGCGTCATTGAGCCGCGACTCTCCCTTCTCGCTCTTTTCCTCAGTGATGAGCAACGAGGAATGAGGGAGTCGCAAAGTGGCGAACTGGGATCGTTGATCTACTGCACGCAATTGCGGCACGTTGTCTTCGCAATAGACACCTGGGAGTGCCCGCCGATATCGCATCGTGGATGAAGGCTTGTATCAGGGACATTGCATCATATCGCCATCGCTCACTTTGGCCAATTTGCCAAAACCACATACTATTAAGCAAGGAAAATGTAGATGCATTTTTTCCTCTGTGATCCATGCTCGCTTACTCAGGTTATCCTGCATAGTCTATGAGTCTAGTTCAAGGCCTCAATGTCCAACGGCCCACTCTGCGTCGGCAGATTCACATCGGTACATTGACACTTCTCTTTCGTTTCATGCTCGGAAAGGTACCTCCTCATACACTTTGCCCAACAGGCGCATGTACTCGGATCGCGGACCGATGCTGATGACTGGTCAATGCGTTTTGTCGCCATCTGAGGCAGCAAGAGACCAGAGTACGGATAATCATCGCTATCTGGAACATTCACGATCTGGCGTTCCCGCTAAGGCTATCGATTAAGCTAGATCGGAAACAATTCCTGATACAAGATGCGGGGGTCTGAGCTAGTGCCGGGACCAGAGCCGAACCCTGCGACCTCTCACACGAGTTTAGTGATAGGTTGGGCTTGTTTTCAACCAATCATGTCTCGCCGGACTCCCTCAGCGGCCCTGGAGCCTTCAGTCTTGAATTCAGTCGGCTATGCGCTTGAGCTGGTTACTGCCACTTCTACGTGGCGAGTTGCTATATGACAATGGATGATTGCACCTGTGTCACCGAAGGGGCTTCCGAAGGGTTCTACTTGCGTCACATTCATAGGACTGAGCTGTGCTCCTGAATCACCACGGAAAGCTCCCTGTTTCAAATCCCTACACTGAAACACAACACTAGTCTAATCAGCCGGATCCCACTCTTTCCAAGCTCGATATGTCTGGGCTGTAGTTCGGCGCTCTCCGATACAGTTCGAGCATGCTACAACCCATCGCACCGTCGACCGCACGATCAATAAAGATGAACCTGGCATCTACTGGAAGTGAAGCCACCCACCGCAGCCACTCACCCGAGAAAGTGCGCAAGCGCGCTGGTATCAATATCAATGGAGCCTGTGAAGGTTGTCGGCGAGGCAAAAGAAAGGTAGATCGTATCTGGAATTCTTTGAGGATCAAAGATAGCAAGCTGACTGCTCCCACTTCACCAGTGCGACGGCGTCAGACCAGTCTGCGCCGCATGCTCTAAGCGACATACCGGTCCGAATCCACGACCATGCGTATACGATACCCACGAAGGCCTCTCCCGAATGGAAAACATGAAGCTGAATATCAAGAAATACAAGGACGAAGCACAGGACTTGCGCACTTTCATCACAGATCTAATAGATCAATCAGCACCTGAGTCGACTATCGAGGACTTGTGTAGACGGCTGAATGTCATGGGGACCGATAATTTGCCCCAGAGCTTGGGAGAAGGGCTGAAGCAGTCCATACGCACTCGTGGCATTAGACAGGACATTTCGGCGCCGATGTCCCCCATCATAGAGAGCTTTCGTAACAACTCGACGAGCAATTCTGAAATTTCGGCTTCGAGTAGTCACGGTGGCCGCTCAAGTACAGCCTCATCAATGCCATACTCGGACAGGCAAACAAATTTACAAGGCATCAGCCCAGCGACAGCACGATCAAGCGGCCACTTTCAGGATATGAATTGGCAATCGCGCGTTAAACACAATACAGGTCACAGCTCGAGGCACCTATCACCGGAAACCAGCTCGCTTGACGAAGAACAACTAAGGGTGACGCAGCAGATCTGGGAGGATCGTATTGCAGCACAGAACCAGCGCAGGATCTATCAAAAGATGCACAGCTCACGACGAGACGCGACAGAGAGCACGCACCTCCACATATACTCACATCATACTTTGGACAACACCATGGATATCAATTACACCGTGCCTGTTCATGCAATGCAGCCACTCTGGATAGACTGCGATAGTGCCTTTTCGCAGACGATTGTCCACTTCATCAGCCTCGCCCGCGAACGGATTAAACAGGGATGGGATCTCTCCAAAATCCTCAGCTCCAATAAAGTAAACCTCGACATGGTTCTTCACGCCGAGGCACCCACCTACGACCACACAGCCGATTTCGACATCGATACCTGGGCTCTGGCCGTTATTCGCTCCTTCACCACGGTGATGGTACCGGAATTGAAAATTTGCGGCTTTATCAAATTGACAAGGATGGTCTCGTGGCTTATAGCGCCGAGTGAAGCCACCTTTGCCGCTATTCCTCCAGGTGGCCGACCCACGCCTGCATCTCGCTTCTATGCGCACGCACCCGAGCTCAGCTTCCTCTGCTGGGCTGATCTCGGCGATGCGCTGATCCTCAACCGGGAGGATAGCTTCGATCCCAGCTGGACGCAGGATGTCATGCAGTGCGTGCGTATGGACTGGCCAGCGCCAGAGGCCGATGTGCAGTTGACGTATACCGATGTTGACACGGGCGCGATGATGCTGTCGGCGCAGGGAGAGGCGTATATCACTGATCAGCAGAACTGGGTGTTTGATGAGGCCATTCGCAAGATTGCTCCGAATTTGAACTTGACGAAGGGGCGGTTTGGGCAGCCGAGAGGTGGGCCTTGTCCTCTACTAGGTCGTCTGTGGATGGGAAAGGAGGAACCTGTGTAGTGTTGGTGGGTGTACTGATGGATGTCATGATTCGAATGATGATTGGGTGGCAACGAAATGGGTTGGTTGGAGTTAGAGTATGCATGTGGCCTTCGAAAAAGGGACTCAGACTGGAACTGAGGGGGCATCAAGGACGAAGGATGGGTATTACGGCCGTTTTCAAGTCTTGCCTCATACTCTGAGAGGGAAGAACTAACCCATATGGTATGATGTATGATGTATGATCTGTAATTAACGAGACACTGGGAGTGCCGAGCTAACAACAGACTTTTGTGCGATAGCGCCTTTACAAGCTGCGATTGCACCGTGACCATGTCACAACACTGCCCAAACTCTGTACGATCTTGGTTGGTCGTGGCATCCTCCAGACATCCCTCATAGTACAAGCTACCAGATAGTACCTCGAAGTCCGGAACGACTGCTGCTTTCTCAAGAAGGTGGCAGTGACAAGTATCGCGTGATCAGCTATGCTGTGTGTGCTTGGTATATACGAGCGCCTTGCCGGCAAATCCAAGCTCAGTGCTGGTACAGTACCTTGTACTCGTGATTGGCCCAGCATGTAAATATGAGGACAAGCATTCTCGACCATCGAGCATGTTATCACGGACGCTGATGATGTGCAGTGCGGCCAGTGCAGAGTGCATGCTCGAAGACGCCTGATGTTTTTGTAGAGCATGGTATCGTACAATAGCTCCAGGATAATTTGCAGCGTCGCTGGATGAATAGATTCACACAACTCTACAGTCCTACATTACCTGAGGAACAAAGGTTGTGATGCACGAAGTTCCGCTTCCCACTGACGTCCCCATTGACGTCCTCGCGCAGAATTTGAGCTATGAACACAGCCTGAGCAGGGTAATCACGGCACTCTCCAAGACATTTCTCTAGACTTTTGACTGCGATCATACCATCTAAACTTGTATATGCTCACTGACATACGGACGATCCCAAATACAGTATCTTCCCAGATCAGACGACCCCTGTTGTCCTAACATATCACATCTCCCGATCACAACACGCAACACTGTCAAGGAGACCCTCAGACATCCAGTGCAGATGATGATGTCAGCACGACAGGCCGTCTCCAAGTAGCGTTCCGCGCACGCGCCTGGAGCCGACGAATGACCAACGCATCCCCCGGCCCCTGGTTCTAGTGTGGCCAAGAGAAACGGCAAGAAGGGCAAGATGCCGCCTCTTCCGTGTCATTCTGTGGTCGAGGACCTCCTAGCGCGGCTGCGGCTGCGGCTGCTTCGTTTGCCGGCTCGAGCTTCCGTGGGGGAAGGGCACGAGGGAAGGGGGCGATGCAGGGTGAACGATGAAATACGAATCCTTCGATGACTAGGGGAGCAAGCTTATGCTGCGATGCGTATCGTATCTTGAACGTGCTGAGATATGATATTCGAACCAGCCCGATGAGAGATTGCGATACAGTAGGAGGGGGAAAAGAAAGAGATGCTTATGATCCTCTCGAATCCACTCCGTATTCCGCAATCTTCAAAAGACTGGCATCTGCGTCACCATATCCTCAATAACCCCGCGCTCACCAGCCACAGTACAATATTGCTAACCTTGTCCGTGGTAGGAGTGGAACATACATCAAGCTTGACGTTCCTGTATGCATCATTGCAAGCTTCAGCAGCCTGGTCATCTTGAGACATATAATTGCCAGTCTTGTCGCTGTCATCTACATCGCCAATAACCTTTGACACGACTTCTCAAAGTCAGACAGCAAGCGAGCGAGCCTCGTGGCATTGCAGCTACATAACCTTATCTTCGTCCCTAGGTACACATCAGACGACGACCATACCGACAAACGAAGCGATTCCTACTCCCAGTCAACGGATTCTACCTTTTGCACTCCTCACTGCCATATGAATACCGCAACAATGAATCCAACTCGACTTCACAACCTCAATCAAACCGCACACATATTCGACAGCACATCGCACACGCAAATGTACCGCCCTTCTTCCCCTCTTTCATCCACCATAGCGCCGTCGACACTACGATCTCCGAAAACAAGCGCAAGAATACCAAAGTCAACCTCGTCCACCACGCCTTCGAAGCCTCAGCAAAATCGCACACAAAATCTCCACCTTCCAGGTGTTCCTCGCTACCACCCTATCAACTTCCAGCCTCCCAGAAGCCCTGTTCGCTCAGCCGCCGACCACTCATTAGCACCACAACCTTTAACGCCAATGGACGGTCAACAACCGCTTAAGCCAGCTCACCGACAGAACCCCAGATACGCAGAAGCACAAATGCTATACAACTATCAACGAGATATACAAATGCAAATTCGAGGCGGGCCCTCTGCAACATATGCAAGTCCTGTATCGTCCCAAACAGGGCGACTTCAGCTGGAGCCTCTTCTCAGTCCTGGCGATGTTGTCACACCCCTGGAGTTGGCCGATGCAGGGGGTCAGGGTTATTTTGCTGTGACCGCACCACGAATCGAAAGTGCTATTGCAAAAGAGTCGGGGCATGAAGCAGAGCGCCGAGCAGGAAAGTGAGTCATGACAGGTTTTCGATGAAAAAAACTGCATTTCGACCTTGTCATACCATCATTGAATGGAATGAGTGTTACACAAGCCCGTGACAGCGAGTCCATGGCAACGAGTCCGGCTGCCGCGAGACGAAAGCCGGCGTCCAAGGGTATAGCAAGCTATGCCGTGGCCTCGGATAGACGAGCGAGCTGGTGATGTAGCACTTATGTACTTGTTCTTCACAGCCAATATTGGCGACCGCAAATGGAGATCAGGCCACCATATTGTATAGATAGATTGGGGATCTCCGAGCAGCCTGTTCCGCGCCGAGGGTGTAGTCACCAAAGATCATGGAAGGAAGAAGGTCTCGAGGGAGGTATTGGATGCAGCCTGAAATGGACTGACCAGTGGGAAACTTGAAGCTCGTCAGACGAACGAGCGTGTATACTTGAAAGTATGAACTGTATCAGGTATATCCTGTATATCAGGTATACTGAATATCATATGCCACAATGCCATCAAATTGCCGTCAACAACAGGATTCCCATAAAGCTTTGTGGCTTACAGGTAGTGA
>Ga0058698_10000089_pt1 | contig 50899 bp, 43 predicted proteins | sample AgamicAsSfe_FD_67288 | JGI IMG/M metagenome (GOLD analysis project Ga0058698, IMG submission 67288) | Agave microbial communities from Guanajuato, Mexico - As.Sf.e | ecosystem: Host-associated > Plants > Phyllosphere > Phylloplane/Leaf | place: Guanajuato, Mexico | collected 2012-05-30
TAGGGGTTGTGTAGATGGCAGCGTCAGTAGATGCATACCGCGAGGCTTCGAGATGCTACGCGATATGTATAGCAACAAGAGGAAGACGCGCAGAAGAAGCAACGAAAGCTGGGACGGGCTGCTTCGAGGCCTGTGCCGAGAGGTTGAGGTCATTCGTCGATTCGCCGGAGAGATGTGGCGCCCCACGCGCGGGATGACCATGTCACGCCGTTTTAAGCCCTGCATCTTTCCCTGTGAAGCGAGCGCTAAGCCGCTAAAGTGAAGCATAGCAGACGAGTTCATGTTGGCGATGTGTGTGCAGCGTCATCGCTCCTCGGTACTGTTTCCTTGTCACTTCTCCCAGCTGTCCTGTCCATGTCTCGCTCTCACAAACCAACATCCACAACCAGCTGGCGCATCCCGTGTGTACGGCTATACCGGAACCGCAGTGACACCTCGTGCCAGGAACATTGAACCAGGTTTGCAGATGCCGAGACCATGACCGATGCGGATGCGAACCAGACGGCCAGGCTCACCCTGCCGAGAACACGCTCCAACTTTGCAACCCGCACAGCACGAGATGATAGTGAACGGTTGCACAGGCGCTCCTTCGTACAGCATTCACCGCCACCCGATGAGGAAACACCACTTCTGCCAGGCAGTGGACGCCAGCATCCAGATAATGCCAACATCCTGGATGGCACTGAAGAGACAGGAAACACTCGAGAGGGTATGAGCAGCTGGTTCTCAAGCTTCCTTCACACTTCGCGATCCATCTTGCGGAAGGATCACAGTAATGACAGCAAACGACATGCAGTCAGCGAAACTGCCAAACCAAGGCCTGGTGCTTTCCCCAGACCCGTTGGAGGTACCGACAAACTAGGCACCTTTGCTGGAGTCTTCGTGCCCGTGACTCTCAACGTCTTATCTATTCTAATGTTTCTACGATTTGGCTTCCTCCTTGGTCAAGCTGGCTTAATCGGTATGATGGGCATGCTGTTAGCGGCCTATGCCATCAATCTCCTGACGACATTGAGTATCTCTGCTGTTGCTACAAACGGCACAGTTAGAGGGGGTGGCGGTAAGTTCAACTCTGGACACTTTCTTTTTGTCTGAACTAACACAGGATGCAGCATATTATCTCATTTCCAGAAGCTTGGGACCTGAGTTCGGTGGATCGATAGGTATCGTCTACTATCTTGGCTCAGTATTTAATACCTCCCTAAACGCTGTTGGTCTCATCGACTGTCTCATCGAAAACTTCGGCAGCCACGGAGGTGACATGGCAGAATGGCTCCCCCAAAGCTATTGGTGGCAGTTCCTTTGGGCCACCTTAGTTCTAGCAGTTTGCACACTGATCTGTCTTGCTGGAAGCGGACTCTTTGCCCGTTGCAGCAATGGTCTGCTCCTTGTTCTGCTAGTTGCAACGATCAGCATCCCTCTTTCAGCTGTTGTTAGGCCTCCTTTCACAAATCCGAAGGAGGAAATTGTGTTCACAGGCCTCAGCATGGACACTTTCCGTCAAAACTTGCTACCACACTTCACGCGAGGCGCCGCTGGAAGTGTTGGTCATCACCGCGAAAATTTCCAAGATCTTTTTGGTATTCTTTTCCCAGCCACAGGAGGCATTCTTGCCGGCGCAAGCATGAGTGGGGATCTCAAACATCCAAGCAAAGCCATTCCAAAGGGGACACTATATGGTATAGGTCTAACCTTCATCCTGTACACACTCGTCATATTTGCGATGGCGGCATCGATAGCACGCGAAACCTTCTACAACAACACAAATGTCATCCAGCTGACCAACATCTCCGGCGCGGTCGTACTTGCTGGCGAGATGGCAACATCACTGTTCTCGGTGCTCATGGGTGTTATTGGCTCCGCCAAACTTCTCCAGGCTCTTGCTCGCGACCATTTGATCCCGGGACTTTCTCTCTTTGGTCAGGGAACAAAGAAATCGGACGAGCCGATCTACGCCATCATCATCACTTTCATCATTGCCCAAATCACAATGTTTGCCGATATCAACCAAATCGCTTCGTTCATTACAATGACGTATCTCATGACGTTTCTAGTCACCAACTTGGCCTGTTTCTTACTCAAGATCGGATCTGCTCCGAACTTCCGGCCCTCATTTCACTATTTCAATTGGCCCACAGCTTTGATTGGGACTGTCGCATGCGGAGCGACCATGTTCTTCGTCGACGGCTTCTATGCATCTGGCTGTGTAGCTCTGCTTATGATCATCTTCCTGCTGATTCACTATACCACACCTCCTAAGCCATGGGGTGATGTCAGTCAAGGTCTCATCTATCACCAGGTGCGAAAATACCTGCTGCGCCTACGCCAAGAGCATGTCAAGTTCTGGAGACCCCAGATCCTGCTTCTTGTCAATGACCCGCGGCGACAGTACAAGCTGATTCAATTTTGCAATTCGTTGAAAAAGGGAGGCCTTTTTGTCCTCGGGCATGTCATTGTCTCTAACGACTTTGGTGAAGCTGTGCCAGAGGCTAGACGACAGCAACAATCTTGGACGAAATACATAGACTTTTCCAGGATCAAAGCGTTTGTAAACATCGCTATATCTCCTTCTGTAGAGTGGGGCGCTCGCAATCTCGTACTCGGTGCAGGACTGGGTGGAATGCGACCAAACATAGTTGTCATGGGCTTCTACAATTTACCTGAGCTGAGGCAAGCGCAGCCTTCAATTGGCATACCTTCGCCGCAGCCATCACGCCCGTCTAGCAAGGCTGCAAATCATCCTGTCTCCCGAAAAGCGATTCAAGCAGCAGCCAGGCGACGCGTCACAGGAAATACTCACAGTATGCTTCCTACAGACGCCATGAAGCCGGAGAGTGCAGTTGCCATACGCAGCTACGTGACCGTAATCGAAGATCTGATTCTGCGGTTGCAGGCAAACGTCGCTATAGGCAAGGGTTTTCAAGAACTCGAAGTGCCACCTGCAAAGCCGACCGCAAAACAAAAAGCATTCAGTTTCATGGGTCTCAGCGATATCGAGATCGAGGATCCCTCAAAGAAGTACATTGATCTGTGGCCGATACAGATGTCAGCTGAGATCGCTACCGCTGGCGACGAACCAGTTCGCAAAAATGTGCTGACAACTAATTTCGACACGTACACGCTGATTCTCCAGCTCGGATGTATCTTACATACGGTGCCTTCTTGGAAACGCATGTACAAGTTGAGAGTCTGCGTCTTTGTTGAGTATGAAACGGATGTAGAAGAAGAGCGCGATCGCGTCACGACACTGCTACGTAACCTGCGCATTGGTAAGTCTTCCTATACGAATTGCATTTGAGACATGTACTGACTTTCTACACTCGAATTTAGAGGCTGAAGTACATGTCTTCTGGTTATCATCTGGTGACTTGAGCATGTACGAAGTCATTATCAACGGAAGAGACGATGGTGAACTTGACCAGACTGGTCGTGATATCGACTATTCGCTGGAAGACGAGCGCTGGTGGCAAGACATCAAACGTCTGCGTCAACCCGAAAGCATGAGCGCTAGTCAGGAATTAGCACAGACTGTTGACATCCTTGAAGCTGTCACCAACTGGCCTATCGCCTCATTTCAACATGGCAGGCAAGAGACAAATCCAAAGCGCTTCTCAGCACTACGGAAGATGCTACGTAAGGCCAAAAGTAGGACGTCGGTCAGCAATCTTGGCGATGGGACGAGAATCAAAATACAAAGCCAAAGAATACCTGTCGAGCTACTGGATGATAGCGATAGCGACACTCAGCCATCTTCAGCCGGCAGAGGGGAGGATGATGCCGATGACGAAGCAATGGCGTCAGATAGTGAGGCTGTCGTCAGCGGCAGCAACTTTGACGAATACGATCTGGATGCATCGAGTGATGAGAGCGATCACAACGGGCAGAGGATGTCTCCAAGAAGACGAAAGACGGCACCAAGTAGCTCTTTCTTCACCAGGCAGCTAGATCTTCGCAAAACCATGTGGAAGAGCTCGCGCAAAGACAGTAATTCGCAAAAAGATGATAGGCCAACCACACATTCTGTAACACCACTCAGGCCGCATCCAGACGCCGCCGCCTCTGATACGGCCGTGTTGCGTGCTAGAAAGCAATCCAAATCTCAGAGTGTAGCCAGTTCATCCTCGCAACGCTCTGCGAAATCCTTTGTCAAACCATCTCCGATACGCCGGCAATCTCTACCAAAATTCACGTCAAACCCGACTCCCCGGACGGCGATCTCCTCAGAAGAAACAACTGGCCCGTCAATAACATTTGTCGACACGCCCAAGCCCAGCACAGCTGACAAACAAGACCCCATCATGACCTCCGGCGAACCCACCCAGCTCGCTGCAGACAACACGCCAGCCACATCTAGTCCCCACTCGGCCGCTGCGTCATCATCAAACCTTGGGCCCACTGACACCGGTACCGCTTCCCCAGCATCTGGTTTCCCCGCCCAACAAGCTATTCCTCTTTCCTTCAACGACCTGCCTTGTCGCGCTCAACATCTTATCTTGAACGAGCTCATACGCCAGCATTCCGAGGATACGGCTGTAGTGTTTACGACGCTACCCAGTCCAATGGAGGGCACGTGCGAGAGTGAGGCTGAGAGTGTCAAGTATATTAGTGACCTGGAGGTGTTATGTCAGGGGTTGCCACCTGTGCTGTTAGTACATAGTAACAGTATGACTGTTACTATGAACCTGTAGAAAGGAGGGAGGTATATGGATGGTGGATGGTGGATTGAAGGACAAGATGGAACATGAATATGAAAGTTTACCGCATTACTCAGATTGATACGATATGATCAAGTCGCAAGAACAGGGTGGTATCATTAATGCTACAACTGCAACTGTGTTCTACTCGCTATCATCTTCACTACTCGACGCACTTCCATCCTTCTCGATGACCTCCTCCTCCTCCTCTGCATCAGGCTTGCCAGTCATGGAGAAAGCCTTCAAGCATGTGATTCTGGTGCCTGTGGAATACGACCCAAGCAGTTTGCCAACCTGAACTGCAGTGAAGCCCTTTGCCTTGCCCGCATCGTCACTCTTCAGTTCATCCGTACTCAAGAACCAAAAGCGCACTGTGCCGTCGCTGCTACCAGTGACGATAAGGAAGCTTGTTTGCGAGAGAGATACGATTTCGAAGTCCTTGACACGATTCGTCATGCCTGCAGCTGGGCCACCAATTTGAGCGACTAATCTGGCAGCTGGCACATCGTCCTTGTTCTTTTCTGATGTTTCGGTTGGTATTGTGGTGGCTGTATCGTAGAGAAGTACGCGGCCATCTTCTGTGGACACTAGTAGCGTGGCCTGATGCGACTCCGACGGCAAGTAGTGCATTTGATGGATTTTTGTCCTCGGGGTTGGTGCAATCTTTGCTTTTGGCTTGGATTCAATGTTGAAAACAACGATACCGCGTTCAAAGCCCACTGCAAATTCTTCGCCTTCCTTATCCCAGATTACCCTCCTGCCCTCGCCGGACGCAAAGCGCCCTTCGCCTACTGCGGCCAGGATGTTGCGGTCAAAGTTTAACACGCCGGCTTTCTTTCCCGTTACGAGGTTCCAGAGCCGCATACACTTTTCGCCCTTGCCTACGCTGAGCATAAGCTTCATGCTGGGGTGCACGGCGAAATCATTGATTCCAGAAGGCACTTCGCCGGGTCCGGCTGTGTCTCCGCTTGGTCGGCCCTGAGGTTTCGGTATCGGTGCTTTGATGGTTGAAAGTGCGGTCCAATCGCGCGTTCTTGTGATAGCGATTGTGCTGTCTTCTGCGGAGCTTAGAAGCTTTGCCCTCGTGGGGAAGTAGAGGGCTGTGATATTTGATGAATGATGAAGTAATGAGCCGAGTTCCTTGTTCTTGGGGTTCTCGGTGATGGAGCCGCCATGTAGAGAAGGCAGCTTTGGTCTGAGCTTGGAGGCGACAGGTGGTGCTGTTGAGATGGAATACAGGTTGATGCGCTCGTCAGTGCTGCCTGTGGCCAGTGTGATTTTAGATGTCTCATTTGAAAGAGGAGACAGAGCAAGGCAGCGGATGGAAGACGCATGGGCGTTGAAAAGGAATGTGTCGGTAAAATCCACTTTTGACCTGTCTGCCTCAGGTGTCGATGCATCGTCTTGTCCAGTGAAGAGACTGCTGGGAAGAGCAGCTGCGAATCCATGTAGAACCCTCTCGTAGGAGCCAGTTATGACTTGGACAGTCGTGACATCGGGAACGGCATCTTCGACTTCTGTTGTGGAATCGATTTGAAGTTTGCTCATACTCACGTCCATCTTCCCGTTGGCTGCAGCTTCCTTGCTCTTGCGGATCGCATTTTCCTTGGTTGCCGGCTGCTTTGGGGTTGAGGCAACTGCTTCCTTTGTGCTTTTCAGCGCCTTTGCCTTTGCGGCGCTCTCGGCGGCTTCTCTCTTCCTCTTTGGTGGCATTCTGACGATTGGCTGTTGTTTTATTCAGTTGTCGCGTCTTTGGAGATCCAGAAGTTTTTGATGCAGACGGCAGGACTAGGCCGGGTGGAGCTAGTCCCCAATGTTGGCCCAATGAACCCAGACTAGGCAGGGCTTATCACGGCCATCCCTGTATGCGGCGTGCGCAGCCCTTCCCTCACGTTCTCGCAAGTCCCGCCCATCAGTTCAGCATATCGCAAAACACATTTCCATCAACGAACGCGTCCAACATCCCCCATAATTCATCACAACGGCGGCACTCGTGGATAACGGATGTCGGCCACCGTTCGTCGGTCTTCATATGTCCCTCGACAGTTTACGGGAAACCTTACGCCAGGAGAAGACAAATGAAGCCGCGTAAGTCAAAGTCGACGACTATCCATCGCGTTTGCAGTTTGATCGATCAGTTCGACTAAATGCAGCCATGCGACACGGAAAAATCGCTCGTTTTGTTTTGTTGACGCGTTGTGGTGGTGCTAATGATATGTCCCCAGACTCACATCCGCAACATTGGAGCGCCATCTCCGGGCACTCTGGAAGGTCACGGGCTGCTGCAATGCCGCTCTGAACGGCCACCAGCCAAGGGCAGACGACTTCGTCTATGGCGAACCTGACGAGGACGAACGTCGTTTTCTTGACGAAAATGACATCTCACAGTAAGATACACCGCGCCCAGACACTGCAGACATATCCACTCCCAGTGTTGGTGTTGTTGTCGTCGTCGTTCGTTCCACTAACACGGTCGCGTCTACAGAGGTCGACGCTTCAACGATGCAACACTGCCCTTCCCAGTGGCCGTTACTGACCATCAGCCACCACTCCCTGCCACCCTGCCATTCCAGAACGCAACCAAGTCCTTCATCAAGTCGTCACCATCCCCAGTTGTCGGCACCCCAAGCCTCGAGGATCAACTTCGCGTCGCCTCTGCTTCGCCGTCTGTTGCGACGCAAACCTTACCGTCCGTCGAACCATCACTGCAAAGTGATACCATTCATGTCACCCCTAGCGTCAAGGATGCCTCGCGTGCTGCATCCCCTACGGTGGAAGACGAGGTAGCTAACCAGACTCCGTTTGAAGCAGCCCCTGCAGTTCAGGCTGTAGGAAGCCAGGATGACCTCCCCGCCGACACATCTACGGTTGACCCTAGTGCTATTGCATCGCCAACTACTGAAGACACGAACGCTGCTGCGATGGAAGACACGACGGATGTCAAACCAAAGCCATCAAAGGTCGTGCATCTACCACCAAAAGAGGTTCAAGAGGCTAGGCTGCAGGAGACGGAACAGAAGTTGGACAAGGCTGCAGAGAAAGAGCGAAGAGAAGAGGAACGACTTACCATTCCACCTACGAACGCGTCCGTCGATGTTTCCTCCCCATCGTCAACCGTCGGGCCTTACTCTCAAGCGACACCACATGCGCAACACCATTCGCCTGATACTAGTCCTGACTCCGAGACTTACAGAGAGCGCAACAATGTACCATTGCCAAACGACGATGTCCTTGACCCCGCCGCGCAGCAAGTAAAGGATGACCACGAGCGTGCCTTACAGAAGCGAATGAAGGAGGCGAGGGAAAACGCCCGAGCAAGAGAAGAAGACTCCCCTACACCCGATATCGAGAAACAGATCGAGGACGAACAGGCAATACGTTTAGCTCGCGACGGGAAGAGTCGCCTAAGCGAGTCACAGCCTGCCGGAGATGCACATTCCTTGACGGAGGGTGTGGATGATGCTCCACCTGGGACAAAAACAGAAGGGGATGATGCTGTTGGGATAAAGACTGGTCATGATGTTGCGGTTGACTCGTTACCAACGCCAACCACAGTTGCTGCGGAGCCTCCAACCATGGATCGCGATAACGCCGACCAAGCCATTAACCAACAACGTACATCTCCTACTGCCGACCACCCAACCCCCCCTGCTGATACTGATATCGAAATGCGCGACGTACCCTCCCTGGATGCACAGTCCACGACCTCACCGCAACCTTCAATGCCCAATCCCGAGCGAATGACCACCCGTGTTGCTTCTGGCGCAATCCGACAGAAGTCTGTCTCTGAGATCATCGCCGAGAAGGCGGCTCCCAAGACCATGCTAACTCCTCGCTCAAGCAACCTCTCGGCATCTACTAGTCCTCCACGACCGCGAACTGCTCGTCGGAAATCTCAAGAGATCTCGACCGTCGTATTCGCTAAGAAGACACCGACCAAGGCATCGAAAGCTCTGCAATCCTACAATGAAGACTATGCTTCGCTTCAAGGTGCTTCGGAAGACTCTAGTCGAGATTATCTGGAAGGCCTCTTCAAGTATCAGGCTCACCACCCACCTAGGTCCGTGCCTTTGCAGGAACTTGTGGCATCTGCAAGGAAGACAGTATCGACCGCTGGCACGCTTGCTATGATTCGGGAGCACCAAGACTACAAGATCCTGAAGAGAGTGTACCAGTTGCAAAATGCTAACCGCTGGTCTTTACGGCAACTCCAAAAGGCAGTCGAACCCGAGCGTCCATTTACCCATCAGGATCAAGTACTCCTTGAAATGAAATGGATGCAGACGGACTTCAAAGAGGAGAGGAAATGGAAAAAGGCTCTCGCTGCTACCTTTGCAGAATGGTGTGCCGAGTACGTAAGCAGTACGTCTGAAGAGCAAGCAGCATTACGGGTCAACACCTATATTCCGAAGGGTGCCAGACGTGTAAGCAGCGATGAGGATATGAACGACGCTCCCACGCCAGATCTCGTCCATTCTAGCACGCATGAGACCGAAAGTGAGTCATACGGTGATGAGGACGATGTCCTTACTCCCGTTAATGCCACACCTCCTATAGGTCTGTTCTCTCTTGGATTCAACGACGTCGTCATGAAGATCGATCGCACACCAGCCAGTGATACCATGTTCCGAGAACTGCCTCTTTACGACCCGATGTTCGAAGGCTCTAGCGACACCAGCCCCTTCTCTCTATCGGAGCCACCAATCCTCCCCGTGTCCAAGTTCGTTACAGGAAAGCTCGTCTCTCAGATACGAGGTCCGCCTAAGAAGCGTAGCAGGTACGACTACGACTCCGAAGATGAGCCGTCTTCGCCACCTAGTCGATCTGGTACGTCTGCCGAGCATTCAATGCCATCCACACCTGGTCGTCGATTATTCTGTCGCAACGACTTGCCACCAGAGATGACCAATGTTGCCCTATTCAACGCCGAAAACAAGCATGTCCGCGACCGACTACAAGCAGCCCATCAATTCAGACCACCTACAGAATTCAACATGCCCACGATCGCCTTCTTCGAGAATCGCACGCCTTCTCAGTGGTTATGGGAAGAGGACCAAAAGCTACGGGCGTTGGTGAAAGAGTATACCTTCAACTGGTCTCTTGTTTCACAGCAACTGTCGTTACCTTCGATGTTTGTATCTGGGTCAGGTCGACGAACGCCATGGGAATGCTTCGAGCGCTGGGTACAATTGGAAGGTCTTCCCGCCGAGATGTCCAAAACACAGTACTTCCGGACCTACCAGAGCCGACTGGAGCAGGCCAACAAGACTGTATTTGCCCAGTTTCAAGCTCAACAGCAACAGCAGCAGCAACAAGGCCAGACTCCAGGTCAACCGCGTAGAAGACCTACAACCACGCCGATACGGGTGGAGAGAAGGAGAGAAAACCGTCATCTCGCCATTATTGATGGTATGCGCAAACTGGCTAGGAAACGCGAGTCTGCTGCCCACAAGCAAGCGGAATCTCAGAAGGCTGCTGCGCTTCGGAAAGCCCATGAGCCTGCGCCACCCAAGAACAATGTCCACACGCCGCAAGAATTCAGCCGTCTCAAGTGGGAACGCGAAGAGAAGCTCAAGCAGAGGCACATTGCGCAGGAGATGATGGCAAGGGTAAGTGATGGACAATTGAACCATTCGTTCATTTCTGACTTGAGACAGCAACAAATGGTGGCACGGCAGCAGGCCCAACTACAGGCGCAACCAGGAATGGCAAATGGTGTCAATCAGATGCAGCGTAACGGGACACCTGGAGGCACCAACAACGTTCCTCCACAAATGGCTAATCCGCCTTTACAACAGGGACAGAACGGCTCCGCGATGGGAGCGCGACCGCACCAGTCTCAACAGGGAATGCAAGCCAACTTCGCTAACGGAAATATGTCTGGCATGGCGATGGGCACACCGGGCGTTCCCCAAGCACAGATGCAGGGCAACATGCAGAACCCTCAGCGCATGGGCCCACCAGATCAGATGCGCATGGCTATGCAAAGGGGCCAATTTAACGCCACCCAACAACATCAGTTCCAGCTGCAACAGCAACAGATCAACATGGCTAGCAACCTTACACAGGGCATGGGCATGAACGGTATCCCTAACGCAAACATGATGGCACCCGTTCCCAACCAGAACGGCGGCGCCATGAACGGAAACATGAACAATTCCATGAAAGGGATGTCAAATGCTGCTGGATCTCCACGAATGAACCAGGGCAACGGAAACATGCAAACTCCTTCAAGACCGCTATCCAGCGGGCACATGCCTCAGCTACTGGCATTCCAGAACCAGTTAAAGGTACAGCATCCGGAATGGACCCCAGAACAGGTTACCAAACAGGCCTCCGACCACCTCACCCGTTACCTGGCTAAGCAACGTACGCAGGCAATGAGCGCAGCAGCTGGATCCCCAGGCATATCTCCGTCTCCACAGATACAGAACAATCAATATTTCCAACAGAACGGGGGCATGGCCAACGCTCCTCAAACAAACGCGGTACAGAATTATCAGGCCCAACTGGTCCAACAACAACGGCTGATGGCAAGACAACAGGGCGGTAGTCCTGGACTAAACGCGCGACCGCCTAGTCGGAGCGCCACGCCTCAGAATCCACAGATGCAACAAAGTCCGGGTATGCAGCAAGCGCAGATCAACCGGTCTTAGGAATTCTGATCGGCAGAAAGGGAGCCTCCGTGAGGCTCTGACACTGTTGCCTTGTATATAATTTTAATGTTCCTCCTTTAGCGGTATCCTTCTAGCGTGGGAGAAATCTGGCTTTTTTGCAATGCGGTGGGCGCACCCCATGAGGAAGCATGGTGTTTGTGGCGTTGAACGGCGCTCTCACAGTCGCTCTGGGAAGTGGTTGGTACGACGGGAAAAAACTCTTTGTGTCGCCTCTTGTGAGCGACACCCGTCCACGTCTTGGTGATGGACTTCTACACTAGCTATAGCTTTCTGAATATCATGCAACTCGAGCATAACATCGAGATACAAACACCACACCTTTGGAGCGCATCCTCATCTCATGTTATCGTCGTGACTTGTGTACCGTATAGGTAAGTCGAAGTACTGAAGAACCAAATTTTTCTTGCTAGATTTAGGACCGGATGCAACAATTTCAAAACCAAGTTGGTAGAGAACGATATTTCATTCAATCGACGCGCTTGACACAAGGTGCTGTGGGCGCGGACCCTACGGTGACTAAGCCACGCGAGGCTTTCGAATGTGGAAGGCGGTGGGTGAAGGCACAAAGAACGTCGCGCGCGCGGAAGTCCACCCTCACCTCCGCAACGCCTTCCCCAGCGGCTACCACACGCCATCACAACCACTCCAGACTCCCTCGGCCTCGATCGGACTGCGCTAATCGTTGCTTCTCTTGCTATTTGATTCTGATCACTTCCTTCTACAACCGCCGCGCATCTTCCTCACTTGCGACCGCAGCAGGTGTTCTCATATACGCAGGCAAGAGTAGATAGGCATCCAGAAAAGAAAGAGCAGGCATCATGAACGCGCCAGACAGGTATGTCCTGTCTTTCATAACTCACGTTCTATTTGCAAGGTGTTCTCTGTACGCGCAGTCCACAGTCCACAATGCCAGGCCACCGCGATCTCGATTGCGTACCCAAACGGTTTGTTCTGTCCTTTCATCACAAGCGGGTGAAAACAACAAGATGGTACACACTTGCATGAGCGCATGGCACTGGCACCTGATCACAAAGACCCGCTGCACCATATATATGCGCCCTCAAAAGTATGCGATACCGTGAGAGTCACTACTCTAGCCCGAAAGCCTCACAAGGAACGAACGGGATATACCTCATGATGAGTCGAAACCCAACGTCTTCCTTCTCACCAAAGATCGGACAACTCATCGAGCAAAACCCAAATTGTGGACTGCGCGACAGCTCAAAAAACAACCGCCATGTATCGCACAAAGCTGACCACGATGATGAATGTAGATTCGAGCTCTTCCTGCTAGACGAAGGTCAGCAAAAGGTTGAGGAGAAAGCAGAGACCCGTAAGTATAATACAACATCTCCCCACATCCGCCCCTCACAAGACTAACGCGCACCAGGCGTCCCGAACACCGCCGTCTTCACCTTCAACAAAGAAGACCACACCCTCGGCAACCTCCTCTCGCAGCGTCTCCTCAAGAACCCCGCCGTCATGTTCGCCGCGTACAAAGTCCCCCACCCACTCTTCGCTACCTTTGAACTCCGCGTCCAGACCGATGGCACCATTACACCCAAGGAAGCTGTTATGGCTACTTGTAAACTGGTTATCCAGGACTTGTCCAAATTGAACGAAAGCTTCCAGACTGAGTGGCTGGGCAAGAGGATTGTGTCCGAGGGTGAGGCGGAGAGGCAGCAGAGGGAGCAGAACAACTTCTAGAGCGTCCTTGGTTAGCTCCTACACCGCAGGGCTGAACGGAGTTTTTATGGGAATTGTGTTGTTGCATGTGTTAGGCGTCTGTTCCTTGAGACAAAGGACAAAATATGGCCTGTAATCACACTTGACGGGCTGGCGTTCACGGTTAATTGATATGACGATGTAAAAGAGTTCAACTTCGTCTCTTACATACCCGATAGAGCTGAGAAGGATTGAAATAATGTAAAACACGTGGCAGGATTTGTTGGCAACCAACGAACAATATCAAACTGCTCTCTGATAGTCAAGTCTTTCAACAATATCCATGGTACACATACATCAAAGCTAATCTAGTTCGTCATCCAGCTCTGACCAGCGTCCAAGTAGTGGCTTAGTAGAGAGCGCAACATCGTCCTTCGGCGCGACGCTGTTCTCATCACTAGCAGGCATGCTACTCGAAGCTTCTGAGACACCATTTGGCGCACCTTCGTCCTCGCCGCTGGCTGCCTTACTGTCCGAAGCTTCTCCTGTGTTCTTCGATATCCCTTCGTCTTCACTCATTGCAGCACTGTTGGCCCCGCTAACCTTCTCCTTCTGCTCCTCTTCCTCTTCAGCTTCCTCCCAATTTTCCGCAACCTCCTCAACAGGCTCTTTTTGTTTCTTCTTCTTGCTGCTCAAGCTCAGGACCGCAAAGCCACCCTTGTTACCGAATCCTGTAGTCTTCTGGATCTGGCGAAGCGGAACACCCTTTGAGGCTGCGACTTGACTCCAACCCGAGCCAGGACCTACGTCAGATTCCTTACGGAGGATATTGAGCGAAGAATCGAGACGTGCGAGCTGAACGTTTTTGCCGATACCTTGCGTCGTGATAGCTTGAGTTAGCGGTGCCTGGATCGACTCGAGCATTTTCTGCATGTCATGTTCTGGGATGCTCAGACGAGCTGCTAGAGGTGGTTTCAATGCTACTGCTTCGCTAGGGAGGAAAGTAACCTCTAGTTCGCATCTGAAGGATGTTGTAGCAAGTACGCTCTTGATGATGGGGTTGAGCTCTTCAATGGTGAGTGCAAAGCGAGGGTTCAGGATAATGAACGCGTTGTAGGGATCTCCGTTAGTGTTACTGGGCTTAGGACGCAAGGGAGCGGCCGAAGTCGTTACTGGCGCTGGCGTAGGGGCAAGACGCTGTTGGATTTGACGACTTCTGGCGCAGTCTGCGAGTGTCCGCATAGGCGCCATGACGAACTTTGGAGTCTTGAAGATGGCAACATGTCGATGCGGCTCCGGATCCATGCTCTCGGAGTCCATGCCGAAATCCTCAGCAAGGTAGTGAATAAACTTGCGCAGGTTACGGGGCATTGGTTTGAAGCGAAGACGCTTCTGATCCGGGTCGGCAGCAAACAGTCTAAGTTGCTTCTCCTGTGTAACAGCCCAAGTGGCGTTCTGCTGGTACATGTTTAGTGTGGCATCTGAATATGGGATATGATCGTTTTGGTGCTCCGGATCAACGTTGAGCGCAAGTGCCAGAACGCGATTACGCTCCAATCGTGCACATTCTTCGTCGCACTTGAGCACCTTTTTCAGATTACCGTCGCCGTTACGCGAAGCATTGCACTTGGCTTCTTGCTTGATTCTCTGGCATTCGCAGGTAACGAAGATCTTGTGTGGGCATGGCTTCTCTTCTTTGCACGGTTGAGGGAAATGGCAGGGTGCCAGGCACGGGTGGCCACAAACACTGAGCTCTTTGCCACATGCTTGAGTGCAGGGGTCTTCACATTCTCCAGGCCGGTGGCATTGCTTCTGGCATTTGTGTGTCCCACATTTGAGCGTACGTCCGCAGACCTGACCGCAGCGTACCTCAGTCAGCCAACATGGCTGATTCTTCAGAACACTCTTGCCACACAAACACGGCTTGGCTGTTAGAAAAGCGCACTTAGGGCATGGCTGGTCGTCTTGATGGCAGCTGTGGTCCAGTTGAGGATGACCGCAATCCTTGGGTCGCTCGCACTTGAAGCGACATGGCGGAGGCTTCGTACCACATGGTAACGGAGGTTGCAAAACGGTCCGTCCGCAATGGCAGCTGAGCTCATCGAAGATAGCATCGCGACATGTACCGCAAGGGCCCTTGTGACAGAGTTCCTGGCAGCGATGTTCGGGGTTGCCGCACTTCAGTTGCCGGCCACAGCTTCGGGTACATATATGCTCGGCTTCGAAGTTCTCGCGAGGCTGCCGAGGAGTTGAATCTAATGGTCTACCTTTGCGGCGATTTGACTGGCGCTCGGCAGCTTTCTTCTCCCCAGCACAGCAGTGCTCGCCACACTCGTGACGGCCGCAGTTCAAGGATACTTTGCAGACACGCCTGCACTGGGGAGGCTCGTCTATTCCCTGATGGCATATGGTTCTAGATGAAGTGCGCCCGCATCTGCAGGAGATGTCGACGGTTTTCAGGCAAGACCGGCATTCGCCCTGATGGCAAAGCTGCTCACATTTGTGGCCACATGCAAGTGTCTGGCCACAAGGTTTGTCGCAATTCGGTATCGGGTCTTCGCATGTCGTTCGTGGCTTGCTAGACATGTCGCGCAAGGCAGTCTTACCACATGGGCAGCGTGTGACTACGTCGGGAGATCTCGGGCAATGAGGTGCTTTCGTATCTTGTGGGTGGCATTCTAGTTCGCAAGTGTGTTTCCCGCAGTCGAAAGAACGTCCGCAAAGATCAGGGCACTGGAACGATCCTACCCAGGTCTCTACCGTCGCACTGCCATCAGTAGCGACATGAGATTGGCTGCTCTGCTTCGCTTCTGCTCGGTCGTGACACAAGATGTCTTTCTGGCTCTGCCCACAGTAGCATCGCGCTGGCACTCGTACCTCACAGGCGCCACAAGGGCCATCGTGACATGGACGTTCACATCGATGTTCTCCACAAGGCATCAGCCCTCCGCAGACATCACCGCAGCTCCAACCTTGCTCGTAATCGGTATCAATACAACGACGGGTGACTGACTTCTTGCTACAGAAGCAGTGCTGTGTGGGGCCCATCAACCCGCAAGGCGGGCAAGGACCGGCATGACATGTCGATCCACAAGGGTGTGGGCAAGGCTTGGGGAGAACTCGGGGTCGTGAACATGTCTGACCACATGAGAAAGGTGGCAGACCAGGCGTTGATCGCGGATCGAGTTCCTTCTCACACCAACAGTGGAAGTTCTTGGGGAGGGTGTCCTTTGGTAGATTGCAGCCGGGACAGCGCCACTGCCTCGGGGGAGGCGTCTCTCCATCTTGCGTCTGTTGTCGCGCTGCTGCCGAGCCTTCATTTGTTGACCACTTCTTGATACACCCCAAATGAAAAACAGTCCAACACGTCCTACATGACCAGACACCCTTGGTGCGCCTTGTGACATCTTCAGTACAGATTGCGCATTCGTAGTGTCCATTGTCAATATCCTCGTGTGTTCTAGTGGCGATATCGGGTGCGGTCGATTTGGGGGCTTGCGGCTGCTTTTGACGTGGTGGTCGCGACTTGCGAGGGGCGATGGGTTGGCCAGGCTGAAAGGTTGGTGCATCTGCTTGTAATCCTCCTTGGGCTTCTGAGATGGCTGAAGCTGCATCGTCTTCTCCAGTCAATTGCCCACCAAATTGACGACCACCAGCAGCCATACGCTGTGGGAAACGCTCTGCGCCACCTCTTCCTCTACCACCCCGCCCACCCCCACGCCCACCTCTTCCTCCTCGGTGTGCTGCTTCTTGTACAGACGAGGGTACAAACTCGAGAGCGGCAGCGTTCGATTGCGAGGGTCTTGCACTATCTGTTTGGCCTCCTCGCCCTCGTCCTCTGCCACTGCGTCCGCCACCTCTCTGTGACGGTTGTGACGGTTGTGCTGGTTGCGCTTGCGTTTGCTGTGACTGGTCTGGTTGTGCGGCGGCATTTGCGTTTCCACCTCGATTCCGTGGGTGCCGCCGTCTTCGTGCTCCTCTTGAGACATCAGATGGGCCCGCGGCGGGTGGTTGTGGCGCAACTGTAGGAGTCGACATGGTGTGCGATTCGGTTGCGGTAATTTTGAGCGCTGGAATGACGGTTGTGGTATGTGGCCTTGGGCCGCCTAGGGTGAAAGGAAAAGAGTGATATCACGGGCTCTAGTAAATGTACGGCCTGTTGAACTGGTAAAGAGAAGGCGGCTGGTGTGGTGTTGTGACGAGAAGCTTTGCAGTGGCGAGCAGTTATACTGGAGAAAGAAGAGGCGGCGGAGGAAAGACACTAAGACAGACGGTTCCGGGATACGCAGGCGCAGTCATGAGTCAATTTCGACTCATATGTGCAAGCAGAGCGGCACGTTGGCTCGGGCACTCAAGTGCAGTGGCGCAGTGCAGAGGGCGAGCGAGCAAACAAATGATTGCTGCTCCGGGTGACTGTTAGGCATTGCATGGGAATTTACATGGGCCAGCGCGTCATACCCAGGGTCCGGCCAATCGAGACGGCGGCTAGTTCCGGGCGGTCATGGGCGCCGCGTTGGAGCTTCACATCGCGAACGACACCATCGGCCATCGACCTCGCCCACGCACATCTCCACCCACATCATGGTCAAGACACTCGTCGGCGCCCTCGCTCTGGCAGCGCTGCCCTCGGCCCTCGCCTTCCGCAACACGTCGCCCTTCTTCCTCTTCTCCACCGCCGAGTACGCATGCCAACAAGCAGCGCATCCTGACGTCTCCAAGCTAACAGCTGCAGCCTGCTAATCCCCAACAACGACGCCGTCATCGCCGAGTCATCAGAAATCACGGCCGACGTCCTCAAGGCCCTCGAACACTGTCCCACCAGGTCCTACGTCGTCGTTGAGCAAAGGGGAGTCTCCGCCGCCGACTATGCAGACGGCCGCGCCGCGCCACAGCTGAGCCGCTACATGGCTGGCCACCACGATCAAGTCAAGTCGACTGTCGCGATCCCAGATGTTGTCGGAAATGTCGATGCCGCAGCCATCACCCAACATCTCGTCTCCAAGTGCGGACAGGGCTTCAATGACGACGATACATGGTTCGCCAGGCAGACTTTGAAAGACCCATCGACTTCACACGCGCTTCGCATCGAGCAGCTCCAGTCTGATGGTAGGAACAATGCGTCCTGGACAATGGATTGAAGGCTAACAAGTGCAGATGCCACGCTCGAGAACTTCATCGTCAACGACGCCAAGTCCCAGGACTACACCGTAATCTACATCACCACTCCTCAGACCGAGGCGCAAGCCAAGGAGACGCTCGAGCACTACACATACGAGATGGACGCATCCTTCCCAGAGTCTGTGCAGATGGAGCTGAAGCGCGATCTTTCTTCGCATGCCAAGAGGGCAAACTCGACTGAAGGTGGTCTTTTCGAGAAGTATCAGTACTTCACACCCGGACTCTTCATGGGCTTCGCTGCCATCATCCCCTTGTTTCTCATCCTTCTGGTCGGCATCCGAGCCCTTACCAGTCTCGAGGTTTCATACTTTGCCTTTAGCAAGGAGATGGGTCCCAACGCGCAGAAGAAGCAGTAGACGTCTTTCGAATGCATCATGGAATTTGTTGGCGCGCAATGTATATCTTGTAAGTTAGTAGGCATGAGGAACCGGCGTTCATGTGGCTTTGGGTCTGTAGCGAAATACCAACATTGTAGTACCCAGACTGTGTTGTTATCTGAGATCTTGCCATGCTGATAGCAGAAACCCTGCATATACCAAACTCGAAGTGTGGACTTCGATGCACGCTGCCGGGCCGTTCGGGCGTGCTAGACTGATGATGTTACCTGACCGGTTCCCCAACCCTTTACCGAGAACTCGACATGCCGGAACAACCACTCACGTATGCAGTCAGCGCTAAGGCATGCATCCCCAGATACACGAAGATGGGATCTAAGTCCGATGTCTGGACACCGCTCCGATATAACATGTATATCTAAAGCTCTTTGTGCTCGAACCTTATCACAAGCCTCAACTGCTTTCTAGCGACAAACCATCGACTAGTCCACCCGAAGCCATACATTTCATCGATCTAGTATTTCCAATAACACACCAGTAAAAGTATATTCAACGCGTTCTGCTATGGCTTTCCCAAAGCCGATGGATATCATCATCCTAGGTGGCGGCATAGCCGGCCTAACGACCGCTCTTTCTCTAACTAAGTTTGCTCCTGCCTCGTCCACACCAAACATCACCATCTTTGAGATCAGGCCAGAGCCTGCAACTATCGGCGGTGCTGTAAACCTCACACCCAACGCCCTACGTCTGCTTTCACATCTCGGGGCTCTTGATGAGATCCGCGCCAAAAATTATGGCGCAGAGTGTCTTGCAGTCGAAGTTTTCGACCTCTACACCAACGTCAAGATAGCAGAAAGCTCATTCAGAGGACCAGACGGAAAGGGATTGGGTGATCCTCCATTCACCGCTCTGAGAATCACGAGAGGAGAAGCGCTCAAAGGCGTGCTTGCTGCCATTGAGAAACATCCAAATATCAAGCTCACATGCGGCAAGAAGACGGTCAAGATCAACGAAAGCGACACTGGTGTGAGCATCGACTTCGAAGACGGAGGAAGCGCAAAGGCGGATATACTTATCGGATGTGACGGTATCCACAGCGTCACCCGCCTCAAGCACGTCGAGCCCGAGCGGAAAGCAATGTACAGCGGCATATGCAACGCCTTTGGCTTTGCACCCCGGCGAAAGATGGACTCCAGTCAAGACTATGAGCCTACGCATTTCGAAGTTAGCGGCATGAACTTTGGTCGTCGCGGCATGATGTTAACGTCCTTCCACGACCAAGCCCAAGAAAGCATCTACGTAGGCGCGCTGATGCAAGTCCCCGAGATCGCTGACCGAAACGGCTGGAAAGCAGCAGGAGCAGATGTGCAGAAGATCCGCGATGAAATGCTCGATCGCTACTCAGGTGCTGCGAACCCACAGATCGCACACTGGATTGAAGATGCAGAGGGTCTATATCTCTGGCCGGTGTTCACTCTTTCCAAAGGGGGCAAATGGGCTACTGACCGTGTTATGTTGATTGGAGATTCCGCACACGCCATGCCTCCACAAGGTGAATCTACAGGCATTGTCTTCGAAGATGGTGTCTTGTTCTCGCGCTGCTTGGCTAAATGGATCGAAGAGAAACGTGACGAAGGCGTACCTGTCAAGGAAGCTTTTGACGCGTATGAATCTCTAAGACGTGCAAGAATCGATACTGCTTTCGATGAGAGTCAAAGTGTTGTCAAGACGGTGCAGGATACGCCTTGGTTAGGGCATAAGATCAAGATGAATGTTGTGCCATGGTATCTTTGGTGGACGAGGAGTTATCGGGAGAAGCATTTCGTAGAGGACGTTACAACGTGCGATATCGGGTATTGATTGGCTGTGTTACTTTTGGGTTCGAAAGGTTCTGGAAGGGTCAACAGCTGCGTCAGAGGATCTATTGCCTGTCGCGTCCAGAGGCGAATAGGTCGAGGATGCCATTGGAAGTGACTTAATACCAAGGTACGGCCCGAAAAATGTAAATCATGTCCTTCATCTGGGTTCCCGATTCTCATTATTTTTGCCTCTCGATTGTCGGTTTTCTCAAAGCTCAGACGTAGGATCTTTTCTTGACGACTCTAGATGCATGGCTCGCTTGCCACAAGAAACCCTTTCCAAGATTCTTAACCGCCACCCCATGTCCTACTATTGTTCTTCAGCCCCTCTTGTTTGCCCATTACGTTCCAGCTCCACGGAGCCTCGAGTGTCTCTCATGATTCAGACATATGATGCAAGTTATATAGGGAATCTTCCCTGGTTTCCCTAACTGTCCTACTAGCTACCATTATTTACGATTTTGTTTCGCATACATCATTTTGGACGCTCTTAGACCTCTCAACTACATAATGCGGCCCTTCTTCGATGCGTCAGAATTTCCTTCCTTTCGCTCTCTTTCAGACGATACAAGATGGTACCGTGCACTACAGTCAAACTGCACTATCGGTCCTACTACAAGTCCTATCTCAAATCCTGTCACAAGCCTTCTTTCGATCCGAACGACAGTTTCAAAACCACTTCTCGAATGCCACAACTCGGCTGTAGCTACGCCAACATTGAAATTATGGACTTGATGGAGAATGCGGTTAACGATGGCTGAACTTGGCGCGTACCAGACTAATGAGCTACGGTGATGGAAAAAAGCAAAACAACCTCGACTTATTAGAAAAGGATAAGAGGGACTTGGGGCTGTTTGACAATGAAGATCCAGATGAAGATGTAGCAGAGAGTGCAATGTATAGTGGACTGTGCCAACTTCGTACTGTACTTCTCGCTGTAATATTGGTGAAAAAGAACAAAGTACTACAATCTGAATTATAGCAGCGTAATCGATCCACCATTTGTATACACATCCACCAGATACATTCCACGACAAGCCTCTTCTGAAGTTTCCTGAAAGTCACGCATCCCTTTGAAGCATACAGAAGAAATGCGTGCTCGGAACATTCCGGGTCCTCCGTCTTGTTCAATCAACTCGCTTGCCCACAGGTCTTACTACCCTTATACCAAGCAAATAAGACACCATGCCTGCACAACTCAACTTAACCCAACCCACCCACTTACCCCATCAAGCAACTACAGCTTTTCTATCGATTGCTGCAACACAACCACCTTGATCCATGAACATCTCTAGACGAGAAAAAAAGCGAGTCGCAGCGCAGCGTACCGGCACTGCTGCACGGGATGTGGCAAGTGGCGCGCCGTAATTGGCTCAAAGCCGGGTTGCTTGCGCTGGAGAGTGGATTGTCACACCGGTACACTTACCCGGTACATATTGGCATCGAGCCGCGTGGTGTCAAGTTGTTAGGTTGTTCCCTGTTGTCGTTGTATTGAAAGGCATGCAATGGTGTGGATTAAAAGAAAAGGTGTGGGAGGAATAGGGAAAGTGAGATCCTTGAGCTGCAGCAAGGTACCTAGGTACTTTGGAGGGGTAAAGTTGGCTTGGGCTGGGTTGGTGGAAATGAGCGAGCTATTGAACACCGGCGTCACTGCTACAGCAAAAGACTCCCTGCGATTCGGGATCTAGTGTGGGTTTTGTGGAAGCAGGAGGTTTGGAAGCTTCCAAGGGCTTTGTTAAGTAAAGACTGTGAGAGAACTGTGTTGTGGAAGGCGTTCTGCGGCTCCGCACCAAGCGCTGGTGCATGATGGTACCAAACTTCAAAGGAAACCGGTTCCTTGTGGACTCCACACCCTCTCCTCACTCACATGCGAACAAGGAGAGCACAATGACACAACATCTGCAATCGACGCTTCAACCCTTGACGTTCGGCAAAATCGTGGGAGAGCTTCGTGCCGTCCCTAGCCTTCGCTACCATCTCTCTTTCCAAAGTTCTCCCGCTTCGACCCCGTGCCACACGGCTGCATGAACGGCCCCAACTCCTAGCAACCCACTACTCTCAACGCCGCGTCCGAAGCTCCCAAAGAGGACCCTTAGCGCTTCATGTGATCGCAATCTACTGCATAATCACCAGGCTAAGTATACGTTTGCAGCCGTTCCAGTAATCTACAGTCGAAATGTCAGCCTGCCATATACGGAAAACCGCCCCACCCTCAGTAGTTGAGCCGGCCAGGGTCGGTAAAGGACCCATGAGCTTGGTGTCTTTACCTCTAGCCTGCGGTAGAAGGCATAGAGGTGGTAGGTTTATGGATTGAACGTTTGTACGATGACTCGCTGGGAGCGACTGCCCTCTCGAGAAAGCATTCAAGCTGGAGTCTTGGCGGAAATGGATACCTCGGCATCTTGCGGATCTGTTTAGTATAGCATCAAGTTTTCAGGACCAAAAAACTACCTTCATTGATAGCATCAAACAACAATTCAACAAACTGTCCAGCCACCAAGACGATACACAAATCATCACCGACCATGGCGCCGAAAAACTTCCGCAACACTTACACGCCACCTTCGCACCCACATCTCAAACCCATCATCATCTGCGGCGTTGTCATGGCGCTCTCTGCCGCTCCTGTACCGGCCATGTTCCGCCCTGACAATTTCGGCTCACCACTCCCGGAGAACGTTGCTACAGCCGGCCGATGGATCCAAGCTGGCTTGTTTTACTTCCTTTTTGGCGCGCATGCAGTTGAGACGGTCATGTTTATGAAGCGACTGAAAGAGCACGGTGTTGGCTTCATGAGTGCAGCGTGGTGGAAGTGGGTAGGAACTTGTTTTGTTGGAGGACAATTCTGCTTCAAGCATTTTGACAGGGTGGTGGGTAAGCAGCTGTAGATGGAGCTGCTATATACGGGAAGGGTTAGAAGAGAAAGAAGGCACGACAATAAAGATGATATGTTAAGGTCATTTGAGGTTACGTGAATAGTGGAAGAGGGTGTACAAACTGGATTTACCTAGCCACCTGTGTGGATGAGCACTCTTTCTCTTTTCCGAGCAGATCCTCCAAAGCGTGTCTCCCACTTTACACTGTCGTCACGTTTTTCCCGTTCAAAACGTCCAAGAACGCTGTGTAAGCGGACTTTTTCTGGAAGTTATCCGTCCACAGCAATGCAGACCCCTCTCCGTTGAAAGTACCTGGAACCCAAGAATACTTGTCCGCGATACCCTAGAGTTAAACAAGTCAGCGCAAAATCTCCAAGCCAAACAGACTGTGAATGCAATAAAAGTAGCTTACCCATATGGTCATGCCAACACAACGTTGCACATTGATGCAACTCTGGGCAATTCTCGCCCAAGCTGCTGCCGCATCCGCCAACTTCTGCGTATTGCTCGGGGTACGGGATCGTACGTCGAGCTCCGTATACGCAACATCGACACCTAGGTTCGCATAATCTTGCAGCACTTTGGTCAATACAGCAACACTCGGTGTTACTTCACTCTGAGTGCCAGTCGGCTCAGAAACCAGGTGACCCTGTAGACCCACGCCATCGATCTTGACACCCCAGGATTGCACGAGTTTGACAATTCGGAGGGCGCCGAGGTGCTTGGCCGTGCCGTATTCGAGGTTGTAGTCGTTGTAGTAGAGTTTTGCCGATGGGTCGGCAGCTGCGGCCATGCGGAAGGCGATGGGAAGGTACTGCTCCCCGATTAAACGGAGGAAGACGTTGTCTCTGTTTGTACCGTCTTCATTGAGAGCTGTTGTGTGATTAGCTGGCTATTCCTTACTTCATTTCGGTTATCTCGTTTCATCAATCTTCCTACCTTCGTTGACGACGTCCCAGTGAGTGCACTTTCCCTTGTATCTACCCATGACCTGTTTGATGTGGTTTTCCATTACGCTCATCAATGTAGCATTGTTGTTGATTTGGTTCACCCAACCCGGCAGTTGACTGTACCAAACCAACGTATGGCAGCGCATCTATGACAATCATCAGCTCAAACTCCCATAGGAGGTTGCGTGATGACGAAGAAAACTTACCTGCTTTCCATTTTGCGTCGCAAAGTTCGCGATAGCATCTGCACTTCCCCAGTTAAACTGACCCCGGTTGGGTTCTGTGGCATCCCATTTCATCGCATTCTCAGGCGTAATGGAACCAAACTCTGCACTACGGATAATGTTTTGCTCAGTGTTGTCATTGCGGATCGTCAAAGAAGTGCCGATGTATGAACGGCCTCGCGCCTTGATGGCAGCATCAAGCGCTGTAGCTGTTTGCTGCCGAGGGTCGAGAGGCGTGCATACGGCGATGCTACCAAAGGCAAGAAGAGCACTGAGTGTAGGTAGATGCATTGTGAGGATTGTTCGTGCATCCCATGATGGGAGTTGGGGAGCGACTCTAAATAGCTAATCCATCATCCCAGTTGATAGGTGATCCCAACCTGGGTTTCCATCTGATGATCTCGAGATACGATGTAAATACCCGCCTTGACATGTGTTATATAGATTGCGATACCCGTATAGCTGTTTTCCATAGTGGCGATCATACTGGGCAGATCTGGCACAAGCATGTACAACGTGTGTGGGACATGCAAGAGATATCGGAGAAATTAAAGATCGTTAAAAGCAAGGCCGATGGGCTTGGTATCTGCTGAGTGGGCGGGGGAAGGGATTCTTTCGGATAGCCTTTTAGCCTCTTTATCCGCTCGATACCCACTTCATACACCTCACGGCAACACTGACAACCTGTATGACCGACCTGAGAACTATCGTTCAGATGGCTGAGGCTCATTAGACGGAGTTTCTAGCAGTCAACTCAACCAGAAAGTCGACGTTATAAGCCACTCCGCCATCAACGACATAGCTACCGGAATTCTTGACTTGGATGTCGAATCGACGAATGATCTTGCAGGTCAGCGAACTAGACCGCTGAATGGCTTTATACGGGGAACTCACCTCTGGTAACAACTTGTACATCTCTAACTTCGCAACATCTTTGCCTAGACATATTCTAGAGCCGATACCGAATGTAAACTGAGCCGCCTCCAGCTCAAAGTTTCTCTTTTCGCTCTGCAACCACATATCAGGCTTAAAGTCCTCAGCATCTTGCCCGTAGAAGTCTTTGTCACGTTGGACAGTATATGCATGGCTGGTTACATCCATTCCACCAGGTACATAATGTCCATCAATGACTTTACCCTCTTTTGGTATCACTCTAGGGAACAGGTTGGGGGCCGGTGGGAAGAGGCGAAGACCTTCTTTGATGCATGCAACAAAAAACGGGAGATGCTGGAGGGTCTCGTCGTAACGGATGGGTGTTGATAGAAGGCCAGACGACTCTGCTGCATCCAGCTCAGTCCGAACACGTGCAAGTGTAGAAGGGTTTGTCAAGATTAGTCGGAGGATACATCCTAGCGCCGTACCAGTGGTGTCTGCTCCAGCTTGATAGAGAAGTGTGACATGAGCACGCTTTTGCGTTGGAGTCAGTGGAGAGCCATCTGAGTAACGGGCATCAAGGCAGCTAAACACGATGAGTACAGAGCAGTAGTCAGGCACATGTTGTATACTTACTGCTGCAGGAAGTCTGGCCTCCCTTCAAATGGTTTCTCCTTGTTCTGCTGCTCCCGCCTGGTAACTTGACGGTCCGCTTCGCCCATCAACCAGCCCATTCCATAATCATTGGATGTAGTTGGTAGTAGCAAGGAACCTACAACAGGCAGTCGCAGAATCCTTTCCCTGAAGAATCGACACCTCCCTGAGAAGCCGAAGAATGTCAGGCCCTTGCGCCAGTTGGTCAATAGATACTTCTCATCGCGCTGATTCTCGACACTACCAAAGGGTTGGGTGAATGAGATGATGCTGAGGATGTCTGCCGCAAATTCCGCAACCTTGTCGGAGAGGCAAATGGTGCGCTTAGCTTCCGCATGTTCTTTCAGCTTCTTGATAAGAAGAGAGACCTGTTCATCGAAGCGAGGTTCCCATGCATTCTTCAGTGGACCAATAGACCATGGCGCATTCGACAAAGCTTTGCGCAAGACACGATGCTTCTCGCCGTCTATCGTAGAAACCAAATGCGGGGGACCCAAAGCCCCACTATCATACATGCCGCCCCTTGTGTTGCATTGTGGATCTCGATAGATGTCCTTGAGGGCGGAAGGCTTGGGGAAGAGCAGCATCGTAGGAGAGATGCGAATGGGGCTGTCCGCTACGCTTGTGGTTAGAACCTACGGCTGTAGGGAACTCGAGGGCCGCTTACTTCCATATTTCTCTACCAAGTACATAAAGAACTGAGGCTCTTTGTGCAATACAGAGACTATGGCCCCAAAGACAGAGAATGAGGACGCATACCATGGCCCTGGGAACTTTGAAAGAGGATGCAGTTTCTGCATGTAGAAGATTCGACCAAGTGTTGCTGTCAAGAGTATCACAAGCGTAGCGATACTTGCGTTGAGAGCCTTCGCAACAAGATCTGTCGTATCCATCACTGCCATCATGCCCACGACTTGCGTGCACAAACTGTTGATCAATGGTAAGAAGAACACAGGACAGAGGGATGAAAGCAAAACGAGTCGCTAGAGATGATTATATTGCTCGACAGGACTCCTCTTCGCCCACCCACCCCACACTGGCTGCATGTTCTTCGTCCTCCATGAGGGGTAAACCCATGTCATACCGGCATACAGGGTGCAAAGACAAGGAAAGTTGTCGTTCTGGGGAACGCTCGTCACTGCAGCTGCAACACTGTGACAGGTCAAGCCTATCGTATCCGCGCTGTGGTGGATGCCTACCCTCGGCGCGTGTGAACATATTGAGTGCCTCCACCGAACCAAGCAAAACACCTGTCTGAGCAGCTGCGAATTAATCAAAACTTTGCTTACGAAACGACCCTAGTTGATTAGCTACGACTGTTTGAGGACTGTGAGTGAAGCTTAGGCGAGTCGGCGCATATCACGCCTCATTCATGTGTTCTGAGGGGCTGGCTGGGGTGATATGCAGGTGGCATGCGGGAATCCTAACGGGAGGAAATACGCGTCTTTGCCGCAGCCACTGCTACATGGATGGGGCGGAACGAACCTCAGTCATCACCTAATCTGGCAAGACGCGTAGGTCCAGTATGCGTCAATGATTGCATGGGCGCAAAGACATAGCATGGCGAATATGAGGAGGTTGGAAGAAGAAAGTTGCCGTGTACGACCAAGGCACGACCAGACCGGGCAGGTACGTCATCTACCTAGCTTTCTTAAACGGGCAAGTAGGGGCTCGAGCCATCGATTCCGGCGACTTCGAGTGAAAAGCATCAGGCTCAACGAACTCTCTTTGACATATCGGGAGTGCATAGTCATCATCCTTTCTCGGCTCACACGCCATGTACTGTGCCAACACATGATTCATCCAAAGTCAGTTGAGATACCGCTACAGCACCGAGACGACGTCAGGGCGCAAATGATGTTGAGAGCATGTTGGCGCGAAAATCATGTTCAGACAAAGATGGCGTTAGGTTAGACATTGTGTTCACCTGAGTTTCTGGCGCAGTTATCTACAGGTGCACCAAACCTGACGCATTTGGCAACTGGGTTATTCTGACCAATCAGGACTGCTTGCAAGGACCCCGCCCCTTTTGCTCTTCTGTGTCTGCGTCTTTCGCCAACCAGCAGACTTCGCTATGGCCTCCATTGACAGTGACCACACCTATATTTCTGGATAGTACAGCTTGTTCTTGTCATGTTTTGCCGCTCCAAGATGGCACAATGACCTGCCGCCTGCGACATGTGCGCCGTCCTTCCGTGTGAATCTTGGTTATCTGCGGTAGTGTGATGTAACAACACACAGGGACAGCACGTCTGGACCCCGAGTGCATAGAACAATCCGTAGCGATGCCTGGTACTGAACCAAGAGTAGAAACCCACTTTACCGCCCTCACAGGCTCCGGCTCTCTAAAGCGGGGTTCCGAGAGGAGCAGGTTATAATCCTTGAACGCTTTCCTATCTCATGGGCTAGACACACGAAAGACAAGACCGTACACCATGTCAGATATCAACCCTTTGGATGTCTTGGCCATCAAGAACGTCGTATCGCGGTATTGTCAGGCTCTGGATCTGAAGGACTTCGATCTGCTGGGCAAGGTCTTCGTACCGGACGTTGAAGCCAGCTACCCCTTCAATGAAGCCATACAGAGCCTTGACGAACTGAAGGATGCGATCAAGAACCGGTAGCTTTATCCTCCGTAGATTGGCAAGGATGATGTCTGACGATACACAGCCTTGGACCGATCCGAACACATCACAACCTCACCACACAGACCATCACATTCAGATCCGATGCGCAGACGGCCCGGGTAGTGACGTATTTCCAAGGGGTTCACGTAAGTACTCTGTTTCAGTTCTCAATCCCAGCTCGGTTAGTGCATCCCACATACACTCAAAGTCTCGTGTATGCGCTTGGATTGTGTGACAACTTAGCGTGTCGCATACGTATCTGTATTCAGCCTACGCTTGAATTCGAGTACTAAATTTTGCAGTTCGGACAAGGTCCCCACGAGGGCAAGATGCTATGCGCGTATGGCAAGTACGTGGACGACATGGTAATGCTAGAAACGAAGCAAAGTGACTTCGATGGTGTGCGCGGTGCAAGTGGTATCTGGAGGATCAAGGACAGAACGGTAACCTTCACCCAGCGAATTGGAGACGAGAAGATCATGAAGGAGCATTGAGGGCTGAAATATTGTGATAGAGACTGCTGTTGCCTTCGCAGCACCTAGCCCACAAATGATGATGGTGCCTCCTTCCCTACCAAAGCAGTCAAGAGCTTTAGCCATGTGATGCTGTTGCGTACCTTCAAGGCTCCTTGCTTACCTTCCAGTAACTGTTTTCTTGGCTCAGTCACTCTCACCAGAAGCAATAGTTTGCTATCGCTAATCATTCCAGCTATCCCATTACCACCATTGCAGTGTTACTATCGCTTACACACGCCGAGATATTCTTCACAACTGCAATGGCGCCGCCCGAGACGACTGGCAGGTTCCCATCCAAATGCGACAAAGCACGAGAGACTGAAGAGGCATTCAATTAGGACTTGTGCAACATATGGATTGATGAGTAACATGGCCGTCGCTGTTGCAGTCACCAGCTAACAGGTTCAGTCATGGAAGCTGCGCATCGAATAACTTCTATAGACTCCGCGCAGAGTGGTCCCACTCACCCTACCGCAGCGATGAGATCGAAGCATACAACAAACCATCTGACGAAGTTGGCACCAGAGCCACATGCTGCATCGTTTACATCCGCAACTTCTTACGTACTCCACACGACTTTGTCTACTGCATACATGGGCCTGCGAATCTTGTAAAGTTTCACTCTGGCTTGCACGGAGGAGACGCGGTATGTTGGGTTAAGCATCGAGTTGTGATCGAAATGACGCTAATCGTACGCATTACAGTACAACGGCCCAGTCCTCGCGTCGGTTGTATCGCTACTCGGACAGACAGTCGTACACGATGGTCAGAGAATTCCGCCAATCTGTTGGAACAGGTTCGACAGGGTACGCAAGCAGCCAGGAAAGCAGAACAAGATTCGCTGGTCGTACATGTTTGAGACAGCAAGATTGGCATGGAGCAAGATGACTTTTGACGCCAGGTCCCTGCAGTTACTCGAAGAGTCTCTAGCAACTGCTACCAATCAGATAGGCTATCCAGAGACTGAGGAGACATGGGGGGAAGGCGCCATTAGCGCGAGCCAGAGAACGAGCCAGGAGGCGAGAAGCATTGCTATCGAGATGAATCTGAAGTTACTCAAAAAGAAAGATGATGACGACGAGATCCTCTGCTTCCTCAAAAATGAGCTGCATGGTCGGCAGTTGCGATTGCAACGACACAAACTTTCGGACGAGCAAACCCGCCTTCTCAATCAATTTGGGGAGATTCTCGACGAGTTTGACTACTTATGCAGCCCCGACAATCCAGATGATGCAGATAGCAAAGCTTTTGAAAGAAAAAAGGCTTTGCTGACTACAGAGAGGGACGATCTGATCAAACAAATACAATATGAGATCACCAAACCCTCTGAAGCATCCGATACGGCCAGATCTTCAACTTCGTCTCTAAAGTCGCTCCAGGGAGAGGACGAACATATGCCTGTGGAACAAGACCAAAATACGCCAATGACCAAGGATGAGCCTACATGTCTGAGTGAAAGCAACCTTGACGCTATACGGGAATTCTGCTCCGTTACTTTCGCCAGTGTCGACCACGCCAAGGAAGTGCTTGCAATTTTCAATTACAATCTAAAGGAAGCTTTAGATTTTCACTTCGAAGACCAAATGGCCGACCAGAAGGCTTTAGATTCTGCTGATCCTAAGATGGATGTCGATTCAGAAGAGCTGGCAAGAGCCGTGCAATCCAGTCTTGAACCTGAATCTGAACCTCCTGGCGGTGAACGGAATGTTGCAGCTAATGATTGGGCAACGAACTACGAGTCTAAAAGGGATGCACAGTCGCCCAGTGAAGAAGACTCTACCAAAACGAAGGGCGAGGAGCAACTCACGGAAGACACTTCCCGAACGGGTCGCTCTCACGCCGGCCAACCCATCCTACTAGATGCTCAGGGAAATTTTAAATCACACTTGCATACAGAGCCTCCCCCGAAAAGTTTGTGGGAACAATACCGAGCTATGCGCGAGAGATTGCATGTACAGTACTACGGTTCCAGCACGTGGTTCGATGACCCGGATCCCCTCCGGGGCGTTCCTGCCAGGGAAAGGGCTGAGCACGATGACAATGCAGTTTCGAATGTGGATACCGATAACTCTGGAGGGCACAAAGATGTTGAGCAGGAAAAAGCAGCTATCGAATACCGTGCAGATGCTGAAATGGCAATTAAGCTCGAGGCTGAGGAGCGAGAAGCCCAAGAGAGAAGAGACCAAGAACATGCGAGATCGCTGCACTCACAGCTTAACGCACTAGATGAAGCAGAACAAGCCGCCAATGCAGATGGGTTCGGTGAAATAGCTGAAGAAAGGGCAGAAGGAACAGCCGCAACCACGCTGTCCAATGTGACAGTGCATGCGTTGGGGCAGAACACCCAAGATAACAACGATTCTACACGCAATAACCACAGCCCTGCACAAAGTGAGAAGGATTCTGTGATGGGTGACGACAAAGCTCCGTTCAAGATGGACCTTGACCGCGTCATGGAAGAAGCGGAACATAACAACAGACAGAAGGTGGAGCAGGGGGATACCGAATCCAACTCCTTCGTCGACCCACGGGATCTTGAGAAAACGGCAAACCATTCAGACGACGTCGAGATAGAACAACGCAAGTACCTATTCGACTCAAAGGAAGAGGGAGATGGTTGGTACGACAGTGACCGAGACCGGATGGATATCTATGGTAAAAACATGGTCGGCTCTGAGTCAGGCGCGCATGGCGAAGAGCCAACGTTCACACCGAGCGAAAACAGAGATGCCTTTATGAGCTCGGCTACGGACGACAAGCAGCAGACTTTTGGCACCAATGAGGAAGAAGTACAATGCACGGAAAAAGAAAAGTTCGATTCGCCCATGGTATTCAAGCCGAATGAGGATGTGGACATAGACGCTGAAGACGACGATGTCAAAATCCTCAAAGTCGATGAAGACGACGATGTTGACATGGGCGGCGAGAGTTCGAATTACTAGTAGGCTTTCGCTTAGCCTCTTGTCTACGGATGATATGCAACGGGGCTTACGACAGGTGGCTAGAGAGATTATAGGGTAGCATTATACATTGGTAGTCCTCATCTTCTCCATGCTTCGCATTTCACCCGAGGCAATCAGTACCAGTCAAAACTCAGAACAAAGTGTTTTTTCTATTTCAACACTTAAGCTAGCAGGACTACAACGTAAAGTGCCCACAGAATGCAAGGGTATAGGACCACACACGGTCAAGTGGTGACGATGTAAGAAAGATCTATAGACCCCAGGATCCCGTCCAAGCGGGTGATGCGTAGAAACATCTAAGTGCATATTTCGTTACTCGTATCTCTCGTATGCCTATAAGCAGTACGCAAGCTCATCATACTTGGTGGCCGTGTCAACGACCCAAGGATACTAGAAGTCACATCCATTGACTACTCATTATCCAAGAACTCTACCATAACACTGGCACCCTTGAGTCCGGCGGCTTCGACCGTGTCGTCGACGTGGTCGAGGAGGTTCTTGCCCATGAACGCCAGATCGAACTCAGCTCCTTGCTTGCCTTCCCAGGGCACGTCGGACTTGATCCATTCGTAGACACGGCGAACAGGGTCTGTAAGGTTGAAGCGGCGCACAATCGGACGGCCTGACGGGCCACGGAACTGGATGCGAGTCGTGACCTTGGGATCAGTAACGGTAGGCTCGGTATGAGGAGCATGTGCGGAGATGGCAGCGAAGACAGGATTCGAAGGAGCTGCCTCGGGCTCAGCTGGCGGCTCAGAAGCGACTTCTTCGGCCTTGCCCTTGCCCTTGATGTTGTCTGTAGACTTGGTGAGAGCATCTGGGTCATCGTCCTTCGGCCCCTTGCCGTTATCCATGCTGTTTTGTAGCGCCATCTCCAGCATCTCCTCTTCTGTCATGCGACCGACATCCTTCTTCTTAGACTCAGACTTCCGCTTCGCTACAGGGTTCTTCGCATTGACATTGAGGCTGTAACGGTCGAGGAACTCATGAAGCTGAGCATGGAACTCAACTGGTTCGGGTATCGGTGGTCCCGACCAGACCTTGACTTGCTCGCCTGTTCGTGGGTCAACGATGGCGATGTGGGGGTAGGCGTCAGAACTGTCACGGGCGTGGAAGTAGTAGTTCATGTACTGCTGTCCACGCTGATCATCCTTTGCATACTGCATGAAGATGAAGTTCTCTCGCACAGTTGCCTTGATATCGTCATTCTTCCAGATATCCCTGTTAAGGCGCTGGCAGTCGAAGATTGCCGGGTCTTGGATGTTGACAAGCAGCCACTTTTCTTCGTCCTTGCCCATATCTCGCGCCTTTTCCCACGATCCTTGGTACATGATCTCAAACGGTGGTCGGAATAGCTCTGCGAGCATGTTCATCTTAGAAGACTGCTCTGAAGCACCGCCAGTCGCGGTCGCAAGCTCGCGTCGCCGGGTGCTCGAATCGGTCGTGTTATCCCAGACATTGGTATGGGTTGTGTGCTGGTTGAAGATACCGGCGCGGCCTTCATCAGATGGGTCAGCAAAGTCCGAAAACTGTATATATGAGGTTTGTGGCATACCTGTCCGCCGACGAGCAAGCTGCTCCTGGACCATAGCATCAAGATCTTCTTCGTCATCGGCAGGCCCCCAGTTTGAGCCTGGGCCAACAAGTGTTTCCACTCTTCGTTCTATGGGCGCGCGAATCTCATCATTGCCAGCGCCACCGGCGGCGCCGCCGCCGCCGCCATACATCTCTTCTTGTAACCTCCGTGCCATGGCTTCATCGTCTTCCACGCCTGGTTGTGCCCGTGTGGACGGCGCGTTGCCTTGTGGTGCGGGATCAAAGTCCATGTCATCATCGGAGTCGATATTGATGGGATTCTGTGCGGAGGAGGCGGCTGCTGAGGGCTGTGATGGCGCAGCAGGAGCATCGGCAAGTCCAGGAGAGTCGAAGAAGAGTTGTATGGCCTGCTCCAAGTTGCCATCTGTTAGGCGCAAGTACTGAGCAGCCTGCTCTGGGCTGCAGGACGTGATGCCGCAGAAGTTGGCAACATTTTCCTCATCCATCTTGGGCGAGTGTATGTGTTCCGCCCTCTGGTGTTTAAGTTTGGTATTGAGTTTAGGCGGGGGAATGCGTCTCTTTGACCTGTGGAATAGGTAGCGGAGGCCTTTGTGACGGTGGTGTGCTATTCCGAATGCGCTGATTGGGTCGCAGAGGGTATTTCGGTCGTCGAGCGTGTGTCAGGAATTGTGTGTGGCGGTCGCGACTGTAATCGAGGTAGAACCGTGGTGGGGCAGTTTATGTACCCATCAAAGTCCGACGACAGCTATCGAGGTGCGCGCACAAAGGTATGGCAATGATATGTGAGGCGAATAGACGCGACTTGGTGAGGCGGTGAATGTCCTACAAGGTGTGAGGTTTGGGGTGCTGAGTACCAATGTGATTCCAGGTACAGTGGACGGCTTGTGACAGGCGCGGCTCGGCTTGTCTGCTGGTACACGGGGAGAGGGTGGGAAAAAAGGAATAGTTCAGGCTATGAGAGGGGCGAATTACTAGCCTGGCGGTGTTGCAGGTGTCTGAGACAGGCGAAGGCGTCGACGTTGTTAGAAGCACGTCGAAGACGCGATGCGATTGTTGCAGGCAGTTGCGACTGCGTCATCCCGGTACCCGTGCGCCCAACCCCTGTCGCCTCACAAGAGTGAATGTCCGACACGACTTGTGGCAATCACGGACGAACAGGGCAATACGCTAACACACTGCATCGCTTGGTCATCTATCCTTCCCGAAGCCGATGAGCCACGCAACATCCGCCTCTGCCTGTTGCGTCTCTTATAAGACTTTCGTTTGTTGATTGCCTCGTCATCACGATACCCTCAGCACATCTCAACATGGCGTCGGAACAAACACCAGAAGCCAGAGAGCTTGCTCTAGTCGGCAAGGTGGAGATGCGCATTGCTCTCGCTAGCTCGGACAAGAAGCTTGAAGACTTGCTCAAAACCTATCTCTCTCCACTACTACTCAAACTCGGGTCAGATAGCGTTGCTGTACGAAATAAGGTAAGACCCACATATAGTCGGCTTAGATTTCGACATCATCCATCTCGATCACCGCTGATAGCGGCTTCTCCCAGGTCATCTCCATATGCCAACACATCAACACCCGCATCAAGTCACAGTACGCAATCCAGTTTGCCCAAATACAAGACCTTGCACTAACGCGGCATCCCAGAGACATCAAGCTCCCTGTGAGCGCTCTGCTGAAGCAATACAAAGAGAATCCTGACGTCTCTCTTATACGGCATTTTGACATTCTCTATATCCAGCAGGGTATATCCCGGCTTACTGTTGGCGAACGACTAGAGCTTCTTCCCATTCTGCTACAGGGCATCGCAAAAGACTATGAGAAGTCTGAGCAGCATGCTTCTCAGCTATTCCATCTCATCCTCCGTCTTTTGGTCCACTTCAAGCTTCCCCTTCGCGGCAGCAAAGAAGACGATGAGCTGAGAACCACTTTAGGTCTCTCCGATGATGATGCGGCTTTCCTTTCGAAGTGGTTTGGAAAACTGCTCATGCTGAGCATTGTACGAGAGAGTAACCCCCAAGCCCAAGCTTCGCTACGGTGTCCGGGCTTGTCTCCAGATGACTACAGGTTTCTGACGCTTCAGGGCAAGCCAGACGCTTGGGATCCCACCGCAGATGCAGGATTGAACTTGGCCGAATCGAAGGCCCTAGTCACACGCTTCATGGCAAGTGGACTGTTCAAGGAGGATGAGAAGTTTCTACCTGCATTGTTCGCGTCCGCTGATACCAATTCTCGGATATCAGAAGTCGGTGAAGATACACTGAAACGTGTGATGTTATCCAAGGACCTCGAACAACCGCAAATTGTGGAAGTTCTGTTCGAACTCTACTTTGGCTCAGACTCTGCTAGCGGCTCGCTGCCTGTAAAGACACCACTACAGATTCGGATACTAAACGTCCTGTCAAAGTCTGTCAGATGCACTACATATCCACAGCAGATAGCTAGGCTCGTTGAAGAAGGCCTCCTCTCGCCAGAACTGAATGCGACAAATAAGACAGCGGGGAGAGAAGCCTCCAAACATCGCTCAGCTATCTTCTCTCTTGTCAACTTCGTCGCTCGTCGTGGCAAGTCGACCGATCTTTCCCAGGTTGCTGAAAGTCTCGTGGGAAATCTGAGAGCTTTCATACAAGACCAAGGCTGGCCCACTCCGGATCGTGATCAGGACATGGAGCTGCGAGGCTATGGATATGAGACTATTGGGCTCTTGGCCAAAGCTGCCCCCGAGAAGATCTTGCTTGAACCGTCACTAGACTTGCTAGAGTTCTTATTTCGGTCTCTTCGCGAAGACTCAGCAGGCAAAGATGTAGCCGTTAGTATAGAGGAGGCTCTCTCTTCCGTACTAGGCGCTTTCTCCAAGCCTTTTGATCCTTCTGTCATGCCCAGGTTTCGACAGATACTGCTCAGGTATGCATCTGTAGATCAACACAGTACGCCAGCTTCGAGTAAATTTACAAGGAGCACTCGTTATGTTGCGACACGATTTGCCAATCGTTGTCTTCCTTACGAGGATGTGCTAGCACGGTGGATAGATATTCTTGCAGTCAGTGGAGGCGCTTCTGAAAGGCATGAGGTCATCGAGGAAGGACGGCGTGGTCTCGATCCGTACTGGTTCAAGATGTCCAACACCCCTCCTGGTGAACGCGAACAGAGTACACTAAAATTTCCGGACTTCGACAAGCTGGTCAACTTCATCATCGTGCAGCAAGGGCAGGATGAGGACGCCATGGACATTGACGAGTCGGAGGACGCTCTTATTCAGATTCAACACTTCTACCAGCATCATCCAGAGGCTCTACCGATCGTCATCAGCTTTTGTTCCAGCGTCGCTATGCAGTCTGCCTTACTTGACAAAGACATAGCTGACGAGATTCCCGAAGATTGGGAAAGGAAACTTGATGCCCAGATGACTACGGATATGCGCGCCCGGCAAGCATTCCGTGCATATGCGGCAGACAAGACCCATGCTCGATCGCTTGCAGTGATACTGCGAGCCAGTTTCGACAAGATTACTCAAGACGACATTAGTGACACTGGCGATGTTGGTACTTCCTTCGTGCGAATGTTGTCTTTGCTACCCCAAAGTCATTGGGTCCAAGCGAACATCGTCCGAGACTTCCGCGCTTTACAACCCTCCATCACAGCCAACAACGCTGGACGACGACTTACCGCTGCCCACGCGTATGGTCTGCTAGCATCTCACGAGAGCATTAACCAAGACGCCCTTCAGACCACCCAAGTAGCATTCTTCGACAAGCTTAGCACTTGGAAGTCAGCAGTCGGCGCTGATATCAATCAGATCAGCGGCATAATTCTTGCCCTCGGCTACTACTACAGCAGGGCATTCTGGAGAAGCCATGCAGCATCCACAGCAATCACAGATGATCATCCGATCCAGCAACTGTTGCAGTCAGTGGTCGAAATTATGAAGGAATCTCGGGACGCGACACTGAAAGGTGCAGCCTTCTCTTGTATCGATCAGCTCAGTCTTTTCTATGTCATTACCCCCTCATTACTTTCCAAGTATGCAAAGGTTGAAGATATTGCTCAGCACATCTACGATTCTGCTAAGACAGGCACGATCAGTGCCATCCTGGCTTTGGGCCATCTTTCTATGATCACGGAGGAAGCTGCAGCCGGAGCTGAGGAAGCAGTAGAGTACAAGGCCATCGCCGACAAACTCTATGAGCTGCATGAGGTTCGTCAGCCAGAAGTACACTTTTCCGTTGGTGAAGCATTAAGCTGCTTCGCCAGTGGTTGGGATTCGAAGGCTCTGACTTCCGAGCTCGACATACTACATCCCAGCCAACCACAAAATCCATGGGATGCGCCTCTACAGACACCAGCTGGGCCCAAGCGTGAGAAGACACTTGGTGCGGTTCTAGAGAAGACACTGAAGGGCTGTGTTCAAACCAAACCCTCGTTGAAGAAAGCTTCTGTGATATGGCTGCTTTGTCTGCTACAGTACTGTGGTCACAAGCCTGAAATGCAAGGCTATCTTGGACAATGTCAAGTAGCATTCAAGAACTGTCTTTCTGATCGCGACGAGGTCGTTCAGGAGGCAGCTTCGAGAGGATTGGGCTTGGTGTACGAAAAGGGCGACCGTCAACTCAAAGATGATCTTGTGCGCGATCTCGTCGGCTCGTTCTCGGACAACAAGTCCAAAATGGCCGGTACTGTCACGGACGATACGCAACTTTTCGAGCCTGGTGCACTGCCAACTGGAGATGGATCAATCACAACATACAAGGATATTCTGAACCTGGCAGCCGAGGTCGGAGACTCAAGTTTGGTGTATCGCTTTATGTCAATGGCATCCAATAACTCTATCTGGTCAAGTCGAGCCGCATTTGGTCGCTTCGGCTTAAGCAACATCTTCTCCGATTCTAGTGTCGACGGATATCTGGCTCAGAACCCTAAGCTTTATCCAAAGCTCTATCGGTATCGGTACGTTCTCTGTCTGAGCGGACGATTATAACCTTATAGACTGGCAGGCATACTAACACAAGCTCAGATTTGACCCAAACACGAACGTACAACGCTCGATGAACGACATCTGGAATGCGCTCGTCAAGGACTCTTCGGCCACTATCGACAAGCACTTCGATGCGATAATGGATGATCTGCTAGTGAGCATACTCACGAAAGAGTGGCGCGTTCGACAGGCTTCTTGCGCGGCTATCGCGGATCTTGTGCAGGGAAGAAGCATCGAAAAGGTAAGCAGGTCATAGTGCGAACCATGGCGCACACTAACAATGACGTATAGTATGAAAAGTATCTCGACGCAATCTGGGGCAAAACCTTCAAGGTTCTCGATGACATCAAGGAGACCGTACGTGTTGCAGCAGCATCTCTTGCCCGCGTCCTCACTGGCATCCTGACACGTTCTCTGGAAGCCGGTGATGGTTCAAACAAATCTGCAACTATCCAGCTTGAACGCGTTATACCGTTCCTATTTTCAACTTCTGGATTAGAATCTTCGGCTGAAGAAGTACGCCTTTTCTCGGTGCACACGTTGCTCCAAATCGTCAAGAAGAGTAACGCCAAAACGCTCAACCCACATGTGCCAAGGCTTGTTGAGAGTTTGCTTGGATTGCTCAGTAGTTTAGAGCCCGAAGCCGTCAACTATGTACACCTCAACGCTAGCAAGTACAACCTCACAGAGCAAAAGATCGACGACATGCGACTTGCAAGCGTGCGGTCGTCGCCATTGACCGAATCTGTAGAGCGCTGCTTAGATCTGGCAGACGCAGATACTATGGCCGCTCTTGTGCCGCGTATTGAAGCTGCGATGAAGAACGCAGTCGGTCTACCGTCAAAAGTGGGATGTTCGAGGATTCTGGTCACGCTCGCTACACGACACCGTTTCCTGTTCAACCCGTACGCTGACAGCTTCCTCAAGTTGGTCCAGAAGCAAATTCACGACCGCAATGAGACTGTTAGCTCTTCGTATGCGGCTGCGGCTGGCTATCTTGCCCGACTCGCTTCAGATAAGCAGATCATTTCCACTGTCGCCTTTGTGAACAAGTTGTACTTCGAATCCGAAGAGAACAGCGACAGGAACCGCCTGCTAGCCGCAGACATCATGCGCGCTATCTCCTTATATGCTACGGACCGCTTCACCTCTTTTGCATCGGAACTACTACCATTCATCTTCCTGGCTAAGCACGACTCGGAAGAGAACGTCCGAAAGAGCTTCACAGAGACATGGGATGATCATGTTGCAGGTTCACGCACGGTCTCTCTCTACTTGAAAGAAATACTTGCTCTCTCTGAGAATCATCTGGAAAGCAGACAATGGGCCATCAAACATACTGCTGCGAAGACTGTCGCAGACTGTGTCTTACAGATCACTGATGCTGTGGGTAGCGAAAAGATCGAGCCAGTCACTGCGAAAACTATCTGGCCAGTACTAGACAAGGCTCTTAGTGGAAAGAGCTGGGAAGGAAAAGAAGTCGTGTTAGAGGCTTTCGTGCGGTTTGTAGAGCGCTCGGAAGCGTATTGGCAAGCCGGGGAAAATACGGATGTGGCTAAACATTTGGAAAAGGTTGCAACAAGGGAGAGCAAGAGGCAAGAAGGTAAGAACGAGAAGGTCGTTGCCGGGGTACTAGCGAAGCTGAGAGAGCATTTGAGCATGTAGGACGTGGCTGATATTGTAGAGTGACCTATTGCTGGACTCTAGACTTACCACCAGAAATATAGAAAGAACATACACCCTGAGCTTGGAGTTTCCAAACAGCTGATGTCAACCCGATGCCCATCGCTTTGCGAAAGTTGGTGATGTTACCAGCCTAGTTGCTCAAAACCTGGCAACCCCTACAAGTAAAGCTCCTCCACCAGCTCTTCATCTGAACGCATCTACTCGCCAAAGTCATCGGAGACGATCTCATCTACAACACCGGATAATCTGTGTGGCGCCAGCAACTTACGTATGAGAGACAAAACCCATGTGCCACAAACCTTGACTCATAAACTATACTCTTCCTTCGCTTCTGCAAGCCGAGGCGTAGCTCTTTTCGTACCAGGCCGCCTGATTCTCGACCTGCAGCACAACACCCTTCCAATTTCATGATGCGATGTTCCAGCCCTATGCCCTGGTATCGCTTCTTTTTCTTCACTAATGTCTGCAAGAACGAGGCACAGTCTACAAAACGATGATGGTGCGATCTTCATGCGAATAAACGGTTTTAGGTTCGACGGGCATATCTGATAGCCTCTCCGCTGCATGTAAGTAAGATATGTGATTAACATACATGCACGCCCATCGCCCTTTCTTGCCTGTTGGAGTTGGTGTCGAGTCGACGTGTGATGTGACGCTACAAGCGCAAAGTTTATGTGAGCCTGTTGGTGGGCGGCGGTCTACTCCGCCGAGTGCACTACCCGATCTAGATATGCGAGAAAGTCTCCGAACAAATAGCCATGTCGGAAGTTTTCTCGTCTCAAGTCTGAAGGTGTTGGTTGTTATGCCGTGCCTCACAGGCGGACCTCCAACACGACCTACGGGGCGTAGCCATCCCAAAGGCCTAAGCCCCATCACAGCCGTCCTCCCCCTTAGCCATGGTCTTGGGAATGGCGTTAAGCGCGTCTGACACATGAAGGACGTCGCTATTCTGCGTGCTATGCCGCAACACCGCTGGCGCTGGGATGATAGCACACCGATGAAATCCTTTGCGGCACGACTTCCTAATCCCGAAGTTCGATTACATGAGTCAGGACAAGCGCGGTCGGGACGCCGTAAATCGCTTCTCGCTGAGTCGGCAGTGTACACTTAGCCATGTGCCGCTGGGAGTGTACGATGTGGGCTGTGAAAGTATCTGCTAAGGCAAGGGAAGATTATGCGCAAGAGACGCGGCTCGGCGCTGTTCCGGCGTTATGTATTCCATCGTGTCTCGCGTCGAAGGATTCTTGTACATGCCATGTCACGACATTGAGTATTTTTCGAACAGCGAGAGCGGGAAACAGACGTGCATGAAATTAGCGGCGTGCTGCTCCGCGAGCGATGATGCCGTTTCCCGATCCTCAGCGTCCTTCCCGTGTGGCTGGTGTGTGTCTCGCATCTATTCATTCGCACCTGACTTTTCACACATTACCCCATCAACAGATACCCATGCCCTTCAATCAATGGGCATAACTAGCTCAGACTACACTTCTGCATTAGCCTAACAAACTCAATAGCCCATCCGCAACCTCATCCGCATCCCCATTCCTCTTCACATGACCATACGCAAGAATCGGCGACCCCCAGCCCACCTAGCGCCACCCGTCTCCACAGCCCTGGTTAAGCGCCCACCCCACCCCTGTGTTATCCCTGTCCACACCACTTCGCTCATCTCATTCGCCAGCTGGTATACCGAGCTAGGAGAAGCGGGAAGGTTACGCAGCCTTGGGAAACATTGGGCCTAAGCTTTCTTTGCTTCTTTCTGCACAGTCAGTCATACGCGGTAAATGGGTAACAAAACGCCTTTTTTGCCCTTCCTTCTGCAAAATTGAGGCGGGCACGAAAGAGAGTGGCGAGACCTGCAGGTCATGATGCATCGAAGCTCGATTGCATGCTTTTGCCGAGGTTAAAAGAATAAACAAAGAAGCCAGATGGATGTGGCCTGTTTTCACAAAAGGTGGCTAACGTCTAGTGGAGGTTGATTGGACAGACTAAGCGCATATAGATTGCCGTGCGTTATCTGGGGAAATATTGGCTTCTTACGGCGGGTATGCGTGCCCGCGTCACAAGGCGGTCTGTCAATAGAGCAAATGGTCAGAGGAGGCTCATTTGTTGACTTTTCTTCTCACCGGTGTGACCGAGCGGTGTGTGGTTCTATGTGTAGGGATGTTGTGTGGTATACCCACCCCAGTCAGTCGAGCAAGACAATCGAGATCAACATGTGCAAGAGAACATGGTTTGGATAGTAGGTATCGTGTTTCATTTCTCTCTTTCTCTCTTTGGCTAGTACTGGCAGATTCGAAACCTGGATGCAAGTGGAGAACCATTGCCATCTGACCTCGCTAGCTTGTTCAAGTGAATAAGTTGCAGCGGCAAGGGCTATTGTTCTCACTCGTCTCTTTTACCGCTGGGCCTATCACCACAAGGCCCGTTCCAGATGCCCACACCTGCAATACCAGAAAACCTGCATGCAAGATACTTGCCGCCCAGCACGCACCCACGTCGCGCGCGCATCGCCCTGCTACTATCCCTCAAGTAAATCGAAGAGGCAATCTCCGTGCTTGGATCTCGCTTAACCAATCAAACAGCGCCGGCGCATTCCTGCCCGCTATATATTGGTATCCGCTAGTAAAATGTGGTAAAATGTAATGGTGAACCCCAACGCCAAAGACATGTTTTCCGCCGTGACAGGGTCATGAAAGAGAAGTGACGTGGCCATAACGTCGTTTCTCTATTGATGTGGGATAGTAAACATAAGAAAAGTGGGATATGGATAGTGATGGAGTGATGAGGTAGTTATGTCGTGTCGTGATTGATGATGTTGTTTGAAGATAATGTTGCGATCGGATCGCCTGGACCCGAGTAATTAGTTGAAGTGGCCGGGTTGGAGGGTGTAAGTCGTGTATAATGTAAAATGGTAGACATTTGACGAATGGGAATGCAAGCGTTACGGCCGAGCGCAAGTGCAGAGCTTGAAGGGGTCATGGAGTAGCACAGGACGGTTGCCCATGCTGAATCCAAGCAGTCCAGAAGCGGTGGTCTGCGCAACGATCGCGCATCTCTACTCGACCTTCCTCCTCTTACCGCGGGGTGCGGGGTCAATTTGCGGAAACTGTGGAGCTTTTGCGTCGACGGGTGTGCGACTGTATGTCACTGTCCGTGTAACAACTTCGCGCACACTAACGCGCCTTGAGCGGCTAGTCTTCTTATCCGCATCCCAGGTTTTGGGTGATGAGACGGCAGAAAACGGTGATTGGATAGACTTTGCGCTGGCTGGTGACCGTACTGCAGCGGGCGAATAGGGTGATTGGGGGATGTAAAGGCGGGGTGTCCGCGCAGAATGGGGTCGTGTGAAAGGTGATGGTGGTGGGATAGTGACCGTCTGGACCTTGGTTGGAGGTGCAGACATTGGCGGTTCATCCTTGGTGGTGTCGCATCTGCTGCAGCTGCTTGACCTTGAGGTTGTTGGCGAATCTTTGTTCTTAGTTTTGTCTACCGGAGCCGATGTTGATGTGAATGATGCACTGGACGCCGATGATGTTACTGAAGTGGGGCGGCTGTCACCAAAGACAAACCTGGAGCTAGTACCAGTGGACATTGGGCTTGACAGGACAGGTGATAAGTTTTTGAGGAACTCGAGATAGGCTGTCGGTGGTGTGATGGGTGTCTTGAGATCTGAATCCTCCCGTTTGATATTGGCAAAGATGGGGGTTGTTGCAGAGGTGATCATGGGCGACCTGAGTTCCGAGGGGTAGGTTGCAGACATGGGTGTCTTGAGTGTAGATAGCGTGGGTTTGGAGTCGGTGGCAGCCATGGTGTTGAGTATACCGTTGAGTTGAACGAATGACTTGGATGCTTGTCGGTATTACTGCGAGCTGTGCTATGCCTTCGTCCACAGCAAAGTGGAAGAGTGAGAGAGCGAGGCCAGCAGACAGGTACTCTTTGGCGCCTGGGGAAGAGAGTGTTTATTGTATGTACTATGACACTAGCTTGGCGCGGATGCGCTGTTGTTGTTGGCCGCTGTATGGGTCGTATCCGGTTATTTTTGGGCGAGAGGAGTCCCAGCGTTCTCTAAGCGCCGAGGACTAGGATATGCAGGCCCCGTGCACAGACGAACACCTCCACAGGGATTCGATTCGCTGCCCAACGCTGAAACAAGATATGTGATTTGTTCGGCCCCTGCAGGTCTCGAGACTTTGACCGGCCAGAAGGTGCGCCTGATTCGCCGCGTCGCTCTCGGGTGTGTGATGTGCGTGGTCGCTGTGCGGGAGGCAAGCTCGTAATCTGAAGCTGAACGTGGCGACCTAGTAGTCTGCCCGGTAAGAGAATCTGAGACGAGCTGATGAGACGTTGGCGTCAGAATAAGGCGAAGTAGCAAGCAAGTCAACGTGCCTCATGAACGAATGTTGCTTGAAATAGATTGAAGCTGTGTGCAAGCTGTGCATCTTACCTCGCGGGAGCATTAGACGATTTTATGTCTTGCTTGCAGCCGCTGTGTATCTCTACGCTGCTTCGGAGGGCGCGCGCGCTTCCGTCTCATGCCATCTGCCACCTGGTTTACGTACAGACACCTGACTCTGGTTCGCCGTTGAAACATCACTACCAGCGCTTACACATGGGCCTTCCCGTGGATTGCGTATGCCTATCACGTTGCCTAAATCAACGTCTCGACTGCTACATGGTCGTGTATTCGGCGTCCCGCCTGTCTAATCTCTGTTACACTGTACATAGCTACTTGACCAATGACCGCGTCCTACGGCATACCATCTGAAGCCACGCGCGAACGCTGCGACCGTGTGGTCCAGAGGTATACTCAGCTATGCCGTCTTCCAACAAGGGCCGTAAGTTAGTCCTCGGGCCGCCTGGGCGGCTTACCCTACGAGGGCCTGCAGGTGACTGTTCTGATGTATCTCATCCTCTCTAATAGGGCTTACTGCATCGCCGACCGTGATGGTGGGATTCTGCCGAAGGGGAGATGACACATCATCCCAGGGCAGATGGCAAGTATGCTCTCCGAAGTAGACGCGACCATCAAAACGACGTGTTTTGGAAAGCGTTACGAATGGTTCCTGGTTTCTTTCGGCGGTTTGCTGATCAATGCAAACCATCTGGCATCTACGACACGCTCCCAGCATCTCAAAGTACTGCTGGCCAATCTGGAGGTAGCGCCAGTCGTCTTCCGCATATGGGTCTTCCAGCCCAGGCGGGTACGCTGGGTTCTCCGCAACCACAATGTTGGCTCTGAATACCTCTGCTTGCGCCGCCTTACCGCCCTCCGCTTTGATCAATTCATTCAGGCGGTTGAGGCTCGATCGTGATATAGTAAGGATGGGACTCTCATTTGCTAGCAAAATTGGCTTCGAAACGCACGCGCCGGGCGTAATGGGAACCGTTTCTGGAAAGGCGCCGGGTACTCGCATAGCGCCCGCTTTCTGGTATTTCTGCAGATGCGCTTTCGAGTGTCTTGAGATGGCACTCCCGTTGCTAACGGCAGGAAAGCGCGCAAGGTGGCAAGCCACTCCGAGAGCTCGCGTAAAGAATGACGATATGTCGCTTGCCCTATACGTTTTGGCTTCGATAGAATCTCCGCAGACCTTAGCTCTCGCTTCTTTGTATACGCTTTCGTCTGTAAACATCCGTGGATCCGCGGAAAGAGGTACAGTGATCTCATGCAGATCGGTATTGGTCTGTAGGGCGCCCGCCAAACTCACACGTAGCAATCCTTTCTCGAGGTCGATACTGGGACGTATGAGAGCCATCTTCGGGTAGCGCTTTTGGCTCAGTGCTGCTCCAGTGCCTTGATGGACCAAACACCACTCACGATCCCACGCAAGACCCTCTGGGCGCACCTCCCATGCTCTACCCGGCGGTACGCTGAACCCTGCGCAACTCTTGATAGGGTAGACAGATAGGCTTTCCACGTGCAAGCGACTTTGCGTTGGTGGCTCTACAGCGGCTGACATTATTGGAGACACATCTAGCGGCTGACATTCTTGAACGAAGAACTCGCTCACAAAGTCAACAAACTTGTCGACATCCGATAGGGTACTCATAGCTCCGAAGCTGACGCGTGCCATGCCGGTCGGTCTCGCACGCATGACATCGTTGTCGTTACCGCATCGTTGCCCGGCAGAAAAGTTCTCTCGCATCTCCCAGGGTGCCAATCCTAGTGACGAGGCAACACCACCAGGGTTGCAAAGCCCGCCGGTCCTGAGTTGGACGTTCTTGATTGCAGCCAACTTCTCCACCTCTGCATTACTTACCCAGCCACCGCATTGATTGCGAAGATTGAATGCAACAACTGGGCCCTGGGTAAGCGAATCCCCATAGGTGGAGGCCGGGTCTTTGTATACGTGGCAAACCTCTGCACCATTCCCGTGCCGTAATGACGAAAGTCCTTCGTACAGCTTCCGAGCAAGAAATGTAGTGTGCCTTGAGATTTGGTCCAATGATGTATAGAGCTCCTGATGGACAGTCATTGCGCTATCAAGCGCCATGATGTTATGTATCGGCAGAGTGCCATCTTCTAACCTCTCGTGTAGCGAGTCAACCTTCTTCGCGTGCCATTGCTCTTTCAAGCACACGACCATCTCGACAGTGCCGCCACCAAAGTAGCGTCTCTTGTCGAATACCGATGCTGATGCTTGCCTAACTATCAGAGCGCCGAGATCGGGAAAGCCAAACATTTTGTAAAGGCTCAATACGGTAAAGTCGGGGGCCTCGTTAGGATTCCCAAGGTCAAGAGGCGATGTCGAGACAAGTGCCGCAGCATCCAACAAAGTGTAGACATGCTTTCTGTTCCCCGTGCGTATACGGTGTACCCACTCCAACGGCAGGCGACGCCCGTTCATGTTGGATTGCGCTGGGTATGCAAACAGCTGTGCCGGTCCAACTCCAACGTCTTGACTGTCAATCCAGTCATTCACCTCGTTGTCCGAAGCGAAGCATCGATGCTCCTTCGCTGCCTCGCGCACCCCTATCAGACTTGTATGCGCATCCCTGTGGTAGCCATACCAAAATCCTTCATCCTGATCGCGAAATGCATCCATGACCAGCTTTATCCCGGCAGTAGCGTTGGCTACGAATACGACGTCAAACTCCTGAGGATCGGCATTGAACATTTGCAAGAGGCGCAGTCGTACATCTTCGATTCGTCGCGTCGTCAGTTGGGAGGCATTGGAGGCGGAGTGAGGATTGCCGTAGAGGTTCGCAATCATATCAGCAGAGAAGCGCTCGATCAGCGACTTGGCGTAAAGCGTGGTGCCGGCATGATCCAGATAAGTCGTGTCTGAAGGGTAAGTACACATCCAGCTGAGCAGCTACACAAACTCACCCTGCAACATGGGATACTCCTTGGCGCGAAGCTCTTCGATCGCACCGTTATAGCTAAGGTGTGTTGCCTCCTCCATCGTGCCTGGTGTGTTTCGTCTCAATCAGGAGCAACACTTTTCAGCCGTAGTCACCTGGAGCAGAGGAAGAAGGAGTAGAGTTTGCGAAGAAACCCATTTGTTCCTAGGTAAGCGGCGTGTTTGCGAGAGTGGGGGACACGCGATGGCGAATGGTGGAGTCGTGACCTTGGACCCTGCCTAGAGGGAGATACGCGGGCGGTCCCGATCGCTCGGAGGGCGCCATCACCGAAACCGTCTACACGCGACAACCACTATTTGCGTTTGACATCTCGTCAACTCCCTTTTCTCATATATTCCCTCGACTCGCAGTAGCTCTGCGACACCATATATCTGCTATGGGAAGCGACGCGAGTTGCATGTTTGAAGATGAACACTCCTGGAGTAACGCACCCGCTGCATACGCCTACCCATGTGCCACTACAAGGACCTTTGCGTACCCATCACGAAAATCGAAACAATATCAGACTATCTCACCACTACACCCAGAAAGAAGAAACTGCTAGCTTGAATTGTCTATAAATGCAGATATGGAGTTCGAAGTGCTGAAAAGAAGTTGACAATGGGACACCCCTCTAGCAGCTTCATGGTAGTTGCCCATCTGCGAGCGCCTCCGAGCTGAACGCGAAGACGAAACTGGCGCATGGCCCCCACGAAGACGTCTTGAAGATCACAATATGATCAACATCAACGAAGCTCAGTCGGTCATCGACAGAGACGTATGATTCTATCAGCCTCGCCGCCATAAGAACTTCTCGCAAGTCTTTGAGCTTTCCTCAGTATCGACCATTACACCGCACACATGCAGAAATGCCTAAGATAAGATCACCTCACCTTGGCACAAGGCGTACTTACTTTGACCCAAACTTTCTGGCGTGCACGAGGGACGATTTCACCGTCTTAGGACTGCGGCTGAGGTTTTATACGACTCGCAGCACCACTTTCAATATTGTGTAACGAGCTTCACGTCAGGTTATTGGCTACCTCGAATTTGGCCCCCAGGTACGCTTCGCTTGTTTTTTCGCATTCTTCGCATACTACGATGATTCACCAATAGCAATCCCGTGGCGTTATACACTTCATCCAAGTGGCGTGCCGAGGTAAGGCCTATTGGAGAAGTTCTAGGGACAGCGACATGTTGCCAAGAATTATACTATACAACCGCAGCAGTGGAGATGAAAAGGCTGACTTTTGTGATCGTGGAAGGCTGCCAGGAAGGCTGTCAGGCAGGCTGTGTTTATCGCATCCTCGGTGGCATGATAGTATAAAGTCTGGAAGGGCTGAGTGAGAAACATGATTTTGTTTCACCAGCAGATCTCAGCAGACATCTTAGTCCCGAAAATTCAACCCTCGTTTCTCGAAGACATTTCACACACTACTAGCAAACATGCTTACTCGCTCACTAATGCTACTGAGTGCCGTTGGGTACTGTGCACTCGCTGGGAAAGCGGGACCACTCAAGGGAGGATCTGGTGTCTCGCCCCGTCAGCTCGACGATTGTTTAACTCCAGGATGGATTCCAGTATGCCCTGGTAAGTCTTTCCTTTAGAATGAACTATACATCGAACTAACATGATCAGGCGATCTTCCATGTATCCCACCTTCGGGTACATGCTGCACAGGCGACTACTATCATCTACCAGGCGAGGAATGCCCCGAAGGATACTCTGAAGTCCCCCGCATCGATCAACCCAGTTCGCCTTCTGCTTCCATCACGCCAGCCCCCTCCGCCACTTCAATCCCAGACCCAGTCGTCGTCGACTACTCATGGTACACTTACTCATATACCTACTACTACTACTATTACTACTACTATTATTTCGACACCACTTACGAGATTACATCTACTGAGACGACATACTACACAACCTTCTCGTTCACAGCGACGGATGATGCGGCCGCAAGCTCTGTGTACGAGTCTTTCACCGCTGCTTTCGTTGAAGCTGTTCCCACACAGTCAGAGACGCCTACGCTTGGCTCTGTTCCAGCTTCGAGTGCAACTTTGGGACCAGTATCAACATCCAGGGTTACGCCGTCGTCGACGAGGGTGATTACTTCGTCCAGGGCGTCGACGTCCTCGGAGGATGCTACCTCGACTGTCGAAAGTACTTCGTCTAGTGCTACTCCAACCCAGTTCACCGGAGCTGCCACCAGCCTTCGTGCTGGAAGTGTTATAGTGTCTGGAAACGTCTTCGCATTTACACTTGGAGCCTTCATCTTGACTCCGGGTATGCTGATGCTTCTACTTTGAGTGTAATACTACGAGCCGACCGCGCCATGTCGAAATGGAGACATACTATGTGGGCTCTTGGGTATGAGAGCGATATCACTTGCATAACGCGTAATGACGGTTCAGATGGAGCTCCGCTCGCATGGTAGTAGAAGCCCTGGTTTGTATACATTAAATGCCATATATGTATTCTCTTATCTTGCTCGCTTTGGGTCCTTCGTAGGTAGCCGACGCGGCGGCAGCTCTTCATCATTAATCTGCTCGAAATCTATCCTCGTTTCCATGGTCTTTGTAATACGGCCATCTATAAGGATTGACTCCTCGCTCGTGTTGCCTCTTCCTCCACACAAGGCTTTGTGTTTTACCGGTGTACTACGCCCACCATACGTGAGGAGCTCGATTTGGCCGTTGGATCTTGTACGACTCCGTGAGTTCCGGTTGTTAGAGGCTGATTGACTGCCTATGGTACGCAGATAGCCGCTCCCATACGCCTCCGGCTGGCTGAAAGAAAGCGGCGTGTTCCTGAGAAGCGGTCGTATGGCTGGGGCCGAGGCGGATATGATCGCTACGTTCACTTCGATCTGTGACAAAAGGAGGATCTGCAAGGCGATTAGTATCCGGCAAAATGAATGTTCCCCTGCAGGACGACTTACGAAGATTGAGTCATACGATATATCTTTCGTAACATTGTACAACCAAAGCGCATATATCCTTACGATTGAAGCAATAACAGCTAGACCGCCAATCATGAAAACACCAAGTAGTGCCCATCTTCTCCTCGGATCTAGTTGCAGACTGCAAAAAGCTTTCAATGGCAGGAGAAAGATCGTGATATCTGTGAGAACATTTATGGCTCCAAGTGCAAAATAGGTAGCTCGCAGGTTATTGCAACCTTTGGGAAATGTCGGTGACCACGCTTGCGAAGGGTTGGGCCTGCACTCGAAAGCCTGATGAGGTTAAT
>Ga0058698_10000090_pt1 | contig 50893 bp, 50 predicted proteins | sample AgamicAsSfe_FD_67288 | JGI IMG/M metagenome (GOLD analysis project Ga0058698, IMG submission 67288) | Agave microbial communities from Guanajuato, Mexico - As.Sf.e | ecosystem: Host-associated > Plants > Phyllosphere > Phylloplane/Leaf | place: Guanajuato, Mexico | collected 2012-05-30
CTGCTCAACGGCCTCCAATCATACCACCTCCTCGCCTCCCACACCCTCTTCGGAACCTCTCTCCTCAGCGTGATCGCTCCCAGCTGCGTCTTTTGAATGTACAACTCTCGTGCTTGTAGTCGGGTCACGCGCGGCCAGACCCATACGACGGTGGTCAGATCGAGGGTTGCTGTCGAGGGGAGGGAAGTGGCGAAGCGGGTCAGCCGGGCATGGGAGGACCGCGCGAAGGGGGGGAGGCATAGGTGGATGTAGGTTACAAAGGGGGCGGTTGTGAGGGTCATGAGGGCGATGGGGACGAAGCCGGCTGTGATTACTGCAACGGAGGGGGAAAGCCGTGTTAGTTGTCTTGTCTGAGATGGGAAAGTGGAGGGGAACGTCGCGCAAGGGTGTGACGTACCGACGGGAACCATCCAGGTGGGTTCATACTCCGAGTAGTAGTATGCCGGCGCTATGAAGAATGTCGCGAATATGGCGATGAAGATGCCCGTCAGACGGACGCAGGCGATGAAGACGGTGCGTCCGGTGCCGGCATTGTAGATGAGAAGGTTTTCTGGGTAGGCGCCTATTGCGATATGACAGTTCTCGAATCAGCGCCGAGTTCTGCTACTCTGGTATTTCTTGGAATGGGGTGTTTCACCTTTTCCTACTTCAGCTGTCGCTAGTAATGGTGTTTTGGTTGAGCCTGTGAACAGCTTCGGTGATGGTATTGGGGTGATAGGCGACGCTGCGTTGCTATTCGAGGCTTGAAAAGCTTTGGGTGGTGGTTGTTTAGGAAGGGCGGATGGTTGTGCTTTTGGCGCAGCTCTCTTTGTTGTTGCAAAACATCGTTTCGTGGTGATTGCGCGAAGCCTTTGTGTGTGTTGCAGGTCTCGAATGAATGGTCGGCAAGTCAGAAGTGATCGACACGATAATCGAGCTTGTAGTAACATTTTCAAGACAAATGGGGAAAACATCCAGAGGATCTGCAGTGTTTCTAAATGGAAGAACCCCACGATTTCTGAAACACAGGGTCTAATGTTTCATATACAGCATTATGATAGAAACATCTGATCTAGGCCTTGAAGCTACGCCACCACTCTCTTCGCCCTCTTCTTCACGACGACGGTACCCATGGCAATCCCAGCCCCCTCATCTCCACTGCCAACCTAAATATCCAATCCAAGCTCTCACAGATCGTTTTCGCCCTCGCCACATCCTATGATCATGTTAGCGTGGTTCCGCAATGAAGGACGAAATTGCATGCCTCTCCCCAAACGTAGATTCCATGCCTCCTCACCAGCACGGCATACGTATTCGGCCACACCTCAATCGCCCTCTCCAACGCCTCCGTCAAATCCTCCTCCTTCGCCGTATTCTCAATCACCGGTATCCTCAACCTCTCAAAGAATCCCATGTTCCCCTTCTGCCCAGGCCCCTTCGGTATCCCCTTGATCTGCTCAATCCGCTCAATCTCAAAGACTTCCGCACTCGCATCCGGATTCCCCGTCGCGCCCACCGCATCCCGCTCTAGCAGTAACGTCACCAGCACAGCCCACTGCGAATGTGTGTGTATAGCACATCCGGCACCCCGTAGTCTGAAAGCCGCAAGGAAAAGCGGTGTACATGCACTGGGGTTGAGGGGTCGCGGCCAGCGGATGTACGGCAGAGCGTGATGACTGATGCGGCCGCCTTTGTCGTCGCGAACGCTTGTTTCGGAGGCGGGGAGGACGAAGATGTCGGAGGGTGATATGAGCTCTTTCTGGACGCCTGTGGGCGCGAGGTAGATGTAGCCATGGGAGTGCGAGCATATTGACATGCCGCCGCCGGTGCCGGTGACCCTGTGTCGTGATCAGAGATGGGTCGAGTGATATAGCTGAAGATTGATGGAGATTTACCAGCCTAGAGTATAGAAATGGGCGCAGAGGCGGGCGATGGTGTTGGCTGGGTGCGAGGGGTCTGACGACGTGACGAGGGCGTCGGCATCAGGAGTGGTGGTGATGCCATTGGGGTGTGAGTGGTCTGCTGAGGATGGAGCATCTTTTGTGCTTATCTCGGTCGACATGATCGTGTCCTTGATCTTGATGATGGTATGGTCGACTGAGTGATCTTACTATGTTCGACAAGCCCTACCAACCCTGCGATGTATGAGATACTCTCCATCACGCCATTGAGCTCGGCCAAACAAAAAGTGATGCTATGCCACGTGCTGTCGGGAAAAGCTCGACCGAGAAGAGCGAAATAACGTCAGTCAGCTTCAGAATGACCTCAGCTAACACCAGCTACAGAAAGCTTCTGTAGACAAGGGTCTTCTCCAATATAGACAGAGCCACCGAGAGAGAGACTCTATACACAGCACTGTGTCAGATTCGCCATATAGTAACCTATCTGTCCACGTTATGGCACTCCCACCAGTAAGAACCTTTCTGCATAAAGCCGTCAAGCACAACTGATAGCTCAATGTACAGAAATTTGCAGGCCATAAACTCGGTGCTGAGCATCTCAAGCCTAATCCCCACACAATCGAGCTCTGTAAGTATCATGTAGCAATATACTCTTGTCGAAGTCATTTGCAGCGTCCAAAACATTCTCTTCTAATCCACATACTCCCAGACCTCGACTATGTCTGTCCCTTCTCCGCCAAGCTCTTCAACACTCTCTACCTTCCTGACGGCGTGATGGATGCTGTTTTCGACGAGAACTCCCCGTGCTATGGGAATGTCGTCTTCATCTTCCGCCAGCAGATTCAGCCATGGCACCCATCATCCACACTCGCTCACGAAGCCGGGCTCGCCATTCTGCGGATGACGGATAGCGATCCTCGCGAGTTCTGGCGATTCAGTGCAATACTCTTTATGCGACAGAAGAACTTTTTCGATATCAGTGTGGTCAAGGAAACCCGCAACGCAACGTACCGACGACTCGCGGAAGTGGGCGCCGAGAGTATCGAAGTCGATCCGGAAGAAATGTATGCTTTACTAAAGGTGCCGGAAAGACCAGGAAAGGATGGGGAACTCAACATTGGCAATCAGGTAACGGGCGACGTGAAATTGATAACGAAGATGGGAAGACGGACAGGGGTGCATGTTACACCTACAGTACTGCTGGATGGTGTTGAAGCAACGGAGATTAGCAGTGGTTGGACAAAGGGGCAGTGGCTGGAGTGGTTGGAGAAGAATTGCAGTACGTAGAAGGCACGGAATCAGTATCCGCGTCTCTATCTTTCACTATCTGCATCATGCAATACCTCCTCAAACTACAGTGATCCGACGCGAACTGCTCTAGCTTGGTATGAGTCGGCATCTTATTACACCCACGCTTTCTGATCATACACTTTCCAGTTGTTATATCCAACAGATATTCTTCCTCGAGCTCTGGTCATTCTAGCCACCTAACCCCTGATGCCTCATACTGCTGCATGAAGCATACACATAATTTCCTCTATAGTCGTCGTCGTCGTTGTATGTTCTTCCAGCTCGGTATTCGTGGTTAACCCTGGATTGCCCGTGTGATCGTGCTGCTGCTTGCGGGACTGTGCCGCGTGTATAAATCTCTTTTACCAGGATGGCGCGGATCGTTGAGTTATGGCACTCAGATACTCGTGTTCGAAGCTACGTGAAGCTAATGGGTTCATGCTATAGACACGTATAAAATCTTAGCTTCGTTTCTCTCATGAAATGGTAAAGCAAATGCAACGCCCTGTTTGTGCTTGGGTATCGTGTCCTTTCATGGTTCCGTCCTGTCATATGCTCGTATGCTCATTCATCTTTTCCCGTAATGTTCATTGAGATTCTGAAATCCATCGTTCCGCGCGGATTACCACTTCCGCCTCTTCATTGATCCATTATCACCAGCCCTACTGCCAGGCCTCTGCAAACCCAAATTCGCGCCTCCAAGCTGACGTGCCAGCACACCGTCTTCATCGGACGAACCATCAAAGGGGGAAGGACGTTTGGGAGGGCGCATACCGGATTCTGATAATATCGTAAGAAGTGTCTTCCACCCTGGCTTGTCGAAAAGCTCGAAAGCATCTGCATTCGCGTGCGTGCGAGCGAGACGATGTAATAGAGGTTCTTCGTCCTAGTGAGAAATTAGGTCTGTCAGCAGAGCACAAGCAAAATGCGTCAAGCTAGCTTACCTCGCCGAGGATCCCCACAGTCCGCAAGAAGCACAGCAAGTGGAAGTCAGACACGGCTCTTGTGATCTCTGCTTCGTTGGGCTTTGATCCTCTCTTGATACCCAGTTGTTTTGCGACTGCACTGATATCCTGTCCTTCTCCAAGTGCTTCTCTATTCTCTATCGGGAATGCATTCTTCAAGAACTGCGGATTGGGATCATTCGGGAAACCATGTGTCAGTGTAACCAGTAAATAGTCGACCGGGAAGCTAGGTTTTGCATTTTCTTGTACGTTCGCGCCATATTCGTTCTTCTTGCGGTAGAAGACTTCCGGGATGTATCGAACACGACCCAAGCCAGCCTCTTCCTCCTCGTTCCGAACAATAACCTGTGATGGATCTGAAGACGGCTCGATGATATCGGCACGAACCATTTCCACAGCTGTCTCTGAAGCCTGGAAGGACGATATCGCAATCTGGCCATCCTCATCTCCACTAATGACACAGGTGACGAAGTTTGAGCCGAATCGTCCAGTATCGCACCATTTCGTCGGTTTGGGACGGTTTGCCTGTTGTCGTGCAGCGAACATGACTTCTAGTGATGACAGATAGTGAGAATCGATGTGGCGTTTGCAGACGACCGTTCCATCGCCTGCTCCGGCGTCAATGAGATCAGTAAAGATCACACCGACCTGCTCGAGACCTGATAATCGTCCAACAGCATCGATCTCTTTCTCATTCTCCCAGTCGTTCAGCTTTAGTCCATCCAATTCATCGACCTGAGGTGCTTCATATATTGCTTCCACGACTGCCTTGATGCCCAGAGGAACCTCCTTGTACTCTTCGTATCTTCCGTACAGATAGCCGACTCTTTGATTACCAGATCGTCGCCAAGAGTTCAGAAACCGATCGACAATCTCGAACTGTGCAAACTCGACGTGATCCACCATGCGAAACGTTTGTGGCTGTAATGAGATCGCACTTGGTTGGCATTTCGTGCAGATACCAGCTGGAAAAGGTGCATGGCCCGAAGGGCAATCCTTTCGTACTCGGAAATATGGCTCGGTCAATGGAGGCATGTATGAGCTCTTGTTCTCTGGCTTGTTCTTTCCGGCGTTGAGCTTGCGTAGATAGGCGTGAAATGACATGTGTTTGATCTTCTTGTCAAGCATGTACTCTGGCGCATATGGCTCTAGAGGTGAACAGTAGTCACACATGCCTTTCGGTCCATGCCGACACATTTTCTGATCTCTGCCTCTTGGTATCCTCCCTTCTTGCTTATCCAGGCTGTTGTCGAGTTCCGATTGCTTGACGCTCTCCCAAGGATTCTTCAGTAGTGCGACTTCTGCGTTCGTGGGTGCGACGGGTGTAACGGAGGGTGCGCCAGCTTTCTCAGCATGGCCATTCGAAGGTGCATCTTTCGCTGTGAACTCGAGGTATAGCTGATCGCCATGTCTGATCTGTTAGCCAATCCCAGACTTCCCTGGCGGTAAGCTCACTCACTTCAGTCCGACCTGTTGTATCGTCACTCCCTTGAGTTGCGAGATCTTGCGTGCATCCCCGCCTTGAGGTTTGTTGCTGAGACTGACTGAGGAAGGTTCCGTGTCCGGTGGAAGCTTCTCTAAGATCTGTGCAAGTAATGATTGAAATTCTGTAGTCGGCTCTGCCGTGAGGCGAAACTGGCCATTGCGGCTCTGGAAACGGAGGAGCATGACAGATGCACTGGTCGATGCCTGTGGGCGAGAGGAAAGGAGGGTTGACGTGTAGACTCTATCAGGTGAGAGGACACTGAGGGATTCGCAGGAAGACTCTTAGGGTAAGGCGAGGTTGCTCAAGGTTGTGCTCACTTTCAGTTTCATGAATCTAAGAAGTGACAGAAGGTGATCGTCATTTACACGTGCCAATCTTCGGCGCGAGCTGTCCTTTTTACCGCGACGGAGATGAAACAATATTGAACTGTTACAGAACAAAAGAGACACTTGTGTTTAGCTATCATCTTGGCATAAGCCCTTCCATCCAGCTCAACTCATCAGAACGTCACACCAGATGCACCGATAGTGCGCGCCCACCAAACACAACAACCACAATGTTTTCCTTCCTCCAAATCGACTACTTCTCCCTCCTCCTCCCCTTCGCCTATCTCACCACCTTGATCGGCTCCCTCGCCACATTCTCCTACCTCTACCGCCGCCGCCAAGTCCTCAAGTCCCTCTCCCTCGAGCCCTGGTTTCCCATGCACGCTCAGCGCAACATCTACCTCTCCCTTCTCGAACTCTCCTCTACCGACAAAGAAAAAGTGCCCGACAGCCTCCTGCGCGCCGCCCTCCTCCGCCGCGCCCAAGAGGACATCCAACGCATCATCAGTCTGCGCAACGCCAAGCCCGCGCTCCAGCAGCTCCTGCAACGAGGAAGTGTGAGCGACGAGCTATGGCAGCGATTCCAAGTAGCAGAGAAGGAAATGGAGGCAGAGCTCCGGGAAGTCGTGGAGGAAGCGAATGCGCTAAGTACAGGGCCTGTGCAGTGGGGCACGTATATCTTCCAGAGCGCGAGCGAGATGGTGGGCAGGGATATGCTGGATAAGCAGTTGGAGAAGGTGGAGGAGTCGCGGCAGGAGGAGAAGGAGAGCTGGGAGAGGAGGAGGGAGAATGTGAGGGCGGGGTTTCTGGAGGAGATTGGCGTGGAGGATGTGAAGGTGAAGGAGGAGAAGCAGGAGCAGGTGGATGAGAAGAAGGTGCAGAGTCGGACGTCGAGTGATGATTCAGATGCTGTTCTGGTTGAAGGTGGTGGGCCGGCGGAGGAGCCGCAGTCGCCGGTCAAGAGTACGCCGACTACGCCATCGAGCTCGAAGAAGAAGAAAGGCAAGAAGTGAATGAGCTGATGGTATATCCGGACGATTGAATGTGCCGAAAGCTTATTCAGCATAAGGTGGTGGAACAAGAGAATAATTGGTCGAAGTCGCAAAGATTGGGCCACGAGGGCCGTGATAGCGCAGTAGGAAAATGCTGTGGGAGATGGTCAGAGTCGTGTTGCTTACACTCAGGTGGATATGGAAGCGGTGTGCATGGTAGACCATGGCAGTGTGGAGAGATAAGTAGCATTATGTGTCGTCCTGGAGCATCAATATATGCCGAACGAGATCAACGTGATCATGAGCTCAAGCAATGGGTGGCGTCGTGGCACCAGGAGGAGGAGGAGTTTGCCAGTTGAAACATGAGACAATAGAGTATAATCACATATATATCCTATTCCACTCACATCTATCTTTTGATACACTCAACGCCAAATTAGCCCCCGTCTACCCCTCCATCTCCTCATCCCCATCTTCTTCTTCTTCCTCCTCATCCTCCTCCTCCTCCCCCTCCTTAACCTCAACCTCAAACGTCGGCGCCTGATCCACTCCAACATAGCTGTCACTCATCAAATACAGCGTCAACGTCTTCCTCCCCGCACTCGGGACCACGTACTCCAACTTCGTGCTCAATTTCCTGCCAAACGTCACCCGCTTAATAGCCAATAAGCTCTTCTCCTTCTCATCTCCCACGACCAACCACCAGTTCTCCGCCTTCGCCGCCGGGAAGAACGGCGCATGGACTGTCGTGTCGACTTCAGCACCTTCGACTTCCTCGTCGTCGGCTTCGCGCTCAATAGTGATGCTGAGGTGGGCCGGCTCGCCTGCAGTGACGTTTTCGGGGTCCTCGACCTCGAATGCCACGTCGACGTTGGGGTACTTGTCGTTCGTGAAGACTGCGGCATCTCTCAGCTGCTCGTTGCTCAATCCCAGTTTCGCCAACAACTTCGCATGATCCTTGTTCTCCTCAGGGTCCATTGCTTCCATGAACTCAAAGATGTCCTTAACGCCGGCCCCATTTGCCGCAGCGACGAGCTCGTCGCTGAAGTGCGGGATTTGCTTGAGCGGGGAGTCGCGATCCCACATGGCTTGTACGACCATCTGGGACATTTCCATAGCCGCGGTGGCGTTGAGATGGCCCTCCGAGGAGAGCACGTCGACGCTTGCGGAGAGTAGGTTGAGGATGCCGCGGAGGATGATCTCCTGGTCTTTGAGCAGATCGACGGGGAGTTGCATGCGCGAAAAGTGAGCCTGAAGCAGGACGAAAGCTTTGAAATGCGGGGACTCGTAATTCGGTTCTGCCATCTTGACGGGCAGGCGGTCGTGGATGCGGCGGAGGACGGAGTCCTCGTGACGGCGTATGGCGATGATTTCGAATTCCGTTGCGGAGGTTACGATTTCGAGGAGGGCTTTCATGCGCGTCTTGCCGTTGAGGGAGAGCAGGAAGGTTTGCATTGTGATGAAGGAGATGTTGTAGTAGGCGGCAATCATGGCGGGGTTGAGTGGCGTAATGGAGTCGTCTGTTTCGTCCAGGTCGACAATCTTGGCATCTGCAAGTTCTTTGAGACTGGTCTCGACTAGCTCGGACAAGAATGCACTGAGGCCTTCGTGAGAAGTGTCAGTAAGCCCGTAAAAGCTGGGATTGGCGAGTAGTCGACGATAAAAATAGGTATATGTAGTCCAGTCCACAGCATCCTGAGTCGATGTGATGATCTTGGTGCTGATTTCAGTGACAAATGCGTCGTGAAGATATGTTTGCAAGTGACTCTCAATCGGAAGAGCCTCGTTCAGGAACTTCTTGTAGTATTCACGCTTTACACCAGGGACCATGAGGACACCTTTTGCGAGCTTATCTTTTCCTGGAGTACCTGCCTTGCCGAACATCTGCAGGACCTCACTGATGGGATAGTCAATGTAGCGGTGCTCTCTGCCCTCGAAGAATTGAGTGCCCATCACGATGACAAGGTTCGCTGTGCTGTTGAGCTCCCAGCAGCAGTCTCTCGAGACGAGCATGACTTGGATAGCACCTTCGCGGAAGAAATATTCCACGGCCTGCTTATCGAATGCACTTAGTCCTTCGTGATAGTAACCAATGCCATGCGAAATGGACTCTGCAAGCGCTCGCTCATTGACCTTGTTAAGTACCGGAGCGAGATCATCGATATTGGCATGAAGGAAACGATCTTCAGATCCTTCATCTCCACCATCAGCAATACATGCTCCAAGAATATCCAGTGCAGTCGCGCGGACCTGCTTGCGACCAGGCACAAACACTATGGCAGACTTTGACGGTGCTAGTTGTGTAATGGATTGGTAGACAGGCTTGGCCATCGCCAGCATCAGTGATGGGAAGTGAGGGATATTGAAGGATTGCAAGTGAAGCTCAAGCGGCATTGGCCGAGTCGCTGGGCTGAAGTTGAACACATTGTGCTTGCTTGTGCCGATCCACTCTCCGACATCCTTCGCATTCGAAAGCGAGACGCTCAGTCCGACAATGCGTAGACCAGAATTGAGCTGGAGAGCAATACTGTGCATGCGGGAGACAATAACTTCATACGTGTAGCCGGCTTGTCCGCCGAGTAAGTGCAACTCGTCTGCGATAAAGAGCCCGACGGTATTCACATTCTTTCTCCGTTGCCACTGCCGAGAGATCAGGTCCCACTGCGCAGGCGTCGCGAGGATGAGATCACCACGGTCAAGCAGGCGAAGGTCAGCTGTCGTCTCTCCAGTCAACTTGACAATCTCTTTTCCTCCTCCGAGGCCTACTAAGCGTTTAGACCACTGTGTATACCGCTGATCAACCAATTCCTGGAACGGCGCGACATATACAGCTCTTCCGGCGTCATCTTTTGCGAAATGACGTAGCAGAGCAAACTCTGCACAAGCAGTCTTGCCACTTCCGGCAGGTGCGCCAATAAGAACATTGTCGTCTGTGGTGAAGAGCGAGTTGAAGACTTGAGTCTGAATCTTGTTGAACCGATCCCAACCTTGGAAGAGCTGCTGGTACTCATCACGCTTCAATGCGGCAACCGGTAGAGGTTGCAAGTCAAGGAGTGGTGTATGAGGTGGGAAGCGCTCGGGGAGAACCAACTTCTGGAATGACACTGGAAGCTTAGTCTCGCAGTGCATCCAACGATCAGACATGACCGTAACAAAGTAGTTGGGTGGCATCGGCTCCGTGATTGGTACGGTAAGCTCAACAAGGTGCTCGTTCAGGTCGTTCATGGCATAGGATCGTCGCAGAACGAATGTATCGTGGAAGAGGATCTCCTCGCCATCACAGTCCTCAACAAGAATCCAGAAGACTTCAGCTGCTCCGTGCAGCGGCTCACTCCACTCAAACTTGGGGCTGATCGTGAGCTCCATGCGCAGCAATGTCCTTGTCATAGGCTGAACTTGTGCTTGAACTTCGAGTCGAGGGAAATGTGCGACAGCATTGCATACCAGACGTCCAGCTTTTGGCATTCCCAGTAGCTCGCTCATGCGTGGTGGATCGAGGTCAAAGAAGTTCTCCCACGGCACATCCATCCGTTCTGCCTTCTGGATGATGTCTCTCGATATAGACGGTGCTCCTCCTTCAGAGCGTTCCGGGAACTGGCGGAGAGGAGTCATCGTTGGCCACATTCGCTTCTCAGCCATTTTGCAGAGATCTAGTGCCATCTTGGCTACAGAAGACCAGCCTTTCTTGAGTGCAATCTCGAAGATTGCTCGCAATATACGGCCTGCTGACTGCGTCACGTAGACTAAATCAGCCATAAGCGCGAGACCCTCCAGCTTGAGCCTGGAGATGTATGCTTGCAAGAGCACATTGATCTTAGCCTGCGGCTCTTCGATGCTCTCCTTGACTGGCACGGGCACTCTGCCCAGAAGCTTCGCCAACTCCAGCTTCTCATCTTGTCTCACTGGAATATATTTGAACTCTTCGCTTAATGCAAACACCCTGAACATCTCAATCTGAGAGATGTTTGGCTGAATCTGAGCATTGTATGTCATCATCGAGTTGTGCGTGATGTAATAATGCGATGATATCCTTCCCAACTCAGTAGACTGCAGACGACCAGACTTCTTCTCGTACTTGGCTAAACCACATCGTTCGAGCACGACTGCAGCAGAATGAATGAGGTCAACACGCTTCTGTTCGAGCGCTTCGTCGTCTTGATACTCAGCACCAACACTGTACAGACCAGGCGACCTTAGCATTCTTACGAAGAGGTAAGTATAGCCCAGCCACTCAACACCTTCGTCACGAGTGCGTACATTGCCGAGGACGACCTCTGCATTCAGGTTGTCCACAAGCTTGCTTATGAACTGACTCTCAATTGGCAGCTGTTGATTGAGAAGTGAGAGGTAATACTGGAGTTCGGCATGTGTTGTGATGATAATACCTTCTCCGTACGTATCGTACTGAGGTCGACCGGCACGACCGAGCATCTGCAGCACATCCTGTGGACTCAGTTCGACCCAGGATCCCTTCTCTGGGGAGTACACCTGAGTTCCTTTGATGATGACGGTATGAGCTGGCAAGTTCACACCCCAAGCAAGTGTCGCCGTGCACACTAGCACTTGAAGCTGACCATCGGCGAAGAGTTCTTCAACAGATGTACGATCTGCTCTGCTCATACCAGCATGATGTATGCCCAGGCCATATGGCAGCAGATCTTTGAGATCTGCATTCCCAGACTGTTCTGCTTCCTGTGTCAAGATCTCGCGACTCGCGGCATCACTGCGCATTATTTTGCCAACAGTTTCGAGCTCGAGAGCCTTGTCCCGAATATATCTGGCAGTTTTCGCAGTATCCTTCCTGGAATGTACGAAGATGAGCATTTGATTGTGCTTTTCACCAACCTGTTCCATGACTTTGTTGTAGCATACGTCGTTCATGGTCTTGAGCTGCTTAATCGGCTTCTTGTCCGTGACACCGATGAATTCTTGCTTGAGTGGACAAGGACGGTAGCTGCCGTCGAAGTGGAAAAGACCTTTCAGAGGATCGACTCGAAGAAAGCTTGCCACGTCACGATAATTGGGCAATGTAGCACTCAGACCAACCAGACGCACAGGCTCCCCCGTCTGCTCTGTCCTTCGGATCGTACGACTGACAATACTCTCCACTACAGGTCCACGCTCGTCGTGTAGTAGATGGATCTCGTCAATACAAATGAGGCGGACAAGGTTGGTATAGCTCAAGTCTGTTGCCTTGCGCGTAATGACATCCCACTTCTCTGGCGTTGTAACAATCAGCTGTGTCTCAGCAATCTGTTGCTTGGTGAGTTGACGATCTCCCGTCAACTCTGCTACTTTGATGCCGTATGGTGCTAATCGAGCTCCAAAGTTACCGACTTGTTCTTGTACGAGAGCTTTCAATGGTGCAATGTAGATGATCTTGAACTCGTCAAGGTTGATCTCGCCAGTCTGAGGATTTCGGTGCTTGCCAATCTCGCGCAGCATAGTCAGCATAGCAACGTTAGTCTTACCAGATCCAGTCGGAGCACAAATGAGCATGTTGCCGTCGTCCTTGAACGCTGTAGGATAGCATGCAGTCTGAATGCGGTTCAGCTCTTTATTGTTACCAAAGCCTTGACGAGCCCAGTCCGGCAATTCTGACGTCTTGATCGTGTCACCTGGCGCGGAGGTAGCTTTCTTCGGTGCAGGGACATGAATCTCTTCATAGCCCTTGAACTTCTTTTGCACTGAGCCTTGTGGCAGCTTCACGTTTGGATTTGTCATGAGATGGTTGCCTTGGTCGAAAACTAGGTTGTTTAGGTTGATGACTTGCTTCGGTAGGAGACTGCCTTTCACAACTGGCTCACGGCCGATATCAGTCATAGCGACGTCCTTTAATTCAAGGCCTGAACCAATGTCGTTGAAATCGACCTTGGCCTTCTTACGAGCAGGTTCCTCATCACCCCCAGCTGTGTCGCGGGTGAGTAGCTCATGCAGAATGCGGCGCTGGCCAGCCGCGACCATTGCGTCCTCGACTGTTTGGCGCTCTTTCGGGTCTGCTGCGGCTCTTTGCCATTGAGTCGCCCAGACGATCCGGTCACGGTTGACGACGAGTTTCCTAACAAGTTCCGGATGCTCATAGTCGAAAAGTTCCATAAGGTCATTCTCTACCTCACGCAGGGTTTCTTGCTCGTCTTCTGATTGTCTAGACATGATCGAAAGTGCTTCTTGTGTCTTCTCCTGCTGAGCATGTGCGTCCTCAAAGGCTGTACCAATTAATCGTTGCAACCAATATGCGTCAATCTCGTGTGCAGGAACAATGTCGTCGTCCTTTTTCGTTTTTGCTGTCTTCCGATTGAGTCCACTATTGAGTATTACTTCCACATCGACATCCTCAGCGTCACCGTTTGTAGGACCTAGATCAGCGCCTCCCGCGGCTGCTGCATTCTCTGCACCATGTCGTGCCGCAAACTCGTCCGGGTCTTCATCGTCTGTGTCTGCCTCATCTCGCACTTCGAAAGTCTGCCCTCCTTCCTCCTCGTCCTCATCTTCCTCGTCGAATACAACAGCAACACCTTGCCTTTCGTCGATTTCTGCTCCTTCTCCTTGTGCTACTCCATCGGCCATGTTTTCGTCCTCATCTTGATTGTCGTAATCCGTGATCTTCTTGCTCAAATTCACGAGCTCGTTGAACTCCTTGTTACCCATTGATGTTCCGAGGACATCGTCAACTTCTCGCTTCTTGTCCAAGTCTTTCATGTCTTCATTCTTTAGCGTTTCCAGTACTGCGTCAGCAGCACTGACTGTGATGTGCGCCGGAACGTCCCCTAGTGATCTGCCGACTGTTGTGATAATCAGGTCATAGGTAGCGCGTGTCCCAGCTGTCCGAGGTCGATATCTCAAGTCCTCCACCTCCATATCTGCCAAGGAGAAACCGGGTTGTGTGGCACCCTCCCGCTTGCGCTTCCTCTGCTCCCTTTCAAGCACGTCTGCGCCTTCGCCAGCTTCTCCACGCTCAACATTGGGCGCCTTCGGTCGTCTTTCTCCGGCTGTTGCAGTGTCGCGTGCCACGCGTCCACCCATCTGTCGAATGTCGATGCGACCTGCTAGCGATTCTGGATCTCCTGTGTTTTCATCTGTTCGGCGGGTCACGAAACGTCTGTCTGCCTGGAGGACCAGGTTGGACATCGCCCCATATTTGTACTGCGCCATTGAGTTGGGTTCGCCCATCTTTGCGGTTGGTTGAGTCCGAAGACTCGTTTCAAGGGTTGTCGAATATGCGGAGTTGGATTTGAGTTGAGGAGACCGAGATCAGCTAAGATTGGCTGTCGCGAAGCTCGTTGTCAGCACGATGTAAGGCTTACTGTGACGATCACGCATGGAGCACCATACCCTTGAGATGAGAGACTCCGTGTTTAGGATCTGTGAGGTTGCGTGCTAGGTGCAAGTGATGTTTCAAGTCGCGAGGCAAAAGTTTAGCAAGGTGGAAGATCACACGTGACAATTGTTACAACTTCACCCGCAAGGGTATGGAGGACGAGACGAACTTGCTAAGCAGAGTGGCTGAACAAGGCAAAGTTAGGTAGAAAGGGTATGAAGATGCTGATACATATGGTGGGAGTATATCTGCATGATTCTAGCTTGCGGTCAGCGAGGGCAGCGAGGAAGCTAGAGAAGCAAGCATTCCATCCAGCAACCTGCGGTGATATACACATATTGTAGCCTCTTTCCCAATCTTCCCATCTGTTGCCAGCGCGCACCTACGCGAACTTTCTCCCTGGCTGCTCGGCAAGACAGCCAAAGCCGCCCTATTGAATGCGCCTACTACAGTGTCGAGAGATTTGTCCGGTCCCGGACCATTGTTGAGATATGTAGAAGCAAGGAAGAAGAAAAAGGTTGTCTTTATAAGGTGCAAATAGTAGGGTATAAGTAATGTCCAGAGATAAGTCGAAAGTGCAAGGGAAATGCAAATAATGTACGAACGCCAGTAGCTCCAGATCTAGTTCAGTCCAGTCCAGTGACCAATATCCAGGTCGATCACGTCGAGACGCCCTGCGTCAGGGCAGCAACGCGTGCCTTGATACGCGCGACTCTGTCTTCGATCGCTGCATACTGATTAGCAAGATGCACTTCTACATTACGCGGATAGCGCCACTTACACTCCTCAGCTTCGCCTGCCCCAGCAGTATTCTGCCTAGGCTCCGGAGCATACCTTTGCCCAGGACCCTGGATACCTTCGATGCCTAATCCCTTATTGCCACCAGCAGCTCCGGTCTCGTTTGCGAAGACACCAGGACTAAAACCGCTACCGGCACCAATCGAACCTAGGCCACTGTCCTTTAGATCCTGCTGCTGCCACGGCGGTGTGCTCGGCTGACCGTTCTTTGCTGCTGTGGCTTCGCTAGCTGTACGTGCATGTGCAGTCTGCCTGATCTGCGCCCATCGGCTACTAGCCGTGTTGAGTCGTTCCTGCGTATTCGGGCGAGGCGCACCGTCGGAGTCGTGATCATCTTCTTGGTCTTCAGCCTCGGCGGCTGTAGAGCTAGTGGGCACGGTTGGCGCGTGCGAATGAGCTGCAGTGTTGGCATCGTGGAATTCCTGCGACCCTGTACCCGAAGAGTCGTGTGGTGTTTGGAAGTCGCTGCGTGTTTGACCAGATCCGAAGGAGGTCGTGGATGCTTCGAAAGGCATCGAAGAGCCGCGAACTGGGAACTTGGAAGCCTCTGATTGTGGGTTGAGAAGCACTGCAGCGCGTGTTTTGAAGGATGGCAAAGACATTGGGCCTTCTTGCGTGGATGCTCCGACATCTTGTGCGCGTTGCGGTGAGCCTGGGTCAAAGTCGAGGGCATAGCCAGGCATACTTTGCGCTGTCTCATTACGGAGATGTGAGTGGCCATATCCCATGCTTGTGGTCTCGCCACGGACAGTATCCGGTTCTGTGGCGGCTGAGGTAAAATTGCTGAAAGCTGGCGATGCAGGTGGCATGTCGGGCACAGTATCCATAACATTTATGCCTGGACCTGCGCCAAAGACGGCAGAGCTTGATGTCATGGTAGGGCCTGGCTCTCCTGCGTCAAGATTCGATGCTTGGGTTTGTTGCTGGCCAGGCGTCCTAGGCCTGTCCTCTGCTACATGCTCTTGAACAGGAGACGGTGAGCGGGGATATCGATTCTGAGATGAAGGACCTGTCGAAGCTGGAGGTGGAGCAGGACCAAACTTCTTGCCTAGCAATGACGTCTTCCTCGACATGCCAGGCTTTTGTTCCTGCTGCCCTGCCAATGTGGAGTTGCTGCTCACAGCACGTTGCGAACTCGACTTTGCCATTGGATCCGTGACCTTCCGTTTGAATAGGTCTCGCAACCCGCGCCGACTACCAGTTTTCGATTTCATGAGGTTTGGTCGAGTAGTTGGCTCCTGCTGAACATTATCAGGCTCCGGTTGGACAATATCAGGCTCCTGCTCGGCGATATCCTGTGAGACGACGTTTTGCATTGAGCTTCTTCCAGCATCATCCTGTTGACGATCACCACCCACAGGCTTCCTCTTAGGGATATTCAGCGGTGAGGGAACCATCGTCTCCTTCCGTGGCGTCTCTTCTGCTCCAGCGGTACTTGATGCTTCTCGCCTTGTCGGGGTGTCCAAAATGTTCTGCGCACCGCTAGTTGATGCAACGTTCTCTTTTGAACTGTAGGCGGGCGGTAATGTACCCCTGGGTGCAGAAACAGATCTGACATTGCTGTTTATGCTGACTTGGTCATCTTGAGTTCTTCCACTTCTGATTTCTTTGTCGAACTTGCGTGCCCACTGGAGTGCAGGAGCAGCGTCTTTGACAAAGACTGGCTGCATACTCAAGACACTCACTGTTTTGGCATCGGAATCAGGATCTCGTCTGCCTCTTCGTTGAGCGACACTCTCAGTGAGTACATCATCGTGCGTTTTCTGTACCAGTTGAGCAGCAGCAGCTTGTATCAGAGCTTGCTTGTCCGCACCTATGGCAGGGGTGCTCTGGGCGCTGGAGTAACCGGTGTCATGCATATTATCCAAAGGCGGACTTTGTTGTGAGCTGTTGACTCGCTGCATGGTGGAGCTGCTGACTTGCCTTCCACTAGCTGTCCGTGTCTTTTTTGTCAAGAAGTTACGCTTCTTCTCGGGTGCCATAGGGGAAGCCTCTGGTAGATTGCTAGGGCCTTGTTGTACAGCAGGCCGTACTTGCTCCTCGAAAGCAACCCAATGACTCCCGTTGATATCAAGCTCGACTAAGACACACCGACCGAAGCTTGCCTTGCGCTGAAGAGGTTCTTCTGGTGCTAGACTCTCCATCCAGACCCACCAGAAGGTTTCGTCCATGGTAGCTCGTTCAACACCGGCCAGTTCGGCTGGTTCCATATCCTCTTCTTTTTTGCGATTAGGGGAGATACTATGATCAGGGTTGATCAAGGGAATGTATTCTTTAGCTGGAAAGGAAAGAGGTGGTGTCGTAATGGCGTCCTCATCAGAGAAACCGCCATTCATGAAGTCTGCCCAACTCTGCCCATTAGGCCTCGAGGAAACTCTTCGATTCGGAGTATTCATGCTTGTTGTCCTTGAATGTGTCATGGTGTTGTCGTTGCCATTGCTGAGTACAGAGAAGCCACTGGATTCAAAGTCCGCCCAGGTGGAGTCTGAAGGAGCAGCAATGGGAGCACTGTTTGATTGACTGCTTGCTGCGATCATGTCCAGCACACGTCGACATTCAGGAGTGAGTGCTTTGACGGGATCTTGTTGCTCTGCAAATTGACGCAAGATGTGGTCGTGATGGCGATACTCTAGATCTCGCGCTCTCTGGAGCATTGCGAAAGGCGTAGGGGAAACTGAATCTACTACCATTACCACGCTTGAGACTGTACTCTGCGAAGAAGTTCGACTTGTAGGTGGGTACTCGGTCTCCTTTACCAGCGTCTGTAGCGATCGTGGCAGCTGCGAGATGCTGTCACTGCCAGGTCCGGGCGTCGGGGCACGAGCGCGTAAGTAGGCAAAGAACATATGGCATGTTGCATCTGCTGCACTAGCCCAGCTTTTGTAGCCTGGCTCGAAGCCTTTGCCTCCTGTATGTTCCAGTGCCCACCAGCCTGCAAACCGTGAGAGCGTCCTTCCGCCAAGTCCATTCGTTCTGCTGTGCGCAGCGACTGCAGCGAGGAGCTCAAAGAAATCGAGAACGATCAATCGATGCGCATTTGACGATGTGCTCAATGGCAGGAATGTGTCGAATGCATGCTTGTCCATGTTTGATTCTACTGCACATCAGCTTGTTCCTCTTATTTTTTGACATCTGCATATAGTAGTGCAACTCACGTTGCTCGCCACTTTTGAAGAGCTCATATGTCTTCCAAGTGATAACGCCTCCTCTTAAACGACTCCAGCACCATCTGACTATACCACTCAGAACCTAGGAAGACTGAATTAGCCAAAGTCATCCAGTGCCAATGGACAACCTACGAATGGTTCCAGCAATCTTATCTCTCGAAGCAGGGCATTCTCCTGCTGAGTCTGGTTACCCTTGAAGTCTTTAAAATAGCGTCTTATAAAAGCTCGCGTGGTTGACAGATGTTGTGTCGAGTTCGGCCGGAATGGCAATAGGAAGAATGGTATGTTCAGAGCTGTGCTATGAGATTAGGGTCACGCTTTGCAACCAATACGTGAGCTGCCGCGATGTATAGCCTCACCTTTTGACTTCAGCTCTTGAGTACACAGATGCAGCAACCCTACCACATCTTCTGGCAGAACTTCTTTCTGTGTCCAAGCATCTTCGCGTTTCTGGACGGTCTTTGGCGGTAGCGCTCTGGGTGGTGATGCAGGAGCCTGTACCGGCGCAAGCTCGTTGTTGATCTGTGGTGATCGTGGTGTGATTGTAGAGGAAGTCGTCCTTGATTTGCGACTGAAAAGTGAAGGCATGTTGATGTTGTGATATATGCGGATCTCCAACAATGCCCGGCGGATGTTTATGAGGATGTTGCCTCGAGAAATGGGCTACGATGGCTCAGTAAGTGAAGATGAGCGCCATCAACTGTGAGAGAGCATGGGCGACAGCGGCGACGAGGGTCACAGCTCAAGCTAACAAAAGGTCGAGATTTGGAGACTCTGAAGTCTAAACAAGAGAGATGGACGATTGACGCAGGACCTGGTACTGGTACCAAATACATGTATTGTGGAGCCGGCTGTTTCAGAAAGCCATGCCACGTGATGCTGAAGAAACCAGCCACGGGCTGGGATCCGTACCGATTATCCTCCGAAGCTCGTACCTCTCAGATCTGCGATGCTTCCTGTTCCTTTCAGACATCATAAAAATCTGTCCACTTGTCCTTTGTGATTGAATCTAGTGTGCAGTAAATAAGTCGTCGACAAGGCGAATGTTCAGATCGAGTGGGGAAGCGTGATTTGTACTAATCTAAACTAAATTCGGAATCGCTCCGCCATGTCACGTGCTTGTGCACAGCAACTAAAGGCATCAGTCTTCACAGTCGAGTCGAGCACGGATATAGCGAGATTCCAGAGATGGACATGAATTATTACAGTATCATTAAGATGTATGAACGCAATCTCGGTCGGCCTTACTGCCATACTGTTCAGTACTATTTGGAATCCAACCCCTGTATCCTCTATACCCATATTCACCTTCATTGCACTCATAGCTCGTTCTTGATCTTGTGGAACAAGCCCTTGATGCCATGTGGCTGCGGTGCACCACCCTGTGCTCCTGGGGGAGGAGGTCCAGACATGAACGTGTTGAAGTCATTGACATGCGGGCCGACAATGTTACCCATGTATGGGCCATCGTTTGTCCATGCAAGCCTCTGAGCTCTGCACTTCCTGTTCTCCCAACCGTCGGTCTGCTTGTCGGTGCCGTGGAAGCAGCACACATACTCGCCACCACTCAAAGGCAAGAAAGAGCAGTGACCAGGTCCGAAAGGTGGGTTGTCACCGTTCTGACCGGCGTTCTCGACCAAGGGGTGCTTTTCCTTGCGCCAGCTGGACTTCTTTAATGGGTCGCCACCAGTGTATGTGAGCATAGCGAGCTTGTAGTCCTTGGTCCAGCTGCCCGCGCAAGAGTACACAACACCCTTCCAGTTGCCGTTAGGCGACTCGAGCCATTGTGGTCCCTCGTTGACACCGTGGTCACCGTCACTGAACTCCCACTTGTGCTCTGGGTGTGAGATCACGACAGGCTCGCTGCTGCCGGTGATTGGGTCGGAGAGTGCCATGATCCAGAGCTCCTGAATCTTGTCGCTGCTGTCACCAGTTGGCCAGCCAGACCAGACAGTATAGTATTGACCGTTGATCTGGAAGACGGTACCGTCGATGGCCCTAGATATGTGTTAGGTGATGAATCGGAATGATCGTTGCGTTTTACTTACCAGTTGTCAGGCATGCCACGAACACCACCGAGGAACTCCCAACCTTCAGGGCTGGTAGGGTCGGACGAAGATGGAGGACCACCAAGGACCCACATGCGGTGAGATGGGTTGCCCTTGCCAGGCTGGCCAGCAGCGAAGTAGACGTACCAGCGACCACCAAGGTCGTGGAGCTCAGGTGCCCAGAGGCCTTCAGAGTATGGGGTGTCTGGGGGCGGGCGCCTGAAAGCTGTTAGTCACTGGTAAGAGTTCAACGGGGAGGAGATGCTTACCAGACGGTGCTCTTCCTTGGGCTGCGGAAACCATCTAGGTCCTGAGCTGACCAGATCTCGATGCGGTCACCAGCGGTGAAGGTCTGATGCACTTTTAGCTATAGTTTGTCAATTGTTGACGCTGAACTCACGAGGTAGTATTGACCATTGGCCTGGATGACCCAAGGGTCAGGCGTGGCCTCGTTGGTGATGGTGAAGGAGGTGCTGTTATATTGGGACATGATTGTTGTGTGAATTGTGAAGGTGGGAGGGGTAATGTGAAGCTAATAAAGAAGCGCGCAGAGTAAGCAGGGAACACATAGTGGCTGATTCGGAAGTGACGTGATGGTGGGGTAAGGTAATTCGGATCAGTTCCTTGTTCTTGTTGCTCTAGACGTCAGCACGTTGCAACGGTGGGGTGCAGTTGCGCTTGAACAGTGAAAACACATGGCTTAGTCGGCAGGAGATGGAGATAGCGACGAGCTGCCTAGAGAAGGATTCCATAGTGACACTTAATAATTGCTCCATAAGCTTGGACAAATACAGATATGTCGATGCTCCCTCTCATCGTGGCTTTGCCTTTGATATCATGGAATTCACCTTGACACCTTCACAGGTCGATGCCTACCTTCACCGCATTGGCCTTCCGCAGAAATACTTTCCATCTTCCATTCCTCCAATTGATTTAGCCTATATCACAGCACTACATGTCCACCACATCACTAGCATTCCCTATGAAACCTCAGTATACATTACTCCAGAGAGCATCATGTCTCGCTCGTCCCGGCAGTGCTATACGACAAGATAGTCGCGCCTTGTCGCGGTAGAGGCAAGTCATGCATCGTGGTACTCTTCAATGTCAGAAGTGACCCCTTTCAGGCGGCTACTGTATGGAAAATGGTCTACTCTTCCACTATCTGCTGCGTGCCCTTGGTCTCCGAACTTACATGGCACCAGCAAGAAGTCGATCTCGCGTTCTCAACAACGTCCCATCTGGAGATTATGCTGGCATTTCGCCTCTCGTGCACATCTTGACGCTTGATGACGGTACTCGATACGCCCTTGACGTCTCGTTCGGCGGCGATGGGCCTACTCTGCCACTTCCCTCCAGGCCGCAGTCGTCCTGACAATTCTAGGCTCGCAGCAGGTCCGCCTGATGCACCAACATCTACCTCGACACCACGAGCCGGACGGACAGCCTAAACACTGGATCTACGAGTATCGGAATGGCGTGTACAAGGAATGGGACTCCTTTTACAGTTTTGCAGAGTATGAGTTCTTCCCAGAGGACTTCATAGCGATCAACTATGGCGTGGCGAAAAATCCGGTGGATTCGTGGCAGACGGCTTTGGTGCTTTTGGTAAAATTTGTGCTTGGACGCAGGGACGATGGCGAGGACGGGGTGATTGGGAAGGTGATGATGGAAGATGGGATGCTGAAGAGGAATATGAGCGGGAAGACTGAAATGCTCAAGACGTGCCAGACCGAGGCGGAGAGGGTAGATGCAGTGAAAGAGTGGTTTGGGATTACGTTGACTCTTGATGAGCAGGCCGGTATAAAGGGATGGCGGATGGAGTTAAAGGGCTGACTTCATAGCATACTGAAAAACGCGACAGGTTGGACTAGACTATACAAAGGAGACAATTCCAGCCGCTTCATTAACCATCAGTCCTGTCCACCTCTGTTGTCCAAGGCCAAAGCTCCACAAGATTAAAGGAGAGTGCCATGGAGATCCGGCTCAATGCCAGGGTCTAACACAGCATGAATGAGTCTGATTCCCTTGATTCTTAACAGATACATGCTTCTTGCTTCAAAATCTTCCTTGGTACAATCGATCCGTACACAAAGTTGTTAAGTACTGACACACTTTATGCAGGCAAAGTCGCGATCCGGATCGTCCAAACCAGTCTATTTATTGTTACGTGAGGTATTGAGATGTGATCTGACACATCTTTATATAACCGTATCGAGAATGTGTCCCATGGGAACTTCTTCTTGTCGTGCTCTTCCCGGTCTTGGATGGTCTTGGCCAATTGCACCTGTGTTGCCTCTGGGCTAGTGCCGTTGTCGATCGGGATAATGCGTTTGCCGTGTTCGTGGGTACGCAAGAAGCTAATCATCTCTTCATCATCGGCAGTAGTCCACTGCGTGACCGGTTAGAGACGCTTCATGGTGGTCTTTTTCGTAGATGCTGTCGATTTCCTCTTCTTGCTGCTGTTGCTGTTGATGCCGGGTTTGGCGCCATCTTTGCGCTGAGCGTCGGGCGCGGTGTCGTTGTCGTGTCCGCCGTCAGCATTCACATTCGCCGATACATCCTTCGACGTCTTCGCCATTGCTGTCCGGGCATCGGTGCTGGTATCCCCGGTGTGCTGGGTGTCGGGCTCAGTGTCGTTGTCGGGCTCGCCATCGGCGGCAAGCTTCTGCGGTCGATCGGTTTTGCTGGTGTCGTGCTCGTCGAGGTCGATCGGAGAGAAGCGAGTGCCATTGCGGCCGTATCGAGCGCCGAAGAGGTTGTGGTTGTTGTCGTGGGCTTCGTGAAGCTTTGCTTGCTCGAGCTCTTTGACCGTAGTGGTAAGCAGACCGATTCTCTCCTCTTGGTCAGTGGAACGCTTTCTCAGTGTCTTGAGCTCGATGGCAGCAGAGTTCAACTGTTCAGCCACTCTGTTCCTGTCATTGACAGCCGTGTCCAGAGTCTGCTTGTCCGTATGCACCTTCCGGAATGTCTTCACCGCAGATTGCAAGGCTTCTTCCACGTATTGCTGCTTGGCGGCTGTGTCCGTGAAGGTCTGTCTTATCACGGCCGAGGGGTTTACGACAAGCGTGAGGCTGTCCACCTCGTCAACGATAGTGTCGATGGTGGCATTGTACTGCTCGTGCATGTTGGTCGTAGCGGTGAGATTGGACAGATCTGCTGCCAGGTGTGCTTCCATGATGTCAGCCAGCTTTTGTTGTCTTTGCTCTCCTTGCAGTTAAAACATGTTGAGAATCTTGCTGCGGTCGATGCGGTAGACTTGGATACGCTTTTCAGCGGTGGCTAGCTTGTTGTTAGTTTCCTCAAGAAGCTTTCCCTGACCTGCGGCATCAACCAGATTGGCCTTGGCTTGTTCGAGTGATGCCACTGTTTCGATCGGACGCTTGGCATTCTGGTTATGAACGGCCATGATGTGGTCCACGGCCGCGCCAACGTTGGTCAACTCACAGCCCAGGTCGTGTACCTTATCGGTACGCCATTCCAGTTCCTGTCCAAGATCGGTCATGACACTTTCCACACGAGCGATGCCAGCACAGAGAAGATCCACAAGGTCGAAGCCTTCTTCGGCTGGTCCACATAAATTGATGCAGCTGCGCAATGCCGTCTGGAGTTTGGGGCCGTGAATGTCTGTCAGAGATGTAATGAAGACCAGAGGATCCTCGACTTCCTTATGCGCCATGGTATGCTGCCATTTCTCGATTCGGTCGACAAGAAGAATCAGCCAGTGCACAGTCGGGAGGTTTGATGTAGGGGGGCCACTAGGTATGAGCTTCTTGATCCGCTTGATCGTACCTAGTGTCGTGTCCAACTGCTTCTGCAGTTGTGTGCAGTCCCGGTTTCTCTTCGCTTTGGCTCTGTCGAGGCTTTGCTGCATACTAGAGACGGTCGCCGTGGTTGCACGAGCAGTAAGCCTGACACGAGCCCTTTCTCTCCACTGCAGCACCATAATCCGTGCCTTGGCGAGGTGGAATGTCTCGAGATTCTTGTCAACGAGGATGCTCGCGACGCGGAGTATGTGCAAGCGGTGGCCGACTGCGAGCTCGTGTTGGAGTGTTTGCAGTGCAAGCTCGCCGGATTGTCGTACTTCGTTCTTTTGAAGTTTGTTGGCAATGGCAGCAAGGTTGCGCTGGGTTCGGGAACGCCATTTAAGGCATATTGCCATTAAAAATGTCTTTCGCTTGTTCTTGAAACCAATGTCAGCAGCGCGTAGGAGAGTGTGATCATGGACATCCGCACGTCTAATCCGCTGTTGCTCCAGTTCGAGACCGCTGTCTTGCTGTACAGTGATCATTTTCTGCTCGAGAACAGCGGCCAGGATTGTTTACTGTGCTCGAGTCCGCCATTTGATGCACATTGCCGTGACTGCTGCCAGTATGGATGCCTTGTGCCTGCTCCGCAAACCTACATCGATGGTGCGGAGAAGATCTCGATGATGTGCTTTGATGAGGCCATTCTGCTGTCTATCCAATGCGAGCCCGCTGTTGTGCTGAGTGGCGACGGTCTGTGTTCGGTGCCGCCATTTGAGGCACAGTCGTCGAATTAGGGTGGACAGAGAAGCCTTGCGCTCGCTGCGAATGCGAAGATTTGCTGCATGAACGATATCTCGCCAGTGAGAAGCAACAAGGGCGCACTTGACGTCTAATTCAACTTGCATTGCATTCACACAGCTCTCGACAGCGGCGACACGACTGTCTGATCGATCTTGAAGGCTTGGTGCTGCTGTGTTGGCGTTCCGGGTAGCGATGATGGCCTTGATCTTCATCTTCCACACCATGAAAAAGAGCCAATTCTTGCCGAGCAATGTCTCTCTGGCCTTGGTATTGGCGACGTGGGTTGTGAGTCGGTCCATTTGTTGATGATGGCTGTTCTCGAGCTCAGTCTTCTCCGACATCAACTGCATCTGGGCGCTCTCCAGATTGACTACTCTGGTCGTGGCACTGGTACGCAGTGCTTTACGAGCCACAACACTCCGCCGTCTTCCCCGTACAAGCTGGGTGCTGAAAATCAGGCTTGCGGTATGACTGGCAGAGACCTCTTCATCAAGACAAGCTCGTGCTCTGACCCGAGTAGCATCTAGACGGCTGTTTGCTGTCCTGAGGTTGGCTTCAGCAGTCCCGAGTCTCTGTCGGACATTGCTGAACTGTGCTTGCTGGTCGAGGATGAGACCATCGTGAGATATGCAGTTCAGCCTTCTGTCGTCCTGGGAGGAAGCTGTGACACAAGGTCTGCTGACACCGTGACTCTGGATGACTGCATCTTCTACATGCGTCCTTCCTGGCGGTGTCTTCGTAAGGTCAGGCAGACCAGGGTATGCTCTGTTTGGTGGAAGTCACGCGATAGACGATGTGTGTGCCTGCGATGACATCGGGTGATCAATTGCGAGCATGACGACAACCGCAAACACCGAGTTCCAGCCGCTGTAACTACATTCTACACCCTACAGTATACGCCCTACATGCTCGTCTAGCCCTTCAGTAGACACGCGCAGACGACCCGCCCTTCCTGATACAAGTAACATACATCGCCATGTAAGGCCAATGTAGATTACCGCGAAGCCCGAACCAGGACGTCTCCTGCACGTTACCAGTACCCAATCACTCTCCGCACCGACATGCTCAGCAATGCAATCACGCAGTTGAGAGGATGGCACGCTGACCGTCCTCAGTATGCTGCAAGCAAAAGCCAAGGACAATCACCAGACTCTTTGCTAGCTCGGGTTGGCATATTCGCTCGCACATCACGCGAGACCACCCACGTCTTCAGCAATAGCCTGCACGACACGAACGAGCTAGACATAGAAACAAGGAAGAAGATATTATGCCACAGACTACGCATTGCGACTACGCAAGCCGAATGGCACTACACAGCAGCAGAATTGGATGACCTAGATGGCAACAATGATTGGAAGTTCGAGTTCGAATGTAAAGAGTACGATTATGCTCTGGTTCAGTCACGCTTGGCTGAATTCGAAGATGCGAGGATTTCTTGCGACCCACGACGCATGCTCTTCCTCATTCGCACCGCCCTCATTCGCCATGTTGGAGGCATGGACAATATAAGACTGTATAGGCATTCACATGTAGGGACAAAGATTCTCATTGAAAAGTATAGAGACTGTGTATTGGATACAATAAAGACATTCTTGGATACAACGAAACAACAACAGGATGGGCTGGACCCTCGACATCTATTGGAGCAGGTGCTGGCATCACGGCAATCATTTGGGAGAAGTGCTCTCTTGCTGTCTGGAGGAGGCACATTTGGGATGAACCACATAGGTGTGGTCAAGTGCCTGTGGGAGAATAATCTGCTGCCCCGTGTCATTACAGGGGCTTCCGCTGGCAGCATAGTCAGTGCGGTGCTATGTACAAAAAAGGACACGGAAATGGATGGCTTGCTGGAGGAGTTCTGTTACGGTGATCTGAACGTGTTTACGAGCAAAGACGATAGCGTGCTGAAACAGCTAACTCGATTTTTGAAGACGGGAGCTCTGTTCGATATTGGAAACCTCACGCGCATCATGCGGAATCTCATGGGCGACATCACATTTCTGGAGGCATATAACCGCACGAGAAGGATCTTGAACATCTGCGTGTCAAGTGCAAGCGTGTTCGAGCTACCTCGACTACTGAATCACATCACAGCACCGAACGTGATTATATGGTCTGCAGTGTAGGTCATTCATTGCCGCGCTTTCCTGATCTCTAGCTAACGCAATAAATCAGAGCTGCATCTTGTTCAGTGCCTGGAGTCTTCACTCCAGGTAGCCTCTTAGCAAAGGATGCAAAGACAGGCATCGCAACGCCTTGGAACCAATCTCCTCAGCGCTGGGTCGACGGATCAATCGAAGGTGATATCCCAACAACACGGATCTCAGAGATGTTCAATGTCAACCACTTCATTGTTTCCCAGGTGAACCCGCATGTTGTACCGTTCTTAGTTGAGGAACAAAGTCCACTGTCCGCGCAGCTCAGATACTCGGACAGTGTTGTTGAAGCTGGACCTGGCTGGTTGCATGGAATCTCCAATCTTGCAAAGAATGAAGCTATACATAGAATGCACGTTCTTTCAGAGCTCGGCGTGCTGCCAAATGTCTTCACCAAGATTTCGAGTCTTTTAAGCCAGCGCTATTCGGTACGTCCTTTTATGATGCACAGGGCAACTCAACACACGTCTTGCTGACCATCATTCAGGGTGATATCACAATCTTACCTCAGATACCATATTCACAGTTCCCCAACATATTAAAGAACCCCACCACAGACTATATGCTGAATGCGATGCTCTATGGCGAACGTGCCACATGGCCTCAGCTTGACAGGATCAGAAACCACTGTGCGATAGAGCTTGCACTGGATGCTGCCATTCACGAGCTTCGTGCACGAATCGCATTTCCGAATGGAGACGCCTCAAGCACACTGCGGTCTCGTACCAGGTCGGGTGAGCTGACACATTCCAGAGCTCAAGCCCGTGGCGCGTTGAGGCTGTCCACTGCAGACCTTAGGTCGCATGAGATAGCTGACTGGAAGAGCGGCAATATATCTGGACAAGGCCACGGACGTCGTGCGTTCAGTGCATCCTCATCTCCAAGTACAAGCAAGAAACGAAAGAGCCTATTCGCGCTGACGCTGGCAACGGATGCAGCCGCTACCCACGTTGCGCCAAGCTCAGATGATTGGTCGAGTCCTGATTCAGTCGTCTCGTCAGAAGATGAGAGTGACGGTGAAGCAGTTCCTCGAGGTGAAACGCTGTTTGCCGGATCCAGTCGGATGTTCCAGCATGGTTCACAATCGCCGACGCCAAATCAGCGTATGGCACGCGTTGGTTATTCCGCAGGATCGCCAATTGCATACCGCAATGCGCCAGTCGTGGCGTGGTCACCGATGTCAATGCCACCATCACACACACGCAGTACTGTGGGCCAGTTGCTAGAAGATGAAAGTGAGCCGGCAAGTAGCGGTGTGGCGGATAGCAGTCCAGCGCGTCCATGTAAGATCAGCAGGACGGCTTCCAGCTCAGCTGTAATGAGTGGCGTGGGTGAACAGCAATTTACGCGAAGCAACCGCAGCATGAGTACAGGTTTGCGGAACCTCATGCCACCAAATGCAAGATGATTCGATCACTTGATATACGGTTTGGAAGTACCTTGTCATCATATAGTACAATGTACAGGCATGTTACCTGCAGTCACTGCAGAATCATGATCACCCGCCATTTGCCCGAGCCCTCTTGGTCACACAACTACTGCAGGATTACATGGATGAAACCAGCCAAGGCATCTCCCGGGCGCTTACGTTGTGTCACCATATAAGCGCACTGCCCTCGCACAGTCTGCTTTCTGATCCTGTGCGAGTATACGGTGTGCCTGCCATAATGAACATCATGCGCAGTATTTCATGGTTTGTACACTGTCCAAAAGCAGGATGAAGGCACTACTCGAAACGCAGCAAGTGGGAGACAAAGTCATTTGCGTTATACCATATCATCCTCACAATGTCTTTAGAGCCATTCCGAGGCGGTCTACCCTTTCGTCCTCGAAAGCCAATGAGTCGATTCTTCACTCATAGGATGGACGTTCCGAAGCGACTCTACCGTGCTCAATACGCATTTCCAGCTCACCTCGTCGAAGGCCAACACATTGAGGCGGAAGACGCAACATCAAGCCCCGAAGAGGATGACATGTTTGTACAGGCCGTCGAGAGAGCCGCCCAGAACACATTTAACCGGAAAGGGCCATTCCTGCTAGCTGTTGCATCTCAGGAACACGCCCAAACCCTTGCTCTCACGTTCGAGCATTCCGAGATTGTCACCTTCGACACTGCCACCATGTCGACAGACAACATGATCAAGATCTCCTTGGTGACCAATCACTATGACATCAAGCTTGACAGGGACGCTGATCAGAAGGAGACACAGCAACACGGCTGGTTGATCTTACATCGAATCCCACAAGGAGCGATTGTGTCCAGGATTGATCGAGCTGGCATCGTGAGGAGTGAGCCAATTTATCAGTCTATGGAACCGTTTGACTAAGATAGTGGTGATAGGAAGGGCAATGGAGATGAGGCGCATTCTGACCGAAATCCGGTACAATTGAGAATACGGACCTTGGACTTTGACCGAGATCTGGGATGACTTCGAGGTGTTTGCGAGCAGCAGCACATCAGACGTGGGAGCAGTGCGAAGCGTCTCAGTAACGCGACCTGATCTCGAGAAGCGCAGGTCTCATAGTGGCACGTCTGAGACTGCAGTGCAGATTATAAAGGCAACGAAATGGTGTTATGCGGGTACCGAGAGGGTGGTTCTTGGCAGGAGAGTCGTCATATCTCACTCATTACATTCTTACCTATTCGATAACACCCCATTCGTTCGAAGTACCTCTCCAGCCCTAAGTGTTTGCATTTGTCGTTGTATTACTTGTCGGTTAAGATGGAAACTCGCGCGAGCAGAAGGATCATATTCGAGAGAGTGCTACGGTCACTTCACATTACACAAGTATCGCGCCCCGCTCTCTTGTGTCGGCCGAAGAGTAACACAAGTGTACTGTCGATCAACCTCACATCATAGTCATTGACTCATCGCAATGAGTTATCAGCAAGGACGTTATGTCGCACGACATGATACCGCTTCCTGGCGCTTAAGGCCGTTGTTCCTTGCCCGTCGCACGACATCGTACTGACTTTTGTGACCAGCTTCGCTCAATCTTGACAGGCATTGCAAACCCCGCCTTATGTTGTGATACAGTGTCACAATCTCAATATGAGCTTGCAGCTTCAGACATCGGGGAGTTCTTCCAACAATTCTACTTTACCTCTATCGTCCCTCTCTCTTCTTCTTCCTCCTCCTCTTTCACGCCATCCGGCTAGTCTTGGATTGCCACCTTTCCCACCATGGCATCCAGAACGCCCGCTAGACCCCCAGGTCTGCCACAGCCATCCACAACCCTCTTTCCACCCACCTCCATCGCCTCCCGCCTCCGCCTCACTCCTACCACCATGCCCAGTAAACTCTACCGCGTCCAGCACCGCAACTCACAGACCGTCTACAGTCGCAACCTCGGCTTCATCGCCCCAGCCCTAGACCGTCTCGGGCCAACATCCCTCACGCCCTCCCTCCTCCCATCCCTCTTCCCACCAGCACACCCCTATCCATCAGCGGACATCGCAAGACGTTGTGATGAAGCGCTGATGCGTAAGATGACGGCGGCGCTTGACTGGACCTCACAGCAGGATTCGCCGTTTATACAGCTCTACACCGATGAGGCTGCTGCGCATCGCTTGGCGGCGTGTCTGACGAGTTCCGTTGTATGGGTCATCTCCGGAATGACCCTCATAGAGACAGGCGAGGCGTGTACTGCATGGAAAGTGAGTGAGTTGGAGCGAAATGAAAGGAATGCGAATGGACAAGCGCTGGCGTTGGGTGCGATGGGGGTTCGGAGGAAGGGTGTCGCGAGTCGGTTGGGTGAGGTTGTAATTGTGGTGGGATATGTGGGCATTGATGCGGTGTTGGGGACGACGAGGCCGGCGTGGGATGCGCCGGGAAGGATGGGTGGAGATGGTGGTGGTGGGAGCTCGTATGGAAATGGAAATGGGGATTTGGATGAGTATGCGCGAGATGAGGCATTGTTGGTGGAGGCGCTGGAGCATTTCTAGGGGCGAGGATTTGAGGGTTAGGGTCGGAGGCTTGAGAGCTTGGAGAGTCAGGGATGACTGGAGTGCATAAGGAACGCAGAGTGTGCGTAACCTCATCACAATCGCTGTCTACTGAATCAGTATTTACAGTTCCAGAACCATCGTCTCAAGTACAACAAGAAGCTTCGTCATCAGTAGCACTATTGCGTATTCGGCCAACATAACCGGATCTCCCTCCCTCCAATATCGATGCACTCTGCCAGCGATCCTCTCTTTCTTTTCCAGATATAGACAGATATATATATATGTATACCTGCTCGATGCAGCCGCGAGACTCTGGTCTCCGAGGCGAAATTTCAAATTCTCTAGGATTGTGTTAGCTCCTCACACTTCTCACCAAGATCATTGGTTTGTGCTACATACCAGTGCAGTCTCAATCTCCACGCAGTTGTCACACGCTGGAGAAATCATGATCCCAGGCAATGAGCATGGGTCGCGACTCGACTCCAGGGAGGTCCAAAAAAACATCGTGTTTCAGCGTTGTTTTGGCCTGCTGCAAGGCTGAGTGGATACTGTGACATGACAGGGTCTTTATTCCTCACTTCCCCCTGATTCACGCGTGTTAATCATACTATCCTCTTTTACACAGCTTCTCGCCGGCTTTGGTTATTGTGACTGCTTCAACCTTTTAACTGTCAATTTTATTATCATCGTCATCTTCTTCTTCATCATCACGGTTCACGCAAGTCACGAACCCTATACAAGAAGTCGTCGTCCTCTTTTCCTACCTCGAGCTGCTCTGATCTTCTCCATCTTCGTTCCTTGACATCGCCATCACGTCTTCATAAAGAGAGCTCGACGGATCGCTTCGCCTAACCATGGCTCACGCAATAGACTTGGTAAGCTCTCTTTCTCGTCTCTTCGGCCTCTGAAAGTCCCGCTGAGGCGGAGGTGCTCCTGGCTGTTGTCGGTCCAAGTTACATTCATGTTATTGCGTATCTTTTCCTCATAGATTCTTCACAATATTCTACCAGAGCATTCCTCTACACAGCGCATCCCACATCTCCAGCCTCAACTTTGCTTCGCTAACTAGTCTTCAGATGATGCTCGGAGACTATGACTGTGCTCTATTAATGCAGCACTACCCTCCACTCCAACCAACTGTAACAGCCCCTCCTACCTCTTTCCGTCCCCGCTCCACCTCTTTCCGGCCTTCACACCATCTATACAAGGCACCGTCCCCAGCAAGATCGACTGCTTCTGGGACATCCTCGTCGCTTCACTCCACCTCCGCATCCCAAACCTCCATCTCGCCAGACAACCCCAAACCTCCAGCGCGCACGGTATCAGGAGCAGCGAAATCACCCCAAGAGCGACGCAACACCTGCTTCGAGCCCGGCAAGTGCGCCCAAGAAGGCAGACATGGCCTGAAAGTCATGTATATCAACGACCACCGTCCGGTCGACGCGCGCGTCTTCTGCAGGCAATTTGGAAACCCAGCCTGTCGGCAGCAAGGCCAGAAGATACACGCTTGGTGCGCACGTTGTGACAAGATCCTGTGTCAGGAATGCTGGGGAAGATCGAGATCGGGGTACTATGAGGTGACTGGGAAGCCGCAGCTGGGGACGGGCAAGCTTGGGTCGGGTGCGGTGAAGCGGGTGATTAGAAGTCTTGGGAAATCATGCTGACGTGCGGGGAGCATCGTGGGAGACCGAGAAAGCTTTTGTGGCATTGCAAAAGACCAGCAGATGTTCGTGAAATATCTCATGCTGGGTCCTGCTACATCGTCACAGCCTCACGGGTGCGCTACATATACAATATCAATCTGGTCCGGGACGTCAATACATATATTACATATATAATGATTTTTACGTCACGTGACTGCAATCGCTAACCACGCCTGAACGCTTGCTCATCTCATCAACAATGTTGCTACAATTCAAGTTTGATACTATATGGTTCGCTCTACAGATTACAGATCACACCCAGCACTTCCCTCAGAAATCGTCCTTGCCGTCCTGAAGACAGTCTCACACTTCAGATCCTGCTCTCCTATAAGAACTACTTCAACCTCCAATCGCCCACCAGGATGTGCAATAACGACCTGACGAGTGGCCGGCAAAGTCTGTGCCAGTAATCTTCCACACATAATACACCATAGTCCTTCATCCTCCCATCTACCTCCTCATCTAGTGGCCTTCATTCGAAGTATAATCGACTCAAAAGTCCCGCTACTTAGCCCATATTGCCCCCACACTCAAAAGGTTCAAACATAGCATACCCCAAGAACACACAGCTCCAGCGCGTCGTAGACCCGAGCGTACATGTACGCGGCCTATGCTGTAAGCCACAGTACGACCCTCTCTATCTGGTGAACGCGATATGCCTCGAGTTTTCGCCGTCGAGTTTGGCAAGTGTCGTCGACATCTGCGGCTGGCTAAGGTGAGCAGGCTCGATTTCCGGTGTGCCCTGCCGTGTAGCGGCCTCGGATGCTGGATGTAGACGGCGAGCGAGCGAGGGTTGTGGCACGGACAGGGGAAAGAGAATGGGAATGGGCATGGAGACACATAGTTTCAATCACTATGACTTCGCAGACACGCTGTTCGGGACTGATAGTGCAGTCGCTGACGCGCATGCTTGGAGTATATGAGCACATGAGCACATAAGCATATAAAGTGCCATATTGCAACCTTTCGAGGAGGCGGGACTTGCCCGAACGAAGGGCGGGGGGATTGAACATGTAGTAGATACGCCATACCATGCCCCTGAACTCCTTCAACGGTCTTGTCTCAAAAGATGTAACTGTTAGATTCCTCAGTTCACCGCTGCATATTCGGTATCATTTGTGTGCACCGCACCGTGAAAGAGTAGAGGTTGTAGTAGGGTTGTGCGATCAGTAGAATGTGGATTCGACATCCTTGAGTTTTGCGTTTGGCAGTCAACAGGAGCCCGAAGAGGCGAGGAGGTGGCAGACTCGACTTGAAATTTACTACTACACAGTACTGGGATCCTGCAAAGGACGATATGAAGTAAGTATGTTACACGCGATCATTGATAGCCCAAGGTGCTCCAATCAAGCCGGTCACGCAGCGGGCTGCTACCGAGTACAAGGAGATGATCAGCTATCTACGCATAGATAAGTACGGTAAGCGTACTACGCTAATCCGACAATAGTGCCATGCCCGATGCAATGCAAGTGATATAGTAATACTACCCAAGAGAGTCAAAGAACAGGACGAGCACGACGAGAAGAAGGGGTTACATTCTCGTCACGGTTCATGAAAAGACGTGTCCGATCCCTATACACAACTCGAGTAACGACAAATGCAGTGGTTCAGATGATCTTTGTCGCGACTTTGCCTGCATCAAGTATGTCAGCTCTCACCAACCACCAGTCGTGTGATCCGGTCGACGATGACATCCAACTTTGCGGGAGGCAAGGAGCATGTCGTCGTCGAAGCTCAAGAAGTATGTCGCCGTCCAAAAAGAGGAATGCTTGATGACGGAGATGGAAGACTGGGAATGTACTGTATACACACCCCTGAACCAAAAGACACCCTATCGAAGCCGCCGAACAGTCGGAAGCAATGACTATGATTCCGTCTTCTCGGTTACTCCGCAGCGAGCTGGCGGACATGCGTCTCCTGGAAGTTGGTGCACTTCGCCGGCGCGCGCATCGACAACACCCTCTGGCAATAGATAAGAGCGAATGATAACCCCATTGCCCCCTGAGCAGAAAACGCACATCCTCCCAAACAAAACATCCTGCTTTGCCCTGACGTCCGTATTGGCGCTACGGAGGAGCTACCACACTCACAGATGACTTTTTCCACCCGTGTCACTAAACATACCCTCTCATTTACAGCAGCATCTTCTGCACGGCCGGCATATCTGCCTCGTCTTGCTGTTAGTTGGCACCCTTTATTCCTCGTCCCTCTTGTCCCTCGTCTCTGTTACCCGCCGGCGTCGTCCCACTTCACCGCTCAGCACGTACAAGTCGCCATGGAACGACACACACAGCAAGCAGCGCGACCACTCGCGCATGCTCGTGCATTGGTAGCGCAAATAGCAAATGCAATTCCAAAGGCGGTGTGAGAAGGTGAGGCGAGGCGCGGCGCACACCGTAGCACGATGGGCGGATTTCAGATTTCAGATTTCCGATACTGGAGCCCAAGGCCACCTCTACTGGGGTGAGTTCTGGCAAAGGATGCTGCAAGTTGAGTTTGAGGTAAGGTGAGGTGAGATGAGGTGGGGTGGTGTGGTGTGGTGTGAGTGTGAGTATGAGTATTAACCTGCCCTGCGATATCGCAGTCTCTTCTCCACGCTACCTCCACGTGACACAAGGGCCGTCTCATTTCCACACCGAGGCACTACTGGGGAGTTTCTAGCCCAATCCATCTACTGTAGCCCATCCACCATCTAGAGCCCACCTATCATCCTAACCCATCGACCTTCTTTATCTCCGCCCCCCCATCTCCATCTCCCGCCCCATCAACAGCGTTCAGCAGCAGCAGCAGCAGCAGCAGCAGCGTAACAGCACGAAAAAGAAAAAACGGGCGATAAAGGCAAAAAAGTGGTGCACTCACTACTACTACTTGCATGTTTTGCTGCAGCTAGCTAGCTGCCCCTTTCGTAACAGATGATTTGCAAAAGTGGAGGGGAATGGGGGGGAAGAAAAGACTAGCTCATTGGTTCTCCGACGATATTATGCCACGAGGATAATGTTTTTGCTTTCTGCTTAGCTCAGCTAGCTTGGGCTGTGGACTTTCTCTTCTCGGTCATGCATTGCATGTCGACGAACGTCTGCAGGCGAGCCACGCGCTTATTCCCAAATCGCTCAGGTTGCCGCTCGACCCGGCTTATTTGTCCTGCTCTGCCCAGCTTTCTTCATGCTTTCGTGACGTACTGTTGTTGTTTGTGGCCATCCAACACTGGTGATACAACACTTGGCCCCATCTGGGATGCTATGAGCCAGCAACATGCCCATGCAGTAATTCTTTCCCCTCACATCTGCTCCCCTGGGTATATTCTTGTGACCAAACGAAATGCTGTATGAACGACAAACAAAAACCGATAATTTGTCATCCACGCCCCTCCTCTGGATGATGACAATTACTCACGCCGGACAACTCAGCCCAGGCTATGCCTTTCAACGATCGCTCCACCTGATGGGGAAAAAGTGCCGGAAATACCGCTAGGAGTTTACCTAATTGCTCCTGCTAGCTGCGATGTCCATGCGCCGCAACTCTCTTTTCGATCGATTGCAAGAACAACCGAAAGCCATGCCTCACTCCTCTGTGTCAAGTGGCTGTTGAGGCGGTGGTATTAACGCAGCGCTGCTTCATTACCCGCAACTCTCTTTTCGATAGCCCGGAAATACAGCAAGAACAACCGGAAGCCACACTCATCGTCTTCTCATCTGCGGCCTCCATGTCGATCAGGCGGCTGTTGAGGCGGCGGTGGTGGAGGTCCTGGCCATTCTCTTCGGTACGGGTCCGGTGGCTGTGGTTGTTTTTCGTGTTCTCGTGGTCGCGGTTGTGGTGGTGGGAGGGTTCCATACGGTATTGGAGGAGGTGGCAGTTGTCCTCCTGTCTCGGGCCTTCTGGCGTCATAGGACATCCTGCTTGGGTCTTCACGGAGACGATATTGTTGCGGCTGTGATTGAGGTAGATAGCCTCCGTATCCCGACGATTGTGGTGGTAGAGGTGGTTGTATTGTGCCTTGACCATATTCCTGCGTCAATCTTCGCCTTGTGTGTCGTTCTGAGGAAGACCGATCACCTCGTTCTTCATATGCTGGACTTCCACGTGCATAGCTTGCTGAATATGATGATGGTGATGCTGCACTACCAGCTGGACGTGCTGGTCGCAGACGCCGGGGAGATACCGGTCGTGGCAGATGTCTCTCACGATCCTCGCGCTCATATACCAGAGGTAGCAGAGCGTCCCGCTCTTGACGATAGAAATCCGAATCTTCTTGCAATTCTCGAATTTCCTGCCGCAAATCATCAATTTCCCTTGTGCTTTGTGTTTCTCTTTCTTTTCTTCGCTGTCGAAATCGCGCTGATGCCCCGGCATTGCGCTTTCTCTTTTCATCCGCAGATCGAGATGCCGCATGTACATCCACTTGTATCTGCATTGGTCCTGATGCACTGTCGATTGTCATGTATTGAAAGTTTCCTCCTGGTGGTGGTCCTTGCTGCTGCATGCTCGGAGGCTCTTCTGGAATCATCGGGCCATAGTGTGGTGGTGGTAGTGTTCTTCTTGGTGGACCTCGATCATCTCCTGGTCGCATTGGTGGCCCGCTTTCTCTATAACCTCCATAACTCGATGCCGGTTGTCCGAATCTTTCGCGGGGAGAAAATGAAGCGCTTGGACTTGAGCTTGAAGGTGGTTCGGGTCGTATCGGTGGAAGTGGTTGGGTCAGTTGTAGTTGAGGGTGTATTGGTAAGGTGGAAGTTCCTCCTGGTATCGGTCGAGGCGGCGCAGAGAGACGACGACCAGCCCCAGGGCGAGATGCGCCGCTGGGGCTTGATGGTCGCTCGCCGCGCTCTGGAGATTGGTCGGTTGATGGGTTCAGAATGGATTGGACACTGAGAGGAGCACTTCCTGAAGCGCCAGTCGATTTTGGCTGAGGCGGTCGCTGCGACATCAAGTGCCTATGCTCGGCGTATTGAGCTCAGTAACCAGCCGCCAGGTCATGGAAGAGCTAGCAGAGATCCCCTGGTCTGGCTTCTCACGCGTGAGATGATGGTTGTGAAATGTGAACTTTCGCGCCGGAGGATCTGCAAGGACCTTTTTGTTTGTTGACACCTGCTTTGCGAAAAGGCTGTTTGGTCGCGCGGGGAGTCGTCTGATGTGAAGACGAGATGTGACGAAAGGTCAGACGATGATTTCCGGATTGCAGATCGGTGTGCGGCGTCGATGCTTAATCAATGGCAATGCGTTCGTGCTCCAGAAACTCCAAGTCTCGACACAAGAAGTCTGAGCGGTGGGCGGAGTGGATGCTTTCATGTTCGGCCAGCCGAGGATCGTTCAAAGCAGAGCACAGGATGAAAGAAGACGTTCACCACGGGAGTGAGATGGCATGCATGAAAGTGTGAATCCACAATCAGCAAACGGAAGGCATCCACACGCGCGAACCCGAGGTTCTGATGAGCGGTGTATCCGTAGTTTGCGTCAGCGACGGTGCTTTCTTGTTAAGCAAACAGCGAACAGCGGTCCTTTTGCAACGACGATGATGAATTCACAACCAGAGATGGCAGAACGGAAGAGTGGAGAGGAAAAGACGATGAGAAGACGAAGGTGTTTTCTACGGTAGGGTCCGTGACGGGTCGAGTCCCAGTTCGAGCTCGAGCTCGAGTCGCGCCTTGCTTGGTGGAGTGCGGAAAACAGACAGCGAAGGAAGGTGAAGATCGAATATGGCCTTAGCTCACCTGCTGGCCTGGTATCCTGGCAGCCTCGTAGCGTGGTAGAGCTAGCTTGTGGCCAGAGAAGCTCAGAAGAGAAAGGGCAGAAGGGAAGAGGGAGCGAGTAGTGCGGCCAACGAGGCGCTGCTGGTGGTCGAGGGCAAAAGGTGACGTGAGCGAATAAGGGATAGTGGCTCGAACATTATTTGGCCCGGAACCAGGCAAAGCGCAGCGCAGAGCAAAACCAAACCAAACCAGGCCGGACCATGCGACCCAAGCGGACCAGGCTTCAGGCTTCGTGAAAAGGTGATAGCGTGCCCGGTGGCCGGCAGAAATCTTAATCCTGCATGGGTCTGACCCAAGCGACTGAAGTGCGAGAAAAGTCGCGATGATTGGCAGGCTGCCCTCTCTGCCACGTCTCAATCATGGCCCAAAATGTCAATGTCAATGTCAATGCACAGACGTTACCATACAGCTTTGTGCCTTGCCGGCCGTTGTCTATGAACTAATGTAAGGTAGTCGAGGATGTGATGTGATGCGATGCGAGATGCTTTCATGCCAGTAATAACGATATCGTTGGTCTCTGCTTACCCTTGTGTAATGTGCAGCGATGTGTTGCGCCACCGTACACCTTGTCATGTGCGTCATGTGCTGACCTGGCCACTTGGTCATGCCGAGGAAGAGTCGGAACGACATGGTTCTAGGCGCGTAGATCGAGATCAGATCAGACGGCCACCGGAAAAGCGCCGAGAGAGAGGATTGCGGCTGGACCTCACTTGGACGTTGCACCGGTGTGGGAACAGAAACAGAAAAACAGAACCAGCTACAGCTAAGCTAAGCTCAGCTGGATGCGTCCGAATGAACATATGAGGTGACCATGCGGATGAACAGATGAGGGAATAATGATGGAAGACGTAGGAAAGAGATCCTATTCGTTGACAAGACGACGAGCCATGTTGTTGTTGTGTGCTCAATGTCCTCGATGCGTGCCTGCCTGCGCAGACAAAGTATCGCATGGTCTGTCCTACATTTCTGTACATGGCCTTTCGTACCACCTCTTGTTTCAGCCAAACACATTGATCGCGTGGTCTCGTCGCACAAAGGATCCTTGAGACGCCCTACCCTTGCCCTGCATGCAGAATAAAATACCTTAACCCTCCTGACCAATTATCCTGCCAAATCACTCGGCTCAAGGATGTCTGGAAAAGGGCCGTCGTATTATTGGCCGAGAGGTGCATAAAATCATCAGCTTACAGTAGTCAAGCTCTTGCATTGCATCGTGTTCAGATCATGGCCCGGCAGACGGCAGGGCTTCCGGAGGGCCATCTGAACGATGGATACTCGAGGGCTTCGCAAAAAGACAACGACTTCTTCTCCCTCCTTCCACGGCTTGACTTCGAGACCTCATACATGGATGCGTCAATTGTCAAAACACGTAACACCTTGTCACAAGCAGAATAACGCAACCTCAGATACTGGGGCTGCCGTCAGCTACATAGTGGGGCTACCAGCTCTGTATCATATCCTCAATGTGATCAGATCCCGACGCTCACCTCACGACCTCGCAGTCATTCCAGCAAACTCACCGTACAGCGCATCGGATGATGTGTGTTGGCATTGTACGAACTGCTCCACTACCTTGTTCAGCACGAGCTGCTGGGGGAGCTGAGCACGACCACGTGAAGCCGTGGACACTGCCATGACCAGGGTACCACTTGACGTGTGTGATGCGATGCGGGACCGGTGTACGACAGAATGACGCTTGATTGACGCTGGCTTCATGATGGCGACAATGGTGCTTACTGCGGCATCGTCTCACCTGGTACAATGCTGTATCCAATACAGACGTTGCAAAAAGGTCAGACATGCTGATACAGCTTTCCCTTTGACAACCACCGGAAGCGACATGTTCAAGTGCCGTGGAAGACAGGCAGCGACACCACAATGTCGCCACCTATCAATATTCTCAACGGAGTAGCCGTTCTTGCCGGAAGACGCACGCTTTCTATTGCGTACAGTATCACGTAACGTGCCCTATTCTCGGCAACGCAGAGTATACAGATGATGAAGCGCAGAACGCTTACGCTTCGGAAGCAAATGAGTGACGACAACTCACGGCACTGAACAGTTCTCAACAACAACCGGTTGCGGTGATCAAACTTCAACCACTGGACTGCTCAAGGAAGTGTGTGTCATGTAAATGTTATTAATCGACCAATAGCTCTTTCTTCGGCTGAATCATTATCCTCACTCATCAAGTAATGCTCACAGTCACTTGCTACCGCTACCGCTCCACTTGAACCTGTTCAGCTTGCATCCTTTCACACCAATATGAATCTTGAACACAGCACCGGCAAGCTTGGCTGACTCTGGGTTCTTCTCCGGGTCCTCTTCGTCCGCGGTCGTAATGTAGAGATCTTCTCCTGCGATTCCTGGGCACGTCGTGCACCTCGTCGGCACAATGACCTCTGCCACGACCTTCCCTTCTGGTGAAACGCGGACGACCTTGCCGGCCCCATAAAGCGATACCCAGAAGTAGCCCTCTGCATCTTGGCAGTGTCCATCGGGAACGCCCTTCTCCTCATCGACGTGGAAGAACGTCCGTTTGTTGGACAAGTTACCAGACTCAAGGTCGAAGTCGGCTACAGAGATGTTCTTCGTCGGCGAATCGGTAAAATAGATGAGCTTGTTGTCTTCACTCCAGCTGATGCCGTTCGGAATTGACACCTTCTCAATCATGCGATGAAGCGAGCCATCCGGGTCCAGTCGAAAGACTACTCCTTCGTCTGTGATCTCAACGCCCTCTGCGGGGTCGTTCATTGTCGTCACCCAGTAGCGTCCTTTTGCGTCAACAGCGCCATCGTTGGAGCGTAACCTCTTCTCCTTCCCACCCTTGATCTCCTCTTCTGTCCAGAACTTCTTGATGTATTCGTACTTGCCCGTCTTTTTGTCGAATATGCCAACGCCGGCCTTGCCTCCAAAAACGAATTTTGTATCTGTTCCTTCAATGTCTGCTGTCGTGCTGGTCGTTGTCAGAGTATGATCGTGCAGAGGAGAGATGCTCTTCACCTACCCCACTGCAATGTCAAGGTCCGCAATGATCTTGGCAGACGAGGGTCCCTTGTTCAGGTCTACAGCGTGAATGTTCTTCTTCATGATATCGACCCATCGTAGTGTGTTGGAGTGCTCCTCCCAGAACGGTCCCTCGCCGAGACCATTGTGGCTCTCGATGAACGCCTAGTAGTCTTACTGTTAGTCCTACACGTCAGGTCAAGATTATGCAAAATTTACCTCCTCGATCTTGTACTGTTTTATGCTAGACATGGCTGCTGTGTGCCATTAGGTCTGGTTAGATCTAGGACGTTGACATGCTTACCTCGACGAGGTTGATACAGTAGGTGAGCACTCGAAATCTGTCTAATTGGTCGTGAAGAGAAGCGGAATGAGTACGCAAGACACTTGGACATCTATCAAAAAGAAACACATTGGAGGTCATCTTCCCCGCTGTCATCATCGCGTGCCCCAACAGCACATGTTGTTTGTTCGCTTGAATCACTTTCCCTCCACCTTTACTTCTACATCATGTCACTTTCAGCATCGTGGCTCCCACCTAGCAGCTCACAGTCAAGAGTTCTGCCCTCACATACACGTCTCTCCCGCAGCGAACATGCAATACATCGTGCTGGTTACGACCAAGCCACCACTTCAACCACCATAGACACATCATACCTTTCGACGATACAAAGACGAGCAAACGAGCTACAGCAACACCTCCAAGATCTACTAGATGCCCAGTCCAACCAGGTGATAGCACAATCCTCTCCCAGCCATGCGGTTTCATCATCCCAAACCCAGAGCAGCAGATCCTCGCTACATTCGACAAACGGCAAAATCATTCCTGTCCGTCAACCTCCAGCACAGCAATCCCTCAGCACCATCCGCCACGACATCCACAATGCCATGACCGAGCTCGCCAGCCTCCGCTGTAACGAATCCCACATCATCAGCGAGGAACTCCACAACGTCGAAGCAAATTCAGCAACCATACGAGCCTGGCAAACGCAACGCGCGCGTTTGGAGAAAGAGATTGACCATTTGCAACAAACACCCGAGTCGGTACAGCTGCGAAAGCTCGAGGAAGACAATGCTGCGTTGGACAACCAGATTGAGGCTTTGGAGATACAGCTAGCGGAGCTGCAGTCTCGTCGGCGGGCTGGACGCCTTGAAGTGCAGGCCGGCAAGAATCGCGTCAATGCAACTCTGTCGTCGTATTATGCGGCTCTGGAGCTGGTGGATCGGGATGTGGATGCTTTTCTGGCTGGCTTTAATCAGTCGCGGGATATGCGCGGCAGTCAAACAACCGCGGCGCGCTGGATGTCTCAGACTGGCGGGTCTGGCGTCAGGATGACACTGAAGGATGCAGCTGAGAAAGTCAGCACGCAGGCAGATTTGTTGCGAGAAGCAAATACTGCTGCTACGGCTGAGCAGGCCGCACTCACTGCTGGTATTGAAGTCTGGACTGAAGTCCTTAACGGCATCAGGACGTTCGAGAAGACGCTAGCGTTGCATCTGCGAAGGTGTGGTGAGCCGCGGAAGAACATTGCACGAGGAGGCACAGAAGGCACGACAGACGAGGAGGTGCTTGAACTCATGGACCAGACGATGGCGGGCCTGGAGGCGAGGCTTGCACACGTGGAGGAGCAGGGCTGGAACTTGCTCGTTTGTGCCATTGCGGCGGAAGTGCAGGCATTTGGCTTGGGTCGGGAGATGTTGGCTCAGATGTTGGGAGTTGAACGCGGTCCTGGTAGTCGTGAGACTGGTATCAGCGGTGCCCACTGCAGCCCCGAGTCAGAAGGCTCGGAACTGCATCATCGGCGTCGCTCGCGAGATGTCAGAGCAAGTAACCTGCACGACGACGCTAGCGAAGGTAGTGATGTAGCTTCTTCGCCGCTCACAGAATTCACGAGCACACTCCGGCCGCGATATGCAGAAGGCTCCGGCGACGATGAACCTGACGATGACATGTTGGGCACAGTGCGGTCTTGAGCGAGATGAGTGAGTATATATATATAACGAACGTCCCAGACGACGATGGGTACAAGAGCACATCACAGCACAATCGGAACAACGCGACGTACAGGCAGAACCCGGCACAACGCGAAAAAGGTGCCGAATGTCTCGAGGAATTCCTAAGCTGCTGGAGATCGAGATCGTTAGGGAGGACGCGGAGTACCGCGCCTATTCACGGTGCCACATCGACCGGTCCGACACCAGTACTTCCACGGTGGCGCGTCGCGTTATCAAAACAAGGACAAAAAGTAGACCAAGATGGCAAGGTTATTCAAAAGCGCAGGCTCAACGCGGCTATACCCGAGCAGGATACCTCGAACGGCGAGTCTTCTGGTCAGACCCCAATTCAATCGCCTCGGCCTGGCCGAGCAGAACCCTCTGCCCAACAGAGTCCAGTTCTGTCGTCTCGGTCTGGTCTGGCAGCGCCTTCGACCTTACAGACTCCAGCCCAGTCTCCTCGCCCTAACAGGGCAACATCTTCGACCTCCAAAACTCCGCAGCAGACCCCAGGTCAGACTCCTCTGCCTAGCAGGAATATATCTCCTCCGTCGTCAAACACTGCGCGTCAGAACAGGACTTCACCTCTGGCACACCACACCCCACACAGCACTCTGGATGAGGATCCTCAGTATGGTAGAGATTTACCTCCGATACAATCGAATTCGCGTCATACCACACCTCTGTTTCCTCGGCAGATGAGGACCTCACCATCGGCCTCCAATAACTCGCGAGGCTCCGCTGGTCTCAATCGGCAGTCTGACAGAACTCGCCCGCCGAGAAGAATCAATTCTGATCGCTCCAACGATCCAAATCGTCGGCGCAGCAGACCGTATACCCCCGCGACCAACGACTCTCATCACTCTCCAGGTCTGATTTCTCAGCCTGGCAGGAACACTAAGAATGCTCATCAAAGTCCTCAGTCTGATAGCGACATCTCCCCGGCAGAACCCGCCGGCCAACGTCATGACCCAGCTCCGATTCCACCGCCTATGAGATCCACACCCCCAGCAGACCGCCACCTACATGAGTCCCAGGCGAGTCCTCGGCAGCCACTCGAGCCACATACCGAGGAACCGAATACAAATGAGCCTGACCTCGATCGGTCAACCGAAGACGCGCTGGACACAGAGCAGCCATATACGAGAGAACAGCTACACGAAGCAGAACTATTGGTCGAAGAGGACATAAAAGCCGACGCAGAGCTGCTAGCCGACGCAGAGGATTCGTCTCATGAAAAACAACTGCCTGATGTAGAACCAGAGGTTGAAGAGATTGAAGAGGAACAAGCACAAGCCGAGGTACTACCGCCTGAGGATGACGATATCACAGGAGACAGCATCAACTACACTATACTCTCCGCTGCGTCTACCACATCAAGGATTTGTGCTCGAAGGGTGATTGAAAAATATAATCACGTCTTTCATCCACAATATATTCCCCTGATCTTATCAGTGAAAACTTTGGGCATCCTGAACGACCTTGATGAGATGGTCGACGACTTCATCGTCGTCAGCAAGAACATTTCAAAGGCACGACCTGGCGATGTGCTTAATCTGACTATATATACGCCGGAGGCTCGTCGCATTGCAGATCTGAAATAGAAACCATAGTGGTTATTCAACACCAGCAGTGACTTCGATGCCGGAGTAGCTAGTGTCAAGGCAGCGAAGTCGGTGGCCAAGGAGGCAGAAGTCAGAAACAACTACACGATGTCGTACTATGACGACTACCTCGATATGGCTGCTGCTGCCGAAGAAAGGAAAAGGAAGGACATAGACCCAGTATTCCAGTCCACTGCGAATACGCGGTCAATTGTCAAATCAGCCCTATCTGCTCGGTTCACAAAGGAGATCGGCCTCCGTAATGAAACTCAAGACAACTCAGCATTGTATACCAACAAGATCCGATGGGCCACGCAATTCCGGATCATGCATTACCTTCGAGAGAACAATGCGGATTGGATGTTACTCTTTGCAACGGTAAAGATGCGCTACAAGATGCGGGATGTTGCAGTGTGCAATGGACCCTACCTTGTACAGCTTGGAGAATGCTTCGAGGGCGCAATCTGGCAATTAGGCATGCGGCTTGAGCATGAGGCGTCCGGTGACTTCCGAGGCCGCTCGGTCCTTTCTGACTACAATGTTGATTTACAGGGGATTCAGAAGTCTAATATCCACGAGGCTAGAATCAGTTCTTGGGATGATACCACTGCCTTCTTCGAGACACCTGCCGCGCATTGCGAATTTGCAAAGGCGTGTGGTATTGGCCAGGACCTTCCTTCCTCTGTCTACCACTATCAAATACACGCATAACGCCTCGTTTGTCACTTTATCAACCATACGTCTCATCTTAAGACGCTATAATGTCTGCCGATCCAGTACCTCTCAAAGTCAACTGGAAGTACGAGCGTGTTGTGGCTCTCGCCGACGACATTGAGGCAGCACACGACCGCTTCCTCGAGCGTCTTCCTTCACGCCCTCCTTCCCACCTGTGCTGGTCTGTCAAGACTCATGATCCGCGCACACGTCCAAACTAGGTCACTCGCCTTGAAGAGCTCCGAATCCGCCGCGCTCGCATCGAGAGGGAGATCTCAAATGAGATTCATCACACCGCCCTCTTCTGAAATGGCCCAATCCCCACCCGTGCCATGGACATCACCGCTAGCGAGAAGCAAGCCATTCTGGCTATGCGTCGGAGAATCAACGAAAGCCGAGGATCAGCGCGTTGCTGCTCTTGTCCGTTACGGCATCAACCCGCGCTTCAATCAGCGAGGTTCCGGAGTGGAGCCCGTTGCGTGCGACGATTCCGATCTCTAACTCTAGAGGCCGTCCCTTTTGCTATCGTGTGAGGAAAAGCTGATGATGGAATAGATGGATGAGAGGAATATATATCGTTCGAGGGGAGTTGGCTTTGTACTCCAGCTCGACTCAGTATACCATCCTACGCAATCTCTCCCGTTACCGTCGCCTTTAACTCCTTAATAGTAACACTAACACCCCATTGCGTCCTACTCACCTTCCCTTTCCCCATCGTCTTTTCTCCCTCACTCGTGACATTAGCAACAACACCCTCCGTAACCGCAAACGCAGTGACAACATCCCACGGCGCCTCGCCCACGCTCTCATCAACATAACTCCTCTGCACCTTCATCGCCTGCCCCCTCCCTGCATACATGAAACTGACGGAGTCGTTGGCGCAGGCGTACCAGTTGCTGGGATCGGCTAGAGGGTCTGGATATGTCGTGCTATTTGCTGATAGCGTTGTGGAAGTAGAGGTGGAGGTGGAGGTAGAGGTGGAGGCTTTAGACTTGGGAATCGTCCGTTCGCAGAGTGTGGTTAGGTGGAGCCGGGCGTTTAGGTCGGTGAAGGTGAAGGAGATGGTGGAGGCGTTGTGGGCGGGGTTGAGGGCGCTGAAGATGGAGATGTTGTGGAGAGCGTAGGGGTGGGATTCGGTCAGGGTGGGTTGTGGTGCTGGGAGGGGCACGGGAGAGCTGAGGGTGCTGGCGGCGGAGAGGAGGAGGATAAAAGGGGTAAAGAGGGAGGGCATTTTGACAAGGTTGAGAGCGGTATGTGGTGTATGGTGTATGTTGTATGGTGTTAAGGTAAGAGTACGGTAGTGGTGATTGTCCTAGTGTAGATGTAGTGATAGGATGGAGAGTCGCGGTCTTCTTTGTCTTTGTTCTAAGAATGCAAGATGCAGCTTATGCAGGTCTTATATCTTCTTACCATTCATTATCTACCACCATTGATTTCACTCCACTGTCTCATTGTTGGCGCGTGCTATTGGCATAATGTAGCACTAACGTCATAGCGTGCATCAATGGTCAGAATGAAGGATGTTCTATTTCCAGACATCCCTGCTCAAAGCTTATGCTTCTTCCAGCTGTCTTTGGCAGGTCACGCACGTCACGTCACGTCCCGCTCGTCTGTAGCTTGGCAGCCCAGATATTGCGATCCTGGGGCCTCAAGGTATTGTTATTAGCAAGCATGATTGTATGACGATGGAGGACGACGAATAATGCCGACCTAAGCAGCACGAGCTGAGCTGAGCTGAGTTGCGACAGAACCGTGGCGCGTGGACGAAAATGACGAAAAGGGCAAAGAAGTGGAGTGGAATGGAAGGGAACAGAGGAATACGAGCACGGCGCTGGGATACGAGGTCGTGCAGTATTGCCTAGGATGACGACCCTGGTTGAGGACTTGATTATCTGTACCGCGTGTGCAATCTAAATGCTGATGTCTGATGCTGCTGAGGTGAACCATCAACATGATAATAATCCTGGGCAAGATAGATGATGCTAGGAAGTGAAAGTTGGCGCTTGCGTTTCAGAGTGGTGATGGCGCCGAGTTTGGATTTGGGGCTGTTTCACCACGAGGCGTGTCAGTAGTTGATTATTAATCACGACTGCCTACTGGTCTGAGTCACACTGTCTGCCATCACCCGCAAGGCTGCAAGGCTCCAAGGCTGCTTCACCTGCATAGCCTGCTGAGAGAGAGGACAGATATGCCGACGAGAGGACAGATATGCTGATGAGACAAACACGACTACTAGCGATTGCTGACACCTGTCACGCGCCGCTGTATAAAAGGCTGGGAAATATGTCCTGAGCAGCAGTGTTGGCAAATAACAACAACACTATCCGCAATAGCAGCAGCAGCAGTAACATTAGCAGCGCACCAGCAGCCAAGCTTTGCGTGATCAAGCATAATGCCACCACCATGGCCGCCGCTTCTACCTACTTTCTCAGGAGGAATTCCACCTCCACCCATCCCGTCTAGTGGATTGACAATCGCGCCAGCATACACTGCAACATTCACTCTACCCTCCCTTCACGACTCCACGCCTCTCTTCTGCACTCTTCACCACCCTCCTTCCTTGGCATCCACATTACCTTGTCCTCCCCCTCGTGTCCGTCATTTCGGATCTAGCTACACCATCCTCCCAAATCCCCGCGGCATCGCTATCCTCGCTCACCCCTACGCCCCCTTCGGCGGTAGCTCCTCAGACCCCGTCCTGGCGCTCACAACGTCCGTCCTGCTCTCCTCAGGTTTCATCGTCCTGACCTTTGACTTCCGTGGCGCAGGTCGGAGCGGCGGCAAAACGAGCTGGACCGCAGCTGCCGAGATGCAGGACTATTTGGGTGTGATGGCATTTGGCGTTGCATATGTGAGGAGGCTGTATGTGTCGCTTGCTGGCTCCGGAGCAGCGGAGGGCGAGAGTTCGGATTGCGGCTGGCACGACGGCGGGACGGAACCATTGAGTATAGTGCTTGGAGGCTACTCGTATGGGGCACTCGTGGTTCAGGAGGCATGCAAAGGCTCCTTTCGGCCTACTGCCGGCGGCAGCGCCTCCCAAACCTTGCTTGAAGAGCAAGCCCAGACGCTGGCGGACGACCATCTCAAGCGCTCCGGGCAGTGGCAGCAGCCGGTCGTTCGGCAGCTGTGGTCCCCCGCCACCAGCTTCTCATACCTATTCATCTCTCCACTCCTGCAGCCCCTCCGTGCCGCGCTTACGCTGCAAGTGTGGGGACTCGATCCCGACAAAGCGAACCCTGGAAGACCTCTCACGCTGGCGGTATTTGGTGGGCAGGATGGCATCACGTCGAGTCGAAGATTGGAGGACTGGGCACGCGCGAGGAAAAGATACAATCCGTTTCTTACATCTCAAGTGGTGGAGGAGGCAGGACACTTTTGGCGGGAGCCGGGGGTGTCAGGGAAGCTGCAGGAGGCGATACGGAAATGGCTGGACGAGGCACCCTCGGCTCTACCCCGACCCGTCTGTTGTGTTAGGCGTTGGTTCTAGTACAGGCGAGCAGCATCGGCGTCGTCTGGCTTCTAGCACGCACACTTTGTCGCGTACAACCTGCAAGCATCTACCTACATTACCAATACTCTGTCGTCCTACCTTCCATCCATGCCCACGTCAACCCATGCTTGAGCCAGAGCCTTTCCTCACATCACGTTAGTCCCACTCCCGTTGCCACTCGCCTCCTCACTCCATCCCTCCAAATTCTCCACCACCGGCTCCCTCCCACTCCTCACAATAACCCACCTAACCTCCTCATCCCCCTCATTCGCCTCCTGATGTTCCGCATACGCCGGAATCAGCGCAAAGTCTCCCGGTCCTAGCTGCTGTCGTTTGCGTCCACCTTCGCTGACGACAGTGCCGTGTCCGGAGACGGCGTAGACGATGGTGTCTTGGTTCCCGTGATGGTGGATGGCGGAGGCGGTGTGCGGGTGCGCTATCATTACTGTGAGGACGTGAGTAGGAGTGGGAGGGTGGAGTTGGTGTGAGTGGGTGGCCAGTCAGACGGGTGATACGTGGATACAATTAATGATTGAGGAAGGGAGGGAGGATGGCCCCCTGGGAAACAGAATATTTGCATGACTAACCAGAGGAACACATCTTGTCGCTCATCCCCGTGACTGCGTTTTCACGGATCATGCCGTCAGTCTGGCCGCCGCTTGCACCTTGGGCCTCGATAGTTTGGGCGGTCACGGTTTTGACCTCTTTCGACATGCTCGCGGGGTCGGGGTGAACAGGTGGGATGGAAAGAGGTGGGATACTGATGGATACTTCCCGCCAAAAAAGCGAAATCGGTGGTTTTATTGCAGCAAACGAAACAATATTTTGAAGCAGGGCACTGTATACTATATGTACGGGAGGCGGGAGATGACAGACTATTTGAGGTAGTGAAAGCATGAAGTCAGACCAATGAAACACGCATTACGCAATGGACGGAGCAGGTTCCTGCAGATTATTAATCGATCTTTGTCTTATTGAGGACCTTAAAGCTTGCAGTCGAGCTGGCTGACCTATTCAGTATCATCCTGCCCCAAACCACGCTTGAGACTATACCTTTGTAGCAAGAAATTCGGGTGTTGTCCCCATCGCCTCCCACTATGACACCCTTCGCATGCCCTTCGCTTCCCACCACTTTGAGATCCCCAACTGTCCTGCGACTTCTGCCACTTGCCCCTCTGTGCTCAGAGTCACCGGCACGCCCTGGTTTTCGCTGTCGTGCCGTATGTTCAATGCTGTGTTGCATACCGAGTGCACTGAAGACGTGGTACACACACTACTCGATATTTTGTATCCACTGCGCATGCCCGAAGATGACCTCCCCAATGATCCCTTGTTCACCATTAGCACATGCAATGGATGCGGAAGCGAGAGAAGTCTCACCAACGACCGTCAGGTTCTGCAGTTCGATGTCTCGCGGATATGGCCAGCAGGACGGCAGACCGCATGTCAAGCCGGAATATGCCAACCCCTCGTAGTCTTCTTGTGCCTTGCAGCTAAGACCTGCTTCCAAGTGTCTTGTACTTGTCGCGTCTAGTCCAATTGAAGGAATACGTATCATCGACCGAGCAAGTCATCGAGATCCCGGCCGACTGTCAGAGCGAAGCCACGATCAACCCAGCCTGACACGCTCAACCCAGCTGAATGATCAAATTCTTTCTCCCCAAACTCGTCTTTCTCCTCCATCAGCTCCCCTCCACCCCCTCCCTCGA
>Ga0058698_10000091_pt1 | contig 50509 bp, 48 predicted proteins | sample AgamicAsSfe_FD_67288 | JGI IMG/M metagenome (GOLD analysis project Ga0058698, IMG submission 67288) | Agave microbial communities from Guanajuato, Mexico - As.Sf.e | ecosystem: Host-associated > Plants > Phyllosphere > Phylloplane/Leaf | place: Guanajuato, Mexico | collected 2012-05-30
ACGGCAAGCAGGTTCCGGTCTACCCTATGGAGACAATCGACTTCTCTGCGATCCTCTCCCAAGAGCCTGCCGAGCTGGAGAAGCTTCTCCAGTGCTGCAAAGAGCAAGGTTTCTTCTACCTGGATCTCAACAACGTTGATGGACGTCGGTTCATTGACGACCACCAGGAGCTGTTGAAGCTTATGCATCGATTTTTTGAGTCTCCTCTTGAGGTTAAGAACGAATATGGACTGATAGCTCCTCATCTTGGGTAAGCTTAGAAACCCAGATAGCATATGCCCTCTCCATATACTTACAATTTCCAGATACGAGCCAGTTGGTTCGCGCAACGGCGTTCTCGAGGACACACGGGATGGCTACGAGATGGTGAAGGTATCTCGCGATGAGATTCAACGCGAGTCCCCTCACATTCCTCGCAACATCAAGAATAGCGGTGATCTCAAGATCCTTGAGAATGCCATCTCTGGCAACAACATCATGGGGAAAGCCATTCTGGCAGCTCTCTCGACGGCGTTCGGCCTTACTGGTGCTGCGCGCTTTGAAAACTTGCATCGCAACCACCGCCCTTCGACAAGCACTTTGTCCATGATGCACTATATCCCGTCCAACCCTGCTAAGGACGGTAACGTCGGTCACCAGAAGCATACTGACATCAGTTCGTTGACCGTACTCTTTACTGAGCAGTGGGGTCTCCAAATCCGCCCACCCGGCAGCAAGGAATTCGGCTTTGTCGAGCCCAAGAAGGGTCAAGCTATCATCAACGTCGGTGATTCATTGCGCTTCGCTAGTGGCCACACTTTCCAGTCGTGCATTCACCGTGTTGTGCCGTACAACTACAGCGAACATCGCTACTCCGTTGCATACTTTCTGCGCGCTGAGGACGAGACCATGTTCCAGGACAGCGAGGGCAGATTCGTTACAGCACGCACGTGGCACGATGAGAAGTTCTTGGCTTTCCTTGCATCGCCTGCAGACCAGGCTGCTGCTCCAAGCTCTATGTTGTTGGGCGGCATGCAGGAGGATGAGACTGATGTTTACAGCCTGCCTCAACCAAAGCCTGTTGCTGCGGACGCGGCCAAGAGCTCTACTGTCGAAGTGACCACCGTTGAGATTAGTGCTTAGTGGAAACCCCTCTGGTCCATGTGTTCCGTGGCACGATCTTACGAAATGTTCCAGATAAATTGTATATAGCAAGCAAAATATCTTGTGCAAAAGTATATATGGCTATGTGTTATCTTCAATGTCCAATGGTATCGCGATCACAAGTTGAATGTTAATTGCCTGAGAAAAGACGTGATATTCCCTATTACATCATGATTCACACGCATACAGACACTAAAGTCAGGGGTATAAGTGCGTATGGGGAATACTCCACATAAGGCGGCATCGAAATAGAGTACATTTACTGGGATGTGTCAAACCCTGGATATTGGCTAAAAAGCGCATTTTCCGCCACTTGGCACTATACGTAACCTTCGAAAAACCTGGGTGAAATACCAATTTCACCGTCTTCAAGTACAGCATTGAGGCGACCGTCATGCTACTCATTTTGGCATTGCTTTATGCTCCCAGTGTCCACGCATGTGACAAAGAACACCATTACCGCCACCACGATCGCCATTTGGAACGACGCGATACTGCTCCTGTTTTCCCGCCAACTTTGACGGTGAATGAAAAGCTTTTGGCATCTTCCTTTGATAACACGTCTATAGCATCGTGGTCGAGCTACTACTGTAAGAACTGGTTTGCTGATCTGCTGTTCTCGTCCTTTGAAAATGCTCATCAGGTCTCACAGCACATAGACGAAACCTCGCAGGCGAAGGCGAAACGGTTCCAAAGTGGACTGCAGAACGCTGGAATGAGCATGGCTTCGAAACAAGACTAGACAGTTATCGTAGGTAGCTTCTATTGGTTGCTCAGACATGTGGGCTGATCGAACCTAAAGACGTCTACCTTGATTACCCAGTTCATCTTTCTCTTTCTCTTGACCATGGAAACGGTAGTACCTACCACGCAACACTCGAAGAAGAGATACTCGAAGAGGATGGGCCTACCGGCGATGCTGACAGAGTTCCTGCTTTTCATGGGTACTCTGGGTCAGGTGATGCATCGGCTGAGTACATCTACGTTGGTACGCGTTCCTCCAAAAAGCACATGCATGAGATCAGAAGCTGAGTTAGTTAGGCCGAGCTTCTCAAGAGGACTTCAAACGTCTTCTAGCCCTTAATATCACCCTTGAAGGCAAGATTGCTCTAGCAAAATACGGTGGTCCATTTCGCGGCCTTAAAGTAAAGAATGCGCAGACTTTTGGCATGATTGGAGCTGTGATCTTCACCGATCCGGGAGACGACAGGAACATGGCAGCTGGAAACTACGCTACGTATCCCGATGGACCTGCAAGGAATCCAACAAGTATCCAGAAAGGCAGTGTGATGGATTTGAGCACCTACCCAGGAGATCCCACGACACCGGGATATCCGTCTAAAGAGGGCGTAGTGAGAAAGGAGAAGAAGACTGTACCGAAAATTCCGAGTCTACCAATCTCTTGGCTTGAAGCAAAACCACTGCTGGTCGCTCTGAACGGTCATGGTTTTGATGCAAAGACTGTGAATCGACTGAATTGGGTGGGTGCAATAGATGGGGTTGATTACAGCACAGGACCGTCAAAAGCTGTGCTGTCGATAAGCAACATTATGAGGGGCGAGACTAACTGGATTCATAATGCTATCGGTATTGTGAATGGTACGAACGAAGACGAAGTTGTTATCGTAGGCAACCACCACGACTCTTGGATGATTGGCGGGGCTGGTGAGTCACAAATGCTGAAAGGATGCGTCGAGCAATTCGTTGACGTGTATAGCTGATCCACACTCCGGTTCCGCAATTCTTATTGAGTTGGCTAAAGCCATTGGTACTCTACTGAAGACTGGTTGGAAACCAAAGCGGACCATCGTGCTCTGCAGCTGGGATGCTGAGGAGTACGGTCTAGTTGGAAGGTGAATTACCTATATCAGCCCAGCTTAGAAGACTCTGACTAAGTTTTTCAGTACCGAATGGGTCGAGGAGTACATCCCCTGGTTGACATCATCTGTTGTGTCTTACCTGAACATTGACGTTGGCATAGCAGGCACCATTCCTGACTTCAGTACCACCCCTGATCTCCATGCCCTCACCACTTCCACAGCCCGGAAGGTCATCTGGCCGCATGGCAAGAACCGCACATTATACGATGTCTGGGAAGAAAAGACTGGTGAAATTGACACATTGGGCGCGCAAAGCGACTATACAGCTTTTGTACATCGGGCCGGCATCTCCGCTATCGACATGGGCACCACGCGAGCGCCTCTCGATCCAATATATCACACGCACTCGAATTTTGACTCCTTTCATTGGATGACTAAGTTTGCGGATCCAGGTTTCGTAATGCACACAGCCATCGGAAAGTTCCTTACGTTGATGCTGTATTGTTTAGTCGACGAGGAGATTGTACCGCTCGAGCCGGCGAACTATGGGGTGGAGATGCGAGCGTGGCTAAAAGAATTGGAAGGTATCGTAAAAGAATCGAATACAAAGGTAAATCTTGATCTTGGAGAGCTGGAGAACTCCGTTGCTGTGTTCGAGGATGCAGCGCGGCAGTTCAATGCTGCTCGCAACATGGCTGTCAGCTCAAACAGTTCGGTGCTCAAGACACAGCTGAACCACAAGGCACGCGATTTTGGACGTGGATTCGTCAGTGAAGGCGGCCTCCCGGGAAGAGAGTTTTATAGACACCTTGTCTTCGCTCCTGGAGTTGACACTGGATATGCGCCGGTTACATATCCAGGAGTGACCGAGGCCGTTGTTGCAGGAAATACTACTCTAGCAGAGGAGTTCGTCGGAAAGACTGCAAAGGCGATCTTGGCTGCTGCAAATATTTTATTGTAGTAGATGAACGTATGTCGAACTTGAAGAGCAATGGAAAAAAAGTTTGCAAGGGCGCGTCGTTGCTTCGATTATACCATACGATTGAAACTAACCTCTCCATTGTACTTGAGCCATTTCACATCCTCCATATATGAAGCCGTCGAACTAGACAGTGTGCCAGTATATGTTCACGTCATGAACCGTGTTAATTCCCATGCTTTTCTGCGACTTCTTTCTGGCCCTTTTGTACCCACTCTTTAAACGGATCTTGTACATTCGGATCCTTCCTTAGTCTCTCGATCTGATCTTCACCCGACGGCACCAAAAGGCCCTTTTTCACAGCATCCCTCTTCTCGACCCCTTCACACCACTCTTTCAATTTCGGAAACTCCTTCAGCTCAATACCCGCCCATGGTGCCCACCGAACCCAGGTAAACGTCGTTATGTCCGCGATACTGTACTTGCCACGACCCTTGCCTGCTAGATAATCTCTATCTTCAAGGCGAGCTTCGAGTATAGAATAGAGCCGTTTCGTTTCGTTCTGATATCGCTTCACCCCGTACTCGATCTTCTCGGGTGCATATCGCACGAAGTGGTTCGCCTGCCCTTGCATTGGGCCCACGCCGGCATTCTGAAAGAAAAGCCATTGTATCATTTCCATCGCCTCATCACTGTCCTGGAAGCTGAACTTGAAATCTGTGTCATAGTGCTCGGCAAGATAGAGAAAGATGGCCCCAGACTCAAAGACAGCATAGGAGTTGCGGGTGTGGTCTATGATGGCCGGGATGCGACCATTAGGGTTGACTTTGAGGAAAGAAGAAGACTTTTGTTCGTCTTTGGAGAGGTCAATTGAAGTGGTCTTGTAGGGGATGCCGAGTTCTTCGAGGAAGATAGAGATCTTTTGGCCGTTGGGAGTGCCTGCTGTGAGGAGTTCGATATTGGGAGAAGTCATTCTAGTTTTATTTCCTGCTGCTTTCTGAATTGTCTTCTAATTGAGCAAGAGTAGGGATTGGGAAGAGTGGATGTTGGGGCGTCGATGTTGTATAGTTGCATTATACTTGCGCACTCATGTATCATGATGACGTGCGCTTCAAGTAGCTGCAGATCGCCGTGAGGGTCTGCTCGTTGCACATAGTATTGAATATCTCTGTTCTACCACGAAACCTATCGCGAAGGGAACAGAGATAACAGTTTCCTTAGCCGCAACTGTTGTAGCACCCAATCTCGGAAGTGGAGAATCGTTCATGATATCCAACTCATGTTGGGATTCTGGTTAGCGCCGCACTAGTTGCGTGCCTCCCAATCTTAGGAGCCACCATCTCAATACCGAATGAACTACAACGTATCGCAGGGGTTAGTCTGCCGCAACATATGAACACCGTTCCTTCTCTTCCACGCCGCGTGCTTGCACATAGTAACATCTTCACAATCGCCGATAATGCGCCGGTACGTCGATGCGTAGACATGCCGTTCGTTTCGCGCAGCACTGAGTGGTCTGATTTTCTTTCGGGCCTTAGTCCATTTTGGCCCAAAACAGCAACCATCATGCCACTTTCAAGACCAAGATCCAATCGATGTGTAAGGGGAGTGATGCATGTGACTTTACTTTGAGCGACTTTTGGAGCCTAAAATGTTGCTTCGCACGCGGAGTTGACGGTCTTCTGCTGTTGTACTCCTCTTTCTCACTCTCCATTCTACTCCTTGTCTTCTGCGTAACGTTACCGTCCAGCTCATTACGACCTGTACTGGTTTCATCTCCCAATTCAACCCTCCTTTTGGACCAACAACCTAGTTCGTCATACCGAAAGAAACAAGGTCGCAATGATGATAACACGTACCTTTTCCCTCACAAACTTCCTCATCGGATCATCGGCTCTCTGCTTCCAGATATTCGTCCTCTACCCCTGGCACGAGAAGCTAGAAGAAGAGTTCGTGGAATTGAAGAAGGAACATGCGAGACTACTAGAAGAGACGCACTCGAGGCACAGAGATGAACTGAGAGGAATCAGGGAACAGCTGGAGCTGGCCAACGAGCGAAGGAAGACGGGAAAGTTCTGGTAGAATCTTGCTACACGAATGGGAGGACAGGGAGCGGAGGAGTCTAGAGACAGATTTACGACAACTGAACAGGAAGAACGGAGGATTCGATTGCCCATGGAACGTCTAAAATGGTGCACCACAGCGCACCACTGAGCGGAACCAGCTGAGCCTTGCTACTCAAGCTTACGATCTCTGCTCAAAAAATCGGAAAAGCCTGGATCTGGCGCTCTCATAATCCGATCTACAGAACAACATCATGCTATGTTTACCAAGGGGTTAGCATCGGGCCCGGATGTTCGCGGAATGTATTACCACTGGTCTAGGATGTTTTCGATGGTCTATATATCTATTGTCAGCTTTCGCGCTTCTATGCGTGTCTGTAAAAGAGAGAGCGGGCTGAAATCATGAAACCCGAGAAGACATAAGATGAGCCGGGAAGCCGGCTACAATAGGCTGTGTGGAGTACATTAATCCAAGGCGCACGCATAATTTCAAAACGTGAGACGCACACGTGAATTCATCAACAAAACCTCATAAATGAATCGTATTCATCCTACCCATGTCTCTCTTGCTCGTTCATGCCACATCTACCACGTCTCCCAATGTCACTTTAGACTTCTGGAATGTGGACAAAAGCGCGTTGCAATGAAGTTTTCAATGAACTAGAGAACAAAGCGCCAGTCTACCTTTATTGATCAATAATTACATAGCTCCAACGGTCCCTCGGATGTCAAAGGCTTGTCAGGTCTGTCAAACGCGGAAGCAACTCCGATACAGCGGTAGTGGCCTAAATGGGCGGAAGCAGGGACGATCAAGAAGGGACGGGCAGCCCCTTACCCATCCTACCCACAATGACGTTAAGAGGAAGCGAAAAAAGACAGTGATCGGCACCGAACAAACAAAGGGATCAACAAACATGCATGTGCCGAACCGTCGTGACACGTTTGATGGCGCATCCAGCACGCAACCTAGATAGTGGCACAGAACTCGTAATGGCAGGAGGATTAGTTGAAGACGCGCGTTATGCGTTCGTTCAAGTCCCACATCCATTTTCACGTGCATCGTCGTTGAGAGGAATTTCGTATTCATTCGATTCGATAATCAAGCGGAAAGTCAGACGGGCACAGAGATAAGCCCGTAACAGTGCAGTCGGAAAGGAGAAAAAAATGAATTAGTAGTAGGAAACGCAACGCCTTGGTATAGTGGTAAGAAGTGTCAATCCGAGCCGTCATGCCCCGAGGAGCGATAATAGAGCACTCTTGAGTAAGCATCCTGGAGTCGTGGTGATGCTCTGCTAGATGCTGTGACTGGGTTCTTGACTGCCACCGGTGTGTAGCAATAGGCCGCCTGGCCCCCCCGTATGTCTGTTTGTGTGCTCGCTCGCTCTCCAAAGGATATCTCGCATGATGAACCCAGAAATTCGTGCCAGTAGAGAATAAGACCGCATGTATAACCGTCGTGGCTGCGAGCAGCGGTCGAGTCTCGGCAGGCGACGAAAGATGAAAGTGTCGTGTGCCGCTGCTCGGGCTTATGTCTCAATCTCCTTCTTCTCGCTGACGCCCTTTGGCCGGAAGACGGCGTCTTGACCTGACATGCGGCGGGCAAGTGCGCGGTCAAGCTTTGCTCCCAGCGCCAGCTTGCTCATGTCGTCGGTCTTCTCGTTGGTGAGGGCGTACCGTTGCTGGACCAGGCGCTTGTCTTCGAGGCGATCAAATCCGGCATTCCATGTCTTGATGTCTTGCGACTTGGGGTCGCCGGCGGTTGACGAGGCTGCCGAGAGGTGCGAGGGTGCGATGGAGGGTGTGAGAGTAGGTGTGGCGCTGTAAGTAGACATGCGGGTGGAGGCGCGGTTGGCGGCCGACTGTTGTTTCTTTTCGTTAGACTGTGCTTGTTCCGACATGGTCGCGGCGTGGTATTGGGTGCTGGCGTTGTAGTGTCGGGACGGGACGGGGAGGCGAATGGTTATATGGTGAGTGCAAGCGGAAGGGCAGGCGCAAAGGAGTACGGTCGAGCAAGCAATGTAGGTGCTGCCCGGCGAGCATCGACCACAGGCAGGGGACGTCTGAAACGGGCAGTGGATACGGGAGAATGACTTACGTTGGCAAGCATGGGCCGCGACGACTCTAGAGAGTTTGTCATAATGCGCGCCACGGCGTGTCCGGTGGTTGCTATGTGGGCGTGGGGTAGCGGGCCTCTGCGACGTCGATGTCGTGCCTATGGTAGATGCGCGACTCAAGGCTCTAGGAGAGGGGGCGCGAAGGCAAGTAGAACAGACAGATGCCCGTGTCTGTGCCGCGTTTGTAGAGAAAGGTGAACAGACGGGTGTAGTCGGTCGGAGTCCTGTGCTCAGCCTGTCTTCGTCGCGCGTTTCAAAGGGCCCAGATCGGCAAGGGGCTGCGTGAGTAGTAAGATGGACGCGCAGGGGGAACGATAGTTAGCGAGTCGCAACGGGATGCCACAAATGTTTGGTAGGGTTGATAAACGTCAGCCTTGCAGAAGGATGGTGCTATGTCGGTCTTGATGGCGCGTTATCCACCATCTCACCGAGTGTACATGCGGCGGAACACAGCATGGTTATGTACCCGCGGCTGTAGTCATCCACAGAGCCACCCTTTTAGCAGCAGCAACATAGCCAGCACCAGACTGCTCTGAAACGCTCGCACGTAAGGATGCTGCATGTAACGACACTCGCATTTCGATAAAGTGACTTGTATGCATGCAGTCAGCCTCCAGGACAAGCCATTCACGCCGCGATTGACAGCCGGCCAATCCCCTTTAGCACCACCCACGCTTGCATCGCCTATGCCACGTTTTTTCTGCGGGAACCCACCTGGGCCGCTACAGGGCTCGGTGTTGCTTAGGTCAGTTGGTCTCCGCTGGTGCGCGCGCCCATTGCCGCTCCTGGTTTGGTCTTGACGTCGGCTCTGCAGTCGGTCCATCGTAGACCAACTCCTTGCGTTATCATGAGACGTACCTCAAAGAGGCCCTCACTGCGGCGGAGAACACTGCATGTCCCAATCGCCGTCAGCCCGACTTTCCTAGAACGCTAATTAATGCATTCTTGGCTTCTTTGATGGAACTGCAGCTAGTCCTAGCACCAGATAGCCAGCACCTGTTGTGGCGTTTGGGTACCCAAGGATGCTGCCGTCCTACGGTACGATGAGCAGCCAATATCAAGGCACAAGCAGCCGCCCCTTTACTTCCAGTTATTTCCGACCACAGCATTCAACCTTTAACGAGAGAGCCAAAAAGAACATAGGTCGTGATGATCTACGAAGTCGCTCTGCCATCGAGCTTGCTCGCCATACCATGCCTACCAGCAGTTAAAAGCAACCCTAAAGCAACCCAGACTCCATCAATTTGCAAACCATCCCCATCCATGTTCGTACATGCGCAATCGCCTCCCCCACTCCATGCACCCTCCCGAAACGGCAAAATGACAGCGCCTTTCATTCAATGTCCGAGCGCCTGCATGAAAAATGCATGCTCACCACGTGGCCGCAACGTGGGTTCCGTGGCATGCACGGCCCTCCGCAGTCTGGCAATGGCGGAGCACAGATGAAGGGTCGCGGCTGCATCGGAACAATTCTCCTCGATAGTGAAACCGCAGTCATCCCGAGGTTCAAGCACGGGGTCGCATGCATGAGCAAGTGCGTAAGCATACTGTACACCATACCACACCACGATGAAGTCGCATTGCATGATACGTATGCCTTCTTCATGGGCTGAAGATGGCGTTTCGGAGGTCTGGAGAGAAGAAAAAGCATCCTTGGCTTGATGAGACGCGATGGCATCGCCTACCATCAAGTCTAGACTGCAACTGCTGCGACGCAACCTGTCCCGCCTTCGTTGACCACATCTCCGAGGAAATAACATGACTGACAGAAGGCAATAATTCCGAAACGACTGAATGTGTGTATAGCAAGCCCGAAAGCGAATGTACCGTACAGTCTGGTATTGCAAGAATAAAACAAGCGCCCTGTCTTCTGCTACTAGTCGCTACTCTACATCGCCATACCCGGTAGATGGTCGAGCCCTGATGGATATTGTTAGCAGATTGTCAACACACACGCACAGATTCGATGCCCTTACATCCATCCAGGTCCTCCTTGATAGCGCTCTTGACCTGGCACTTATTCATCGCTTGAACATTCTGGCTCTGCGATTACTTGTTAGCAGCCATTCCATACTTCGAGAGCTCATGTTGCATCACTTACCTTCAACGGTCTTCCATTCTCACATGCCTGAAACATGCAGCTGTTGTCCATAGCCTTCTGCAAACTGTCGTCCTTCCAGCCAAAGAGGTAATCAGCGTGGGTACCGTAGCCTTTGTTGTCATTGTAAGAAAGGAAGAAAGGATTGGAGCCATCCTTGGGCCACATGTTGTTGAACTGCGTAGTATCCCACAGCGTCTCGTAGGCGACTTGTGGCATGCGGACTGGGTGAGAAGATGGGCATGCACCTGCGGGACTGAAGGCTTCTTTGGCTGTGTTGTACATGTGATCTTGGTGGTTGGGAGAGTCGACATTCTTGCCGTCCCAGCATCTGGATGTTGGCGTATCAGGTTAGTATCTGTCCTACATACAGTTTGCATAGGAGGCTGCTTACGATGGGAAGTGATGCACAGTCATGATGCCGCCTTTGCAGGCCTTGGGTGGGAAATCTGGGGACTCCGGGAAACGAGTGTTCTTGTCTTGCAGACAAACAAAGCGAAGACCGGGGTGCTTCTTCGCGTCTTCTACAGTGTTGGTGGTGGGAGATCCCACGGTCATGCGGAAGCCCTGAGAAGATTAGCAGTGCATGAGCTGAATGAAAGGTATGACTGACCTTGGGGAACGCGGTTATCTTCTGATTACCATTACTGTTGAAATCTTGTTGCGTATAGTAGATAGCTGCAGGGTAGTAGGTACAGAGTCAGTGCATAACTCATTTGTGATGATACAAAGACACTCACTCATGCCACCGTTGATGCCGTTGGGCAAAGCACTGTTCTGCATAATGGGTACCCGTTTGTAGGAGCCGTTCGTATGCTTAAAGAACATGGCTGCAGTCCAGTAGTTGCTACACCTGTTAGAAGCTATCAGCAGGATATTGCGAGGGCTATCATACCTGAAGTCTTCGGAGAATGTGCATGTAGTGCAGGTAGCTATGGTAGATGGATCTTCCTGCATAGTCGCGTTGAATGCATTGCCTCCAACGATTTGGTGAACGTGAGCGGAAGGAAGTTTGCCTGGCTCAACGAGCGGATCAAGCCGCTGAATGCTCAATGTCGAGCATCCGAAGCGTAGTGCGGCCTGCGCGGGTACGGCGAAAGTGGCGATCTGGTACCACTTCATCTTCCTATGTTTTTGCTTGGCTCAGTGAGGGCGTACCTACTGCAGAATAGGTGAAGGACGAGTTGTCATCTTAAGCTGCAGGATCATCACTCTCTCCAAATCTTGGTGTAGGCATACCATCCTTGCTACATGGTGTTGATGGTCCGTGATATCGAGACGCTTTACCCATTGATTAATCGTCTCTGTATGGAACCAATAACAGCCATAATCGTTAAATTTCCCCGCGTTAATGTTCGAAAGATAGTCACAGTGCGACACCAACGCAATTAAGTCCAGATTTCGGCACTTGCTTCCCGCGTAAACCTCCGAGAAGCACGGCACTTCTCGCTTGCAGTGGACACAGGGATTCTTTCTATCGCCATCATTGAAAGAGGCCATCAAACAGCGCTACATGACAGATGAGAGTAAGGATCAGTGCATGTGAGCGCAATGCGTGTACCTATAGAGAGTTGATGTAGCGACGCCACGCTATTAGGTATTCGCTACCTAGGTATCTCTGAGTGTCGACCAAAGACGCGCTAATCGACTCCCATCCAGATTCGCGCGTGACATGTCAATGCAAAGTGAAGTCGCACAGGTACTATGCGGCAAATAAAACGCCCATCTCAGTGTTATGGACGCCTTGAGAAAGATTGTATGACGTCGATCAGCCTAGTGTGGTGGGAGCTTCAACTGAGCGAGAGGAAACAAGAATCGAAAAGCTTGGGACGCCTGGTAGAGATCGGTGACATAATAGCGAAGCTGTTAAAACAGTCGAAGTCTGTGCGAAAGGATGCTGGGTATTGGCTGTCTATACACGGTTATTTCATATAGTGCGACCTGCGAGACTTCGTTCTGAGGAATGGCAGGCTCGCATGGGGCCAAAGTGCAGCGTCGGACTTCTGGAAAGCCATCAGCGGGCGGAAGTGACAAGGGGAAGAGGGGGAACGTAGGTGAAAGGCGTCTTCATAAGTGTTCTAACTTTGAGTAGCACCAGTGCCCTTGGAAGTCCAGTATTGTCAGGTAGGCCCAAGCTCCGCGATTGGCAACAGAGCGTGTCGATAGTGAAAGCGTACCTAGGTAAGCACAAAACTCATGAAGCCATCTAGACCACGATCGAACGATCAACCTTGAGTCGTCTCCACACTAAAGTGAAGAGGTGGGACGCTTGACGTAACCGCGACCGTTAGGCGTGCTTCCCGAAAGCTTATCGGGTGCCTGACATGGAGGGGTTAAGGGCGAACGACGTTCGCTACAATCGACGGCTTGGCACCCGCGCCTGCCTATCACGGCCTCTTCATCGCTCCCGGTACCCGATACACACCTTTATCGCAGCCTCCAGCACGAAGCGACATGAGACGGAATGCCCACACGTAGAGCAGCGATGCCTGTTGTGTTTACATTGCAGTTGTTGTGAGCTACTCACACTTACCTCCGACAACAATACTACAGGTCTCAGGTACACCTGATGGTCGAGCCCTTGCGTATAACAGTGGCGATTGAAACGGGAACGGTGAGTAAAGGGATGAGAATTATTTCCAGCATGATACAGGGTTACTGGTATGAGAATCGGATGAGATGAACATTAATTTTCGCGCTACGCTTTAAGACCTGTGCCATCGTCATGCATGTATGCACTTCAGATGCCACTTAGGCTGGCAACACTTGCCCCGTATTCTCTCCATTTCCTGACATCAATATCATGCTCAAACTTATCCCGCCACGCCAGCAAAGTCGACGAGTTCGACAAGCACATTACACACACCATCAGCCCACACAGCGAAAGCCTTCTCCCTCAGAACGCTATACCAGTCATCGGCGTTGCGAACATCGCGCCATCCCTGAGGACCAATAGACTTGATGGTGTAGCGGGGAAGAGACCTGATTTCCTGATGGCTGTCGTTTGGGAAGATGGGGTAATTGTTGAGAGTCGAAGTCGGGTTCGGAAGAACAGAGTGGGGGCCGTCTGCTGACGAAGACTGAGAGAGACAAGCAGTCGATGGAAGTGCTTCATGCTGAGCATGCTCCGTCTGTAGCGCGTTGGCAGCAGCAGCAAGTCCGCGAAGATTGTCTGTCCCAGGCTCAACGTCCTGAAATACATTTTCCGTCTTTAATTCAGGGTACTTGTGTTTGGCTGCTTTGAGCAGAATGACTGTCTCTCTCATGAAGTCGTTGTAGTCATACCACGCCAAGTGTGCTTGTGCTTCAGCTGTGATGCGCTTCTCGTCGAGCTTGTTACCCGGTCTACTTCCCGACGAGGGGAGCACAAGGAAGATGTTGATATGAGAGAGATTTGGTTCTGTAGGACTGTTTGTGGGCAACTGGTCGGCGGGTTAGCAGTGTCAATCATTCCGATAAGATGTACGAACAAACGTTACCTTTGTACTTGATTGTATAGAGTCCACACTTTCTCTAGTATCTAAGGTTGCTTCCGGTTTTGGAGGAAAGTCCTGAATAGTTGTCGTCGGAATCGGGGTCGACGAGACAATCGACCGTGACGAATGCGGATGATGAACCAGGTTACGATCGAAGACTGCTCGCGGTTGCTGCTCGACCCCATGCCCTGTATCGTCCTCTCCTTGCTGAGTCACAGCTTCGACACTACCTTCTTTGTCTTTTTTCTTTGTGCCACCCTTCCTGGTTTCGATCGCGTACTGTCGCTGCCGCTCGTTGGTGACCATGCGTCGCATTAACGGGGTAACGAGACTGATAATCTTGTTGCCATCTCTTGGCCATGTCAATCTCTCAGCCGGATCAGGGGTCTTGTCCTCCCCTAGTGCACGGGCAGCTTCGATTGCGTCCTTCTCGCCTGGCTTCTCAACGTCTTCGCCAAAGAACTGTTCGCCGACTCCGTCGTTTAAGAAGTCGCGAACACAATTGAACAGCCGTAACTTGACCATGTCGGTATCACCTTTACCACGGTTACCTACGCAATTCTGCCGTTCCGGATGCGATGTGTCGAGCATGTAGACTTTTGCTAAAGCCTGCAATTGAAGAAAATTTTCTGGGCTGAGCTGGAGGGACATGAATAGCTTTGACATTGGAGGACGTGTGTACTTCCGGGATGTTCTTTCAGAGGAACGACGGAAGAGGGCAGCGGCGGAGTGTACGCCTGCGGCACGAGCATCGTTCAATAGAGACTCGCTGGAAGGCGGTACAGTTTCACCAACACAGTCGCCATGTATATCTTGGCCATGGTCCTGAAGTTGAGGATCAGTAGGTCCACCAGTTCTACGTCGCTTCAGGTGAACGAGCCCATCAGCTTGGTGCGAAGTATCTTCAGTTGGGGTACTGGCACCTCTCTTTCTCCTACTTCTGTCGCGTGATGTAAGAGTCCCTGTCACAGCATGTCCAGTGTCCATAGTATACGCTACCTGACCCGCGGCGGTCGCAGCCTCCAGAAGCTCGACAAGGTTATGGTTTTCCTCCAGTATGTGTTCGTCTGACGTCTGACGAGCAGTGGGTTCGGAGTACAGGTGTGGATTGAGTTGATGTTCGAGCGGCGATGCGACAGCAGCGGGACCGGACAAGTTATATTCATCCTCGTCGGACACGAATCGGGGCGGCGCAGCGTTTGCGCTGTTGGACGTCGTGACGAACTGGCCGGAGCGCATATGGTAGTATGGCGCGTCAACGTTTGCCTTCATCGTGGTTCGTATCCCCCGAGATCAGACGGATCAGACGGTGGGAGCCAAACAGGACTGGGAACGGTCGGATAAATGAGCTGTCAATACACAAATGGTAAGTCTTTGGGTCAATGTATGAGAACAAGAGAGCAACTGAGGTCATGCAAGTTGTGCTACGAGTGAATCCGACTCGATGCGTCTGGTAATCGGACGCGACACCGAATCTCTTTTGTATGCAAGCTCCCACGAGGTTTGGTTTGACACCGAAGCATGTACATGGTTTGGTTTGGGCGCAGTAGAACAACACTTGCGATTCGATAGAGAGAGCAGAGTATAGTTTGGCCCGACTGGAGAAGAGGGCGGATTGCAGTTTGACCCATCTCGGCGACGTAATCTGGCGTAGAGGTGCGGAGATTGGGATCGTGGTTTGGTTTGATGCGAAATGTAGGGAAGCAGATCAGCAGACACACCTGATTGCTGTCGTGTACGAACGACAAGCGGGGCCGACCAGCGGGCCAAAGACGTCGCGATAGAAGGGTTTGTCTTGTTTGCACAATTGACACGCGCGCATGTGACCGGGACGTAGCGACGATTAGATAAGCCATCTCCTCTCAACACGCGTCGATGATCAACATGAAAACAGGGAAAAGACCATGTTGCAAGTAAAGCGATATTTTGTATCATTCGTTTCCTCCGTCTTCAAGTACGAAGCGGTGTGTCAGACCCAGATAGCATGCCAGCAAAAGCCCCAAAGGCCATAGACACTTAACGCCAGATGCCATCACACCCAGATACGCCTGCAAAATACCCAGGGTATCTATACAAAGAAAGAAAAAGCTAAAAACCGTCGCCTTCATGCCACTCCCTGCCAGCTTCCAACGCTCGATTGTGTGGGTCTCGTCCCCGAATTTCTGCATCGTGTTTTAGGCTGTCCACAATTGGCCTCAACCGATCAATCTCTCTTCTGAACTCGTCATCTTTCCCTGGCTCGGGGATTGTCAACTCCTGCAACTTTGCCTGGTCGCCGTTCTTCTGTGCCTCTTCTATCTCCTTCCGTTTCTCCTCCCACTGCCTGAGATCCCTCTCCCGATCGCTGAGTTCGTTCTTGAGCGCCATGAAATTTTCGTATGCTTCTTCGCCGCCAAAACAAGATCCATACTGGTCGCAGAAACATATGTGTTCTTTGGGGCAAAATATGTTCTGACCTGTGAAGACAAACTGCCACACGTACTCCCAGATTCGTCCGCTCAGGCGATCGGGGAGTCGCGTGTTGAATAGCCAATCTCTATACCAGACGTATTGCGCGTACGGCTTCGCTTGTATACGTTCCCGCGAGAGGGCAAACTGCGCACAGCAGGGTTGCGCAAGGACGGTAGGTACTTCGTCGAGAGGGAAAAGCTCGCTCCACGATTTCGCTAGGAGCACCTCTTCCTGCTTCTGAGCATCCTGTTCGGTGTTTCCAGGGTGCATCCAATCGGGACAGCCAGGATGCCAACTGCATCTCATGTTCACGAAGCCTTCCCTCCAAACGCGGTGTCGATTCAGTCGGGTTATGAGGAGATGCGCATCGTTGCCCAGAATTTCGTCGTTGTGCCAGGACAATTGATGGGCGTGCATAAAGATAGCGACGTCGGGGAGATTGTCGTAATTGTCGATGATCCACGAAAGATACACCATGACTTCGTGTCCCTTGTTCTTGGGCGGATGCAGCGGCGCGGAAGGATCATCGGCGACATAGACGGCTGTCTGCTGCTCTGGCATCTTCTCCAGTATCCAATTGACATTCTCATGCTTCGTCTTCGCAATTATCAGTGTCGAGGTAAAGTTGTGCTCTGGCGGCATTGGCGAGCCTGGCTTGAACACGGGTCTCGGGTTCCAGTTCGCATAGTCTGGGTCTTGGATCGTGTCTTTGGACGGCTCGGCGCCGCCGGTACTGGAGGGTGGCTGCTCATCAGTCCCAAAGTGCTCTCCCAAACCAACATGTTGTGGTATGCCCCGCCATGCTTGACTGGTGTCAATGCCTGAGTACAAGAATGCGATTACGAATAGCGTGAGGATTAGCGCGAGGACAGGAATGACGTTTCGACGGGTCATGCTGGTGAAAAAGGTGGGAGCGAGCGACTGGCAGGGAGCGAAGGGCGTAGATCGCCAAGATCAGTTTGAGATCTGGCGTGTCTTATACTGTTGCACTGTCAGCCGGCCATATTTGAGGTGTCGGACTTGTCAACCCACGGTGGAGTCGCCGCGCGGCAACTGGGGTTCAGGGAAAGCTCCGCAGTGACGAACGACGATGGAGATCGCGCAGCGCATGTGAAAGACAAAGATGGAGTCACTACCCAGAGATGACATATACACTGTGAAAAGGTGGCTAGCCACACAGAACATGACACACAAGACACAGGTGTTGCACCTTGCGGCCCCTCGGCGGGCGCCGCACCGGTGGTGATGATTGACTTGGGCTGAGGTTTGGTCGTGCTAGATGCCACAGACGGGCCGCTAACAGCTCCCTCTAACCCTGCCTATAGCCCTGCATCGGCCTTCCATTCGGTGCACCCCACGACTCCGCGGTTCCCGTGCATCATCCAAGAACAGCTTAAATGTTTAGCCAGGTACAAGTGTTACGACAGCATTTCGCGTTCGCACTGAAGACAAGCGTTCTGTGAATCAATTTTGCATTCGAGACTATGTGTGAACTAAATGGTCGTGCAAAAACTACAGGAACTAAAGGCGCTCAGGCGCATTACCAGCTTGTCAGGCTCATGGTTAGTTGTTTGATCAATGGTTATGGACGCTCCAACACCAGCAGTGGTGGCCCAGGGATGATAGTCGCAGCCCCAGTCTACGTGCGACAAAGGCAGCTGAGCCTCCTTGGTCGCAAGGACTTGGACGCAATACTGGAGCCGAGCTGTTACGCAACGACACAATCTGTGCGCGTCCTAGCACGACCAGAATATAGTTGGTCATTGAAAATTCTGCTCTACGTCCTCAAACGGTAATAGAACATGTCGCTTGTTTTTACCTTTTTGTGTGGAGTCTACACTCCGGCGGTGAGTGTCATCATGGGGAAGGCACGTATGACGAAAAAGGAAGTGACACAAACGAAATTGGAGGGCACGCACCTTCGGTTGTACCTGACTCTAAGAGCCCAGACATGCATGCACCGCTTGTCCGTTTGCATAGAGCAATCGCGACTCGTCGGCAGGCAACAATCACGGGCTCTGGCATGGAGTGACTTTTGGAACTCGTGCAAGCTGCTTTGTCTCTGCTTCTCGACAAATGTTCCTTACGTAGTTGGGCGAAATTACATTGCGAGATTGCTGCAGTAGTCGGGGGTCGGTGAATGCAGGCCCTTCATGTTACTGGGTCGGGGGCTGCGTTGACATGGATTGCGGTCATGGTGGATGATAGTAAGAGTATTTAGACAGTGCTGGTCATGCGGAAGGTGGTGTGGACTGGTTACTGGACGTCCAGGTTGCATCGTGAGGCAGTAGATAGAAGTACAATTTGGTGTCGATCAAGATGACTGGTGCTCCCAAGGGCTATAGACGTTGCCCTGAAAGCATTTACCGAAGTGCTGAACCGTTTCTCCAAGGAAAATACCGAGCCGACGAAGGCTAAGACGATGTCGCGCTGCAAGACGGCAGACCATGGTGTGATCCTACCTTGCGCTGCTGCGAACCATATCGAAGAACTTTTGTCGACCACATTTCCTTTGTATGCGTGTGAAAGCCGTATTAAACTGAACCCAGTGAAGTAGCCATAGGATTACAGGAATGAAGTGCTGAGAGAGAGGCGCCAAACCGAGGAAGCCATACGAACCCTAACTTAGTACCGCTTGGGTTCTGCCTGGGTTAGCGGAGAGCTAGCGGTATGAGCGATCGTAGTCACCCTCGTACGAGCGTCCTCCGCCGTACGCCTCACGCGGAGGAGGTGCATCGTAGGCGCCAGCAGCTGGGGGTGGGGGCCTGTCGTAGTAGCCACCTCCACCACCCCGACGATCATCGCGTCCGCCGTCGCGACCGCCATCCCTGCCACCGTAGCTGCGATCAGAGGCATAGCGATCGACACCACGAGGACCGTAGTCATCGCGGCGGCCGCCACCTCCGTAGCCGCGATCATCGTATCTTGAGCTACGGGAACCATAGTCATCGCGTCGACCGTATCCGCCGCGGCGGTCATCAGTGTATCGATCGTTGTAGCGAGGGCCGCCTCGGCCACGTCCGCCAAACTCTGAGTTGTTATTAGCACGGCATGTAAAGTGCAGACAGTAATCAGACTTACCACGCTTGGGCGGTCCGTAGTACTTGCCCGGAGTGGGAGTACGGGGACGCGCACGGCGGGCCTTCTCAATGCTGAGTGTGCGGCCCTGATGGACCTCTCCTTGAAGACCCTCCTTCGCTGCGTCAGCCTGCTCAGAGGTGACCATCTTGACGAAGCCAAAACCACGAGACTCCTTAGTGTGAGGATCGCGCATGATGTTACACTGCTCTACCTCGCCGTACTTCTCGAAGAGACGGGTGACCTCTTCTTCGCTAAGAGTAGGATGAATTCCAGTGACGAAGAGGTTGGAGCCAGAGTTACGGCTCTCATCGTCATCATCCCTACGCTCTGGCGGCGGGCCACTGAGCAAGCGTTAGTCAACAGTTCCATCAAGGCGAGCAAGCAGATACATACCGGCTGTCGCGACCGCCAGGTGAGGCACTGCGGGCACGCGCGCCATCGTCGCGACGGTCACCACGCGGAGACCTGCTACGATCGCGCTCATAGCCGCGAGGCTCGTCTGCAATCCAGTCAGTATTCGCGCGATCATCACACAAGGCGAAAGACAAACCATCGTAGCCGCGCTGTTCGTTTTCGTACTCCATGGTGATGATGTTGTGGTGGGTCGGGTGAGTTGATAGTTGGTTGGTTGAGGAAAGGTGTTTGCTGAAGCTTCGAGTTGGGCGATTTTTTGGCAGGACTGATCGACAGTAGCCGCGTCTCTACTTAGTAAGCGTCGCGCTAATGGCCAGCAGCGCTGCAAGTGAGTGGAGTAAAAAGCGGGAAATGTGATGAGAGAGTGGAGGTGCCAGGCGAGCCAGATGCTATTTGTAGGCGACTACCTGGTACTGACACAGGAGCTGTCCTGGAGGCAACTGCTCGCCCGAAGTGAGGCAACTGCTAGGGGTAAACGTCCAGCGCCCTGGCCGCCTTGTCTTGCCCATCAACGTGCGTCAACATCACTAGTGAACCGCCGTCTCTCACAGAACAAGGCTCTATTTTACCTGTCCAAGACTTTCACAACACACCGCATCACTTATCAAGACGCTACCAGTGGTGCGTGTTGTAGCCAGCTATGTTCATATTCAAGCCTATCGCAATCGGCGCTTCGTTAACCGAACCCCGTCAGACGCCTTGCCACTGGCTTCACCCAATTACTCCTACTAAGATGCTCTGCTGAAACAACCCATCGAATGCGGTATCTGTTGCAGCCCTGTAAGTGAACACCATGCGCCAGTTGCACCTCGTCTACCCAGTAAGGTAGGTATGTTACAAATGCCAATGATAATACAAGACATGCCTCCAGGAGTGCATGCCAAAGAAAATAGTGAAAAGCAAAACTAGACCCATCGTCTACCATCCTCTCGACCTCTTCTGCCTCTTACGTGCAACTGCTTTTTTGATCGCCGCCACATTGGAGTCGGGTGTGTCAGTAGGCCGAATAGGATCCGAGTCAGCCAGACCGTCTAGTTCGTCATCATCGAGCTCGCTAAGCTCCTCGCTCATGTCTCGGAGTACCTCTCGGCCAGTGTACCGTTCCTCATAAACAGTAGTACCGTGGACGTCGAAAGTCTCAAAATACCAGGGGACACCGCCATTGCCGAGGGGGTTTAATAGGTTCTTCTCAGACCTTGGAGGCGTCAGAGGCTCGGGACGGCCATTGGTCTCGGCATGAGATCCTGTTACTGCACTCTGAGGCTGGTTGCTAGATACGTGAAGAGCATCCTGTCCGAGTTGAATAGCAATGGCTGCCTCGTCCGCCGCCTCATCATGCGCATGATGTGCATCTGCAGCGTTTTCGTCAGGTGTGGGCGCCATCTGCATCTCCTCGGGTTTTTGGTTCAGCACAGCAGCTTCTTCCCCATCAACAGCCTCTTCTTGAGCTTGCTCAACAGCCGTCGGGTCCGTTTCCGTCGTTTGTCGAACAGTCTCAGCCTGTGAAAGAATGCTAGGTCTGCGTTGTAGCTTTTCATTGAGGAGCGTCTCCAGATCGGGCAACTTCTCGTAAGGACGACCAGCTAGCTCAGACTCCTTCCTAAGCGCATCCTCAAAGTAAGGTTGCAGAACTTTGGTAATCCGTTTTACGATCTTCTTCATTTCCTTCTGCTCAGAGGTCAAACTGCTATGCGAGACCTTGTTCAGTTGTTCTTCGGCCTCGCCAACGTTTGTGACCGCGGCGAACCCGAGCTCTGCGCTCAACACCGCGGCTACATCGTCATTGAACGTCTGCACTGACGTGTAGTATTTCTCGTCGAGTTTTGTCTGAAGATTGTTAAATCCTTCAGTAAAATACCCTCTACTATCGAGCCTATTGAAAGGTTAGTGAAAATCTAAAGCCAGCAACGTGCTACTTACGCTTGCGCTCGCACCAGAATAGGCTGAAGGAGTTGAGGGATCGGGAAGTATATGCAATCGACGATCTGCTGCAGTATCAGGACGTCCTTGAGCTTCTCGGCTTCTCGCTGTTTGACCATCTCGCATAAAACACGGATCTGCTCCATGTCATCCTCGAGGCGTTCTGCAAACTCAATGCGTCGCTGTAGTCGGGGCCTGCCAGCTGCGCCCATGCCCGCAAAATTACGGCGAGTAATCTCCATGGACGAGAAGGCTTCCATTTGCAGCTGAAGGCGCTTTAGAAGAGCAGCACCGCGTCGAGCCTCACGCTTGAGCGTCCAGTACTTGCAGGCCTCTTGCACAAACTCTTTGCGCTTACGCACATTGAATTTGATCAGCGTGTTCTCAACGTTGTGGTAGACAGCTTGGGGAACAACGGGTGCTCCTGACGGAAGTCTCCAGGACTTGGTAGATTGCCCGCGCTTCCGCTTGTTGGATCCGGGGGTATCGTCTTCCGGCCCTTCGATAGAAGGCATTGCGTGTGAGGAGCCGATGGAGAGGGCATAGGCTTGGCTGTCTGGCCATCGAACATGACGCATAGTGTGGCGATAGAAAGCTTTGGCATCTGCGATTGCACTCTCAACATCATACTCGCGCTTCCAATCTGATGGAGTATGACGATCGCAGTAGGCTTTGAGTACGGTCGTATCTTGTGGGTTTGAAGAATGTGAGGACTTCATGCGCAAGCATAGCCTGGCCCTTCGTGCACATGTGACATGAAAGGCCTCGAAACATGACTTGTGGCCGCATTGGATGCATGCTCCCATCTTCTGTTTGCATATGTAGCAAGACTGTCTGGTAGTTAGTGAGCTGTTCGTGCGGTGGGGCATGTCAATTCTTACCAGCTTCCACCTAGTTTTGGGAACCTTTTCAACATCCTGTACTGGTTCTTGGAACGTCGCATTGCCCAGTGATACCTCCGGTATCCACATGGCGCAGAGCAGATGTGCCCACTTCATCGCAGTGGTTTGCTTGAACGCGCCGTCTATATTTGGACAGAATATGCAACCCTGTGACTGTCAGCATGCATCGAATAAAGCAGACAGGGCCAGGACATACCGGAAGCTCGCTGACAGGGGTGCCGCGCCCCACCAATTGACATCGTCTGCACAGCCATTGTCCTTCTGGTATGAAAGGCACTCCATAGCACTCTTGGTGGACTGCCAGGTCACAACCATCGCAAAACACTATTGCATTGGTATTTTCGCAGTCGCCATCGTCACAGATGGCGCACTTTGTGTCCTGCTCTTCGCCTTGGCCAGCAGGCTCTCCGTTAACTGCGGCTGCGCTACTGGAGCGTGGTCGATGCGTCTGAGGTGGTTTGGGGTTTGGTTTGGGTATGCCTTTCACATGTCAGCTGTTGTGTCCAACATGGCAACGCATCGGGCTAGACTTACGCTTCTCCAACGCATGCCACTCTTTCTCGATCTGTGTGATGGTTACTTCGAATATTGCAGGTTTGATGCCTTCAACCCCTTCTTCCTTGCGTTGTATATTGAGTGCTTCCAGCCACCGATCGTCTTGCTCGTCCATATCATACTCGACACGGCCGACGGCAACAGCACCGGCAGTTCCTTCAGCTTCTGTCTGGAGAGTCAAATCCAGATCCTCTTCGATAGAACCCTCGGGTAGCCTGATCAGGCTGTTCTCCGACGGCCTTGTAAAGATCTCGCTTTCCTGGTATCCAATATTCGCCATAGTCTTGTCGACATAGTTGACCTTGACTCCCTCGCTTTCTTCATGTTCTTTGAACGGATCGACTTGGCGCACTGATGGCTTTGGCAGATTAAGCTTCTCCCTTGGGTTCATGGTCGGAAGGGGGTTGACTCGTGGTCGAGGCGGCGATCCAAGGCCAGCCAGCATGGAATCTCTATTGCGAGGAGGTCGGCCTGGACGTCGCTTCGGTGTGACAAAAGCGCCTGAGCCGTTGACGGCTAAGCTGGCATCCTCTTGCTCTTGCGCAACATTCTCTGCTTGTTGCGCCCGCAGACCGTCAAGCATGGCCGAGATGCCACTGTCGACGGCATACTGGCCGGTAGATGAACCGTTCAGCGGAGTTCCTGGGGCGCTGTCCTGAGGGCTGATGCCATCGATCTGGTCCGCGCTGTAGACAGGGAACTCAACGTCTATGTCCAGGTCCGGATGAAATTCATCCCAGCTCCGCTCCTCGCGCGGCTTGTATCCATCGTTTTGAGCCACTGCGGCGGCGACTGCGGCGGCCGAACTGGAACGCGGTCCAGCTGGCGGCCTTTCGCGTCGGGGTCGGGTGTATGAAGGGGAGGGTGCTGATAGAGGCAGGCCTTGCCGTTCGGCGTTGATGCGTCCTACGCGGCCACGGGGACCAGTGTACGCGTATCCTCCGGGACCAGTTCCTCCTACAGGTGTCTCTAGCCCAGCGTCATCCACGTATCTTCCCCCGCCTCCTGGTCCGCCTGGAATGTACTTGCGCCGCTTGCTGGCTGGCGCTGAGTCAGATATGTGTCGCCGGGGCGGTCGTGTGCTTCTCACGCGTGGTAGTGGTGTGTCGGGAACAGGCGCCATGTAGACAGAGCGAATGTGTCTAGAGGCCCGCAAGGGTGAGGTTGGGAATCGCGAAATCACGCGCCGGCGCCGGTGCTGTGTCGTGAAAGCTACGGCAAGCGCGTATTCACCCGGCAGCCAGAATGCACCGTGTTCATCGATTCGGGGGCCAGCGGTAGGCGATGTGCGGAGGGGCGTTGGCTGCGAGACGGGCGCGATACCGTGATGCGCCTGCTTGGAGGTGCAAGCCGGGGTCGACCAAACCGGTTAGTGCGCCAAGCACCATGTGGGCTGGAGCTAGTTCGCAGTTCCCGTTCACACCAGGCTGCACCCTACTGTCTTGTTGCAGAGCCGATCGCTAATTACCAAGCCCATCTTCGGCAACTCAGCTGTGTCTGCGGTCTCCCAACGACTATCCTGACTGCCATTTTCATCATCGCTCGGGTATTCCTCCCACGCGCCGTCAGAGCTGTCTACGTTCCGGGCAATCACCCTGCGTTTTTGCCCAGCTCATTCTTGCATACCACACTGGCACATGTTTTCACCATTACCGAAGCTTTGCTCTACAATCAAATTCTTGTCGTGAGTCGTGCATCTCCGGAAACTTGAGCCAACACGACATCTTTTGTCAGACCAGGGCTGCCGATCCATTACCCCAGATTCCGCTGTCACAAGCGAAATGGTTCCTGCATGGACACAGTCAGTACGGCCTTGCTCGGCAACTTGGGTGCTAGCATAGACGGCACACTCTCCAACGACCATGTCCACGGCAAGCTTCGCAGTGATTACTAGGTTTACCTCACAGCGGTTGGCGAAGCGCGGTTATGTATTCTGGCAACAGGGTGTCTCACACTTGCAATCATTGTTACAGGCCGTGTAGCAATCATTCTTTCACTGTGGTCAGCTATGAAGGCGGCGTACATCTTTCGCAAAAGACGTTTCCCGAACACTACACTTGATGCGCATACCTCGAGGTGACAATAAGCTTGTTATTGCTAACTAGATGATCCTGACATTGTTCTATTGTCATGCGCCAGACACTGATGTCAGCATCTACGGAGTCCAGATATGGCGGCGCCCTTGGAAGTGTTCGGGATGGTATCACATGATCGAATGCCGCGTCTTGAGCAGTCTTGCGATCCTCAGATACGAAGCATCAGCACTAGCAACGAGAGTAGCCATACAGAGGAGTTAGCATTGGGTCTGGAGAACACTGAACCAACAGCAGTTCATGCTTGGCTAATGAGGCGTAGCAAACCAAACTGTCGATCTGGCGGCACACGTCCGCCAAGCTTGGCTCACAGAACAATAGGAAGTATTTTACGAATAGGTACTAGTCTTTTCGAAGGTGCATATATGCAGTGACGTTCCTCCATGTGTCTAGCATCGCTGTTTTATCCTCACGACAATAAGCTTTTCCAGATCACAACTAAACACCTGCAACGTACCGACAGCGAATACCTGGATCTGATTGTACTATGGCTCAGCCAGACTCAACCACTTCGAAACCGTTCAGAGTCATCATCGTCGGGGCCGGCATCGTCGGTTTATCGCTCTCCCATGCCTTACAACTAGCCAACATTGACCACGTCGTTCTTGAAAAGCATGATAAGATCGTTTCAGTAAGAGGTGCAGCACTGATTATCTGGCCCCCGGTCGCACGCATCTTTGACCAGTTCGGCATTCTCGACAAGATCGCCAGGACCATCACGCCTGTAGGCAAAGAATATATAAGATGGCCAGACGGAAGTGTGAGCCGGTACGATCCTGTTCAACAGTATATGAGCAAACTGTAGGTTGATCTCGTGTTGTCGCATTACCTGAAAACCAAGATAAAGGACGAATACTGACCCACAAAAGCTTCCAAGTACCGAGTATCTTGTTTGATCGCCAGGCTCTGGTATCACATCTATACGAGGGGCTACCAGACAAGTCGTACATTCACACTAACCGGCGGCTTGAAAGGATTGAGCATACTGAGACTGGTGTTTGTATCCATTTGGCGGATGGCTCTGTGGAAGTAGGCGACATGGTCATCGGAGCAGACGGTGTGCATAGCCTTGTGCGACAGCTCATGTGGGACTATGCCTCAGAATTTGAACCAGGAACAATACCTGAAAATGAAAAAGAAGTCATGAGATTCAGCGAGTTCAGAGGTATCTTCGGTGTCAGCACAGTGAAAGACTCGTTCAATCTTGGACCTGCAGATACACATGTCGTTCTCGGTCAAGACAACACGAAAATGGTTTTTACTCAGCATGGGAAAGTATATTGGGGTATCACCTTCAAAGATGAGGCCCATCTGCCAGAGAAGAGAGACAAGGCTACAGAAGCAGACATCGAGGCAGTAGCGAAGAACTTTGCCGACCATCCTATCACGGAGAAGATCAAAGTAGGAGACTTGTGGGGAACAAACATTAGGAACGGTCTTCTCACTGTTGAAGAAGGTGTCCTAGGCAAATGGTATGCTGGGCGTATAGTTCTCGTAGGCGACTCAGTTCACAAGGTACAAATTCCCTTTGTCCCCGCTAGCAGACTCTTACCTGACCCAACAAAAGATGACCGCAGACATCGGTATGGGTGCCAATATAGGCATAGAATCTGCAGTCTATCTCTGCAATATCCTCCACCGCGAGTTTGGCTCCACGCCCACTCGACAGATCACGGATAACGAGCTTACTTCCCTCTTCGCCGAATATCAAGCTGGCCGCCACGAGCGAGCGAGCGCTTTTGTCCATGCGAGTGGTCAGGTGACACGTATGAATAGCTACCAAACCTATCTTGGTCGCTTTTTTGTCGGGTATCTGGCGCCGTATATCGTACCCTTACAGAGGAAAGCTACTGCAAGGACGTTGGCTAAGGCTCCGAAAGTGGATTATGCGCCGACGAGGACAATCAATGAGAGCGCCGAGGGATGGCGTCTGAATGAAGAGAGGGAGAAGGAGAAGGAGAAGGAGAAGAACGTCGATTGGGCGAAGTATGTGTTCTTGACAATTATGCTAGCGGCGAGCTTTACGTATTTCCGGCCTTGATGTCGTTGCAGTCTGATAGTCGCTCATTTCCATTAAACGTCTTATAGGATGATCCTCTCAGCTTATGGAACGTAAATCAAGCACGTTGTATATAACATTCACAACACTTTCCTCCACCCGCATCCCTTGCCCGTCGAGAAACATCGGAACGATACGGTAGCAAACACGCCCAACAAAAATGAAGACGGCATTTCGTACCTACGATTCAAATAAATGTTAGTCTCGTTTTCCAATCCCTTCTACCCTCCTCTCTTCCAGAAGCAAGGTTGACTCACATTCCATATGATCACATCCCATGTTCTTCTCAATCGGTCTCTTACACCCAGGACATTGTTTTGTCGTCGCCGCCAACAACTTCTTACTAGCTTCTTCCTCCTCAGCTTTAATATTAGCGTTGGTTCTGTAGTCGTATTCCCTGCATGTTTCGCCTTTGTGCCATTTCATATTGTGGACAACGCAGGAAGTCCTTTCGCAGCCGTCGCACCGAAATTTGGGGGTTTGAGGAAAATGCACTTGGCCGGATTTACAGCCCTTGAGGTTGCACCATCTGAAGCCCGGCTGTGCTTCCTTCCTTGTTCGGTTGTAAAGTTCCACGTAGCTGGGGGTCTTGTCAGTGCATCGAAGGGGGTAGGTTGTGGATGGAGAAGGGGTCTCGGTACCGTTTGAATATCTCCTTCGGGGCAAAATCTCGCATATCCGCGCTTTTCATTGAGATTAAGCAGCTGGGACATTTGATGTCGTCCCACATCTTGGTACTGAATTCCGATTTAATCCATGTACGAAGACATTTCCGGCATACATCGGCCCCGTGCTGACAATCCCTAGTCGGAGGCCGATCGTGAAAATGATGCAAAGAGAGCGTATCGGTACAAACCATACACTCTCTCTTATGCTTATCCTCGGATCGATACATTTCGCGGTGAGCTTGGTGGCTGTCTTTTCGACTGACAGAGTTGTGCTTCGTATCCCTTTTTTGAGTTCTATTGCTCTTAATACCGTCGGACTCTGGCTTTTTCGGGGCCTCTTTAGGTTTTCGATTCCTGTCCGCCACTAGTGATCCTTCTTTCGTTGTTCTTGCTGCAGACTTGGCATGAAGATGATGAGGTAAACGTAGAGGAGTCTGCCTGTGATCGCTTTGGTGTGATCTAGGAGTGGTGCGGTTCGAAATAGCCTGGCCATCGCGGCGCCGTAAGTGGGAATTCGTACGAACTTGATGAATGTTACCTGCATCGGTTCGGGTATTCCCTTTGTTTCGTTCCGATTTGGAAGCACTTTTCCTTCTACGTCGCTCATAAGTCGGGTATTCCGCTGTTCGACTACTCCAAGACTGGCCCATGATTGTACCTAATTGCAGATGAAGATTATGGAATACTCTACGACTACCGGAAGTTCAATCCAATCTCCAGATATCTAACACTTTGTCTGGTAGCAGCTGAAGCTGGAAGCTCGTGACGAACGTAACGGTCCTTGGCGTGGCTGGACTACAAGTACGGGCGAAGTGCGAGGGTTACGTTACTGCAAACATAACCTAACTTGTGAGAAATGCATAAAATCTTAAGATATCTAGCATGGCGATGTTATCAGGCAAGTGCATGTTGAAGAGGATAGCTTTGTGCGCGGGGTCAGCCCATGGAACCGGTCACAGAACCGGTGAGTAAGCTGATTCGTAATTGGTTATCCTCCTCAGAGGACGGGTTGCCCTCCAAGAAGGCTGAGTACCATCTCAAAGACACCCATAGAAGCTTTGTGGTAGGTATCCAGCCTATCAAATGACTTCGATGTACAAAAGAGTATATCTGTACCCGTGCCTCGCTTCGCTATCACGCACCTCAACGGTAGTACCAACCAGATTCGTAACGGTTGCCATAGCAGTCAAGTTCGCCAGCTTCTGAGTTTACTGGCTTCCTCAGGACCGTAATGTCTCCAGGCCAGTATCCCTCCACATCCGGTTCAGCCTCGCCCATCGCCATTAAATTGTTATAAGCGGCTTTCCTTTCTCTGCGAAACTTTCCTATCTCTCCTGCCACATCAAGCAACGGCCCCGTTTCAAGTATATTTTTGCTTGGCTCTGCCGGTACGGCAGGATGGCTAGGTGCAAGTTCTAGCCCATCCATAGCTGCTAAAGGAAGGGTGCGATCTGGCTCACGACCGGGTTGCCCGCACTCTTCGTCATCGAAGAAGGAGAAGTCATGCGCTGCAGCGTCCCAAAATGCTTCTGAATCTCTGTCCTCTGTAGATGATTTCGTTGGATAAGCCCGCCAACTACTGGTGATCTTCTTTGGCGTTGGCTGCGGGGGCGCCATCTCAAGCACCACTCTTCGAAGGGCGAATTGGTTGCGTGCATACTCTTCTTCTGCAACAATACGTCTCCGGCCCGGTGGAAGTACGTATGTATGTCTAGCGCGCTTCCTAGCAATTGAGGCTTCCTCAGCCGCGTCTTGGATGTATTGTATGATTCGATGAATAATCTTCTTCTCGATTGTCATGGTTGGTACGCCGGTAAGAACAAGAGTGTGAAGCTTTGGAAGCACTCCAGGATGTAGTCGAGGCTGAGATGCTTGACGAAAGTCCAAACGAGCTTTCCTGTCTTCGATGTAGTAGAAGGAGCTCGCCCGAGACCTAATCGCAGTATTGCCTGTCAGCTGGGACGGCATGTTACTATCACAAGTTGTTGTGGGTGGTGCAAAGGTTCCTCGTGTGTTGGGAACACCTTCAACTGAGCCAGGCTGGTAGTTCTCATTGATCCTTAAGGGGCTAAGTGGAGTCAACGGCGGATCTACAGGCATGGGCTCTGGGGCATATGCAGGGCCTCGATTGATCTGTAGTGGCTGCAGAGTAACGCTTATCTCAGGAACGATTGTGGCGCTCTGCTTGTCATTATCAGCGTTGCCCGAAGTTGACTTGATAGGTGCTGAGGACAGAGATGCTATTGGCGAGCCAGGAAGCTCAGCCGGGTATGATGCATCCCCAGGCGCCTCAAGAACAGCCGCAGATTGCGAATCAAGCTCAGCTATCGGTAGTTGGACAGCTTCGAGTTCATGCGCACCTGTAGGCTTATATATGCCAAGGTCCCCGTCGAGTTCCGCGCGTGGCGATCTGGGCACTTCGAGAGGCGCATCTTCTGTTACCAATTCGTAGTTGATCCTCAGATATCTCAGATTACCCGAAGCATACTCATTCAGAACGGGAGCGAGTTTTGATACGCTAGGCAGCTCTAAGTCGTCGTCCGGTGATCCTGGCGAGACGGCAGTAGGATTTCTCACTACAGCAGGTAGTATGCCTACATCCAGGACCTGCAAACGCCCAGACCGCAGTAAAGCCGATATGCCTTCAACAGTTACGGCGTTGCTCGAGAGAAATAAATGTGATACTCCGACATCGCTGGTTTCTTCTATTGCAAGGCTACCGACGAAACCCTCAGTGAGTTTCTTGCGAAGATGACCCACAAGATTTTCTGACTCGAACGCCCCCGGTTCGTCGGTAGGGACTGCATTCTGAACCGGCGGCAGTGGGGCACGAGAGGTATGCGCTGCAATAGTAGTCTCTTTCAAGCATAACTCGAGAAGGAGTCGGACGCTAGTGTCTGTCAAGAAGTTGTTGCTTATGTCAAGACTTCTAACACGACTTCCAATTGCGTGCGCAACTATCGAAAACTCTTCATCCTTGATTCCAGTGCCACGGAGGTTCAGGACTCTTAGATTCCGGAGGTACTTTAGGGTGGATAGAACTGCCTTGTCTCTCGCAGCTGCAGTTTTTGATAGATCCAATGAGACGAGATCTGGAAAATGTGGTAGGGCTTCAGCAAGACCCATTGATGTTGCATTCATGCAGCTGGAAGCGTCGAGTAGGCGTAAGCCGAACACTGGATACGCAGTGGGGCGAGCTGACCTCCATCGCAGACTCGAGTGTCGCAGGCTCAAGAGAGAAGCATGATCGAAGAATGGCAGGCTATCTACGATCAAGCACTGTAGACGAGGCAGGTGCTCGAGGCAGTCTCGGAGCCATTCTGCATGCGGCCCATCATACAGCTCCGCATGGGCTGGCGGAAAACGTAAAGTATGCGTAAGCTCCCGTACGGAGGCTCGCGCATAAGGCAAAGTACGCTTAAACCGTGTGAGTGCCACTATCAGGCGTTAGATAGTAGACTAGCCTTCATGTTGTAGTATCTTACCATAAACAGTATCGTTCTCGACCCCAAAATGTGAGGCTGGACTACCCCAGAGGTTCGGTGTGAAAGTTTGGTGCCATTGCCGACAAACTAGAGCTGCAGAGCACAGATCTTGAGAGGGCAGATATGGAGCGACGAGCACCCAAGGATCGCGTCGCATCACGCTTTCGTAGGATGGAAGAAGGTCGTCCATAGTGGCCAGTGGACACGAGTAGCATTTAAAGAGCCGTAGTGTTGTTATGGCATATCCGTTCTATCGCCACTCAAAAACTTAGTGGAGATGAGGAACGGGAATACAGACACGAGTACAAATTTCGCCCACAGCAGGATGTGCACGCGCATCGTTTGGTAGACGGTGGATGGTAGGCTGAGTCGTGAGGCTGTGTTACGGTTGATCGGCTCACTGCTGCAGCCCTGCGAATGATGCAACAGATGGCGGGCCTGACTTCCTAACCCAATTTGGCGACCTCGCTATCAAAAGATTGCCTACTTGCTTGCATCTGGCGACAACACTCTATGCCTGCGCGAGTCGGCGTTTTGTCTTCTGATGCTGGCACTCATGACCGAAAAGTCTTTCAGCCGCAGTAAAAACGAGATATTTAACTATCGAAAAGCTTGTCGCTATGTATTCTGATGCTGCCTTCTCACTCATCAACTGGTAACATCCATGATTTCGCTTGCAAATTTGCTTCTCGCTCTGATCCTAGGACCATAGAAGACCAGAATCCAAGGTACTATGGTTAACAATGCGCCAATTCCTCCCAGCAGACTACTCGCTGGGCCGTAGCCAAGTTTATTATACATTTGAGTTGTAATAAGTGGGAAGATTCCGCCTGTATCGAAGTCAGCATATGTCCACTAGTAATCAACGAAGACGACTCACCAAGCATGTTCCGGCAGAAAGACTGCGCCGCTAGTGCTGAACTCGCATAGCGATGATACGTATCTGCGAGAAAGTTGAAGGTCGCAAGGTAGATGCTGAAGATTCCGATAGTAGCAATACCAATTGCGATTGCTGGTACAACCCAATGAATATCAGGGAAGCTCGTCCAACCAAACATGAAAAGACCAATAGGCATACAGGCGCTTTCTATGCAAGCAAAGTAGAGGCGGCCTTCGGGAGTGCCTGTTAGTTTTCCGTTCCTCTTCGCAATTTTCTCTTGGTAAATTGACAATATAGTCGAGAAGATACTAGCTATTCCCATAGACGCGAAGACAGCGTTGGCTTGTTGTAGTGAGAAACCATGGTTGCTCTGGAACACCAGTGGAATGGCCGCTAGAGTGAGATAAAGTACAGCCCAGGAAAAGGCCACCCAGAGCGAGAACCAGAATACTACGGGTTCGGTGAAGAGAAGATGGAATGGTCGGTAAAGAGAGACTCCTATCATCTTGCTGAGAGAAGCCCGTTCCTCATCTGATCGTACTTTCCATCTCAAACGTTGCGATACCATGTTCTCAGGCTTTTCGGCATCGTGGATGTTGAAGCCATAATATCCGGACGCCTCGCGGGCCTCGTACCACTTGTTCAAAGCTTTGGCCTTCTTGGACAGAAGAACTGATCCGCGGGTTTCTTTAAATACAACACACATCAGCACGACCACTGCCGCGCATGCAATAGCTTGTACGTAGAATATCCACCTCCAAGACGTGTTCTGTGCAATAAAGCCACACACTAATGGCCCCCAGGACGTGCCGAACAATGCAGCGCCCGAGAACAGAGCCATGGGGGTGTTGCGATCCTCAGCATGGTATATGTCAGACACCACTCCGCCAACCATAGTCGAGAATGTAGATCCACCTACACCCAAAAAGAACCGCGCAACGAGCATACCAGCATAAGACTGCGTGAGGCCAGAGCAGAGCTGACATATCACAAATAGTATACCAGAAGCGAGGAAAACTGGTCGTCGGCCATTGATCTCAGAGAAGGGGGCCAGAACCATCGGCGCGATGGCGAAGCCGGTCGTAAAGGTCGTGATGCCGACAAGCGCTGCAACACTGCTGACACCCCATTCCTGCGTCATTTGCCCAACGCCCGGGCTGTAAGCTCCGGCTGAGAACGCAGTAAGCGCCGTGATGAAACATGACACGCATATCGTGAATCTTTTTCTTGTCTCGGACCAATCGAAAGGGTTCGTATATTTGGTAAGGTTTGGGGGCCCAGGTGGAGCTTCCTGATCGGGTTGCGTCGGATGGATAGTTGTCGGATGCGGAAGTTCGACGTCGAATGTGAGATATCGCCAAACGACTTCTGAACTCTGAATGTCTTTTTGCGATGCGAATTCGCTACTGGCGCTGTTCTTTCCATAATAGTATTCTTTCTCTGGCTCGTTGTCTGGTTCGGTTGTGGAATCGTGACTTGCGGGTTCCTCTGCCGAAGTCCTGTGCATGTCCGGCAATATGCTTATTCCCGCTTGGCTTCGCGAATCGGTAGCTCCAAGCTCAGAGGTCTCTGGAAGGTTGATCTCTGGATTGGCAGCCATGCTGCCACGAACTCCTTCTCTTCAATAGAAAGGCCAAAAGGGTGTGCTGGAGATATCGTAATGAACGCGTCAGAGTTCAAGAGCAAGCGTGAATCCGGTGACGATGAAAAGCTCGACCTTCATAGCTTAAGCGGCGGGTTAGGTCTGGTCCGCTAACCCACACACCCGTAGCCGAAATGTATCCCAACGAACAACTGGACGGTGTGAGACGCCCGGTTCTATTCCGAAGTGGTGGACAAAAGTTGATTGTATTGGTCGGGAATAGGAGTACTTCTCCATCGTCCAGGCCCGCCTTGCATGGGGCGTCCCGCTTCGGGCTAAACTTGGGAATTATCGTGCTCACCGACACGCCAAGGCCGCCTCAAAATCTTTGAACTGGGCGGAAAACAGGGTCGATCTGATGCGTCATGCGGGAAGGATGCTGGTGTGCCTCGAACAGAGACAACTCAACCCGGACGAGCGAATGGCTCCCCGACCAGCGACAATGCCAGCGGGAAGTACCGGCACTTTCCCAAAAGCAAACACTTTCTTCGCTCTCCGATTCTGCGATAACCGGTACAAGATGTAATGTCTTTGAAAAGTGGGGATAGCGGATGTTTAGTTTCGGATGTTCGGCCTAAATGTTCGATGAACCGCCAGGCGCAGAGCAATTAGGAGCTGCGCAAGGCTGCTGCCAGGGGACCGCATGGAGGAGTAGAAGTAGTGATGTTCATATGTAACACATGAATCTGCAGCCTTCATGTCGCACCGGCTGCGAGAAGCTTGAAGCCACGACCATGATGGATTTCGCGCGACATGACAGATGACAGCTGTTCAGCGATGCATTGACAAGGGCACGCGCTGAAACAGAGTTACCCAGCCTGAGAGCGGACCCCATGCTTCCGCGCACTGCCCTAGGAGCATTGTTTGCCGAAGTGATATATGGTGAACCGGTGATGAACGAAACTTCCTTCAATCGCTTTGCCAAATACATAGGTACCGGGGTACGCAGTCGAGCTACCCGCCATGATACCTAGGTACCAACACCAACATAGACAAGCAGACAGTACGCACATTGCAAAGCCTGACGTCCTTAGGATCTCGCCTCACATGAACGGTGGTCTTCTCGTTGAACGGTTCGCGAATAATCTGACCCGATTTGGAGGATGCTTACCCAGCGCATACTAGAGCAGCGATGAGGAATTTCCTATCTGTCTCATTGGCTTTTATCAGCCTCCAATTGCGACAAATGCTCGGCAGGAGGGGCGACTCATTGGCAGCGCAGCACCGCCGGAGATATCGAGTCTATGATTCGCCTGCTGGCCAACGACGTGGAATATTCGAGCGGCAGAAAAGCTTTGGTGGAGATACGTGACATGACGCCATATACGCTAGCTAGAAGTGTTGCTTGTCGATTGTTAGGTACGGCCTTTACAAGAAGACAGATGACCCCACTACTTCGACTCTCCCTCTGACAAACCTACAGCTTCTTAATCAATCGCTCGGAAGATACTTTGACATCTTCTTCAAGCCCACTTGTACACGGAACTAAGATTCAGGTATGGCAACTTGCTTTCGCCTGCCCCGCCACTTACCCCACATGTTTGCGGAGTTTGCTTGGACACGACTGACATGAGCACGAGCACAGAAGACACAATGAGCGACCGACCAGAACCCCTCAGGCTCGGCTCCAAGGCCCCCAATTTCAAGGCCGAGACGACCCAAGGACCCATTGACTTCCACGAGTTTATCGGCGACAACTGGGTTATTCTTTTCTCTCACCCTGAGGATTACACTCCTGTCTGCACAACTGAGCTCGGTGCTTTCGCCAAGTTGGAGCCTGAGTTCAGCCGTCGCGGTGCCAAGCTCATTGGTCTCTCAGCCAACACAGTAGAAAGTCATGGAGGCTGGATCAAGGACATTGACGAGATCTCGGGAAGCAGCCTCAAGTTCCCCATCATCGGCGACAAGGACAGGCAGGTCGCCTTGGCATACGACATGTGAGTAGGAGGAATCACACGATGCTAGTGACACGCGTCTGACAATCGCCAGGATCGATCACCAAGATGCCACCAACGTCGATAGCAAGGGAATCGCCTTTACAATCCGCTCAGTCTTCATCATCGACCCCAAGAAGACCATCCGCCTCATCCTTTCTTACCCAGCAAGCACAGGCAGGAACACTGCGGAGGTCTTGCGTGTCTTGGACAGTTTGCAGACTGGTGACAAGCACAAAATTACTACTCCTATCAACTGGGTTCCAGGTGATGACGTTATCGTCCACCCCTCTGTTAAGACCGAGGACGCCAAGACCATGTTCCCTGATATCAGAATTGTTAAGCCTTACCTGCGCTTTACTCCTCTCCCGTAAGTTTTATAGTTACGAAATGCTTTCGAGACATGCGCTGACTTGATAAACAGGAAAGAGAAGACGACTGCGGCATAGACGCAAACATTATCGACGATAAGATACCTTGAGATGAGACAATCATGACAGCCTATACCAATATTGTGGCGATGGCTGTTGGGATCCATCGAATAATTATAGCCCAGACTATGCTTAGCTGTGAGAATAGACAAGGCACAATCATGAGAATGAAGTTGGTCTACCTTCGCATGCTTTCCAGGTCGTGTCTAATAGCCATGCTATGCTGATATCACTTGCGACTATTGGTCAACAACGTCACGTTTCGTGGGCCAAAGTTACCTTGCACCGTATACGAGGGAAAAACCGAACAGGTGTAGACATAACAAGCTTTACCTTGCAGCCTACATTATCTTCTAATAAGATAACTTATCAAGATTAACAGTATTATAGTCTTCTAGGTTTTTCATCTATATCTATATAGCTCTCTGTATGCTCTTTTGTAGTAGGAAGGAGTACTCTTAAAGAGGAAGTTTTTTTTTCTTTGATACAGTGTTGCAAGCCGTGTGTTGATAAGACGTTCAAGTGTATTCTCTAAGATGGCTCTTCAAAGCCACCAGAGACGGTGATACATAAGAAGCGAGACGCGCCAGGACTCTGAGCGAAGTCGTATCTAAAGATTCCATCTAACGACTGGAGAGACGGGCACACCCGGAATAATAACAACAAAGATCGCTCATTCCTGTCTTCGCCAATACCTTCTTAACATAACCTAGCATTTTGTAGAGAATACCACAAAAGTGGCCGCGGGCGAATCTGAAAGAAAGCAGAGTCCCTCAGCGCGACTCGAGGTACTGATAATCGGCAGGAGTGAAACCGTAGTTGCCATCAGGGAACATGGTACCGAGGTGGGACTGGCGGGCTTTCGAGTGGGCTGGCGGACCATGCGAGCGTGTCCGCTTACCCTCGTATCCATCATCACCTAACCTCTTGGAGTGATTCCTGGAGCCAGAGTAGCAGAGTCGTCAGCGTTGAAGAGAATGTCAGAAGAGTGGAAAGGTGAAGAAGAAGAAGAGAAACAGGGAGTGAGCGACGGGAAAGGCGAGACTAAAAACGGCGGGAAAAGAGCAGTAAAGGTCTCAAAAACTTAATAACAGACGAGAGTGTTCCGAGGTTTACCAAGCTCTTTCTTTTGCGATGTACCCGAGTCATGCGTTTCGCAACCATACGCGTCCTTTGCGAGACTCAAAGCAACGCGGTTTGGGGAATATCGATTAGTTTCTCCATGTACAGTGTTGTAACAAAGGCGCGATACTAGGTCGTCTTTTCGTCGGCTTTGAAGCGCACTGCTAGTACCTGGGCTCCAATTTGAAATTAAGAGCGACGGTGCGAAATAGCGAGAGGCTACGTCTCGGTCCAGTCCGACGCACTACCAGGAAGCCTCCGACTACCATAGTAACTTCCAAATACCGCTTTCCCAGGTACTAGTCCAGCTTCACCGATCATCCGATATGAACATCCAGATGGGCCTCCTACGCTAACAGCGCCTCTAATCTTGAACATACGATTGTTGATTTGTTGCCCCAACATTCATTGCGCTAATTTGTTTTCGCGACCGTGCTCTTGCGTCGATGAATCCTCTTTGCAAGCCTTGCTGAGCCAAAAGTGTGCGGTGCCCTCGCATCTCGAGAACGGACGTCAGTATCGCTGGTATCGCTGGTATCGCTGGTATCGCTGGTATCGCACACTGACGTCCTTGCGGCCTGAAATTGGCGCCTGTGGCTCGGGGTACCCTCTAACGGTCTGATTGTCAAGTCTCAGCCTATCATTCCAGCTCGGATCTCCCTCCGCCTCCACACCCTCCGTCGCCTGCCCTGCCTACTACTGTTTCACCCCACCGGAAAGTCTTCAGCTATCAGAGTGCTGCAGCCGCTCTGCCTCTGAATACGTCCAACATCGATACCTTGCTAGCGAACCTGCAGGCGCCAGGACTGACGATTCTCGCCAAGGCTCTAGTCCATTTCCAGCGTAGAGGCCTCCACACGAACCTCGCTGTCATCTGTATCGCGCGAGTTCAGCAGCACCACGCGTTGAATACCGCCTCTTCCTTCTCTGCATACGTCTACCGTTCCCCTGGATCATCTTCCCCGCTCGCTCCCGTGTGTGGCGATTCTCGCTCAAAAGTAAGGCTCGTCTTCCTTTTATAAGCCTGCACCCCTCTCTTTGTTTCGTTTGTCGATTTTCAGCCCATGCCGCCAGCATCAACATGTTGTGTCGTTTTCCCTTCCCGTATCCTTAGCCATTACATCTCAAAAAGAGCTGGAATTTTTCATTGTCCTACCATAAGGCGCTGCGTCGTAAGATCACTGTTCGTATCACGGTAGCAAGTCGCACTGCAGCAACATGCCCTTCCCTAATGTGTAAAGATGGCTTTTCAACTTGCGGTAGGGCCTTTCTTTGTAACCCGCACCTTGCAAAGACGCCTGCATTGGAAGTATGTTGCAGCCCATGACAGATCATTTCAAAACCAGGCCATTCCTCATCTTTCAGCATTACTTTGCATCTCCAATCTCATCCTGCATACTGGTCGCTAACCATGGCACTGCCTCTAGGTTTATTCTATCCCTCTGTCGGTGCTAGTACCGAGCGATTGGGCGACACATCGTTGTTTTGGAAAAGACCAAGAGAAATAAACATCAGACAGGTCTTGACCAGAAAGAAACGTTCTGTCGACTCTACGGGTTCTCTTTCCAGCACTTATCGCAGGGTCCACTTGGAAACTCCACTGGAATCCAATTGGTCTCGTCGAATCGAATCTAAGCACGTGCCCATCGTCCATGATCAGATTGTAACACCTAAAAGTCTCTGTACGAGTTTTGACCTCAGCTCTCCGCCATCGAGTAGCTGTCCTAGCCTCTCCGGAATTCCCTGGCCGAGCAGCAAATCCCTGATCAGATCTCCCAGCGTTAAGTCTCGTCATGTGGAGATTGTGATACCAAATTGGGCTATACCTCTACAGAAATTCTCATCCTCTTCCGTCGAGCTACTTCTTGATCTTGGTGGACCTCAGCACGTTACCGCTTCGCTACAAAGCCCGCGCAGCATGGCTAGCCGAACTCACACCCTGGATTCCCAAACATCGGCACCTTTTACATCGAGTTTGAACAATAGCCAAACAAGTTTGAATCATCAAGACGGTCAAGATGGCGGATCCGACCGGCCACCAACATCTTCAACTCGGACGCCTGGCATGTCTCAGTCTCCAGCTATGCTCGCAGGACTTGCAACACCGACAAGTTCAACGGCAGGATTGTCGGGTTTAGTCTGCAATGTACATCGTACAACTGGAAGAGAACCGCATCCCCTCGTGGGCGCCACTACCACCATACTAGGCGACAAATTATATGTTTTTGGCGGCCGCCGACTCTCCCGGACGAGACCGCAGCTTACGTCGGACTTGTACGAACTCGATCTCGTCAAGCGCCACTGGACAAAGGTCGATGCAAAAGGTGATATTCCGCCCCCTCGGTATTTCCACAGCGTCTGCCCACTTGGTGACACGAAACTCGTCTGTTATGGAGGCATGTCACCTGTAAGTCCGTCTTCTAACCAAGCAACTTCTGTGATACAAGGTGCTCCTGCCGATGCTCAACCTGAAGTGGTGGTCATGTCCGATGTCCACATCTACGATGCGCTTACAAGAGAGTGGATGCATGTCGCCACAACCGATCCACCCCAAGGTCGTTATGCACATTGCGCAACCATACTTCCAAGCTCTGCCGTTTTCAGTTCGACATCAGCCGCTGTAACAGCCATACGGCACAACCCACCTTCATCGAATCCGAACCAGGGTTCTCTTGGCGTGCAGTTGGACGGCGAGGGTGGCGCGGAAATGCTCGTCGTGGGCGGGCAGGATAGTGCCAACCACTACATTGAGCAGATTAGCGTTTTCAATCTCCGGAGCCTCAAATGGACGGAAACGAGCACATTAGGCAGAAGTTGCGGCGCTTATCGAAGCGTGGTTGCGCCTCTCACCAGTATCGACCCCAGCGATATTGGCGGAGGAACACGGCAAGCTGGCGAAGCAAGAGCACCCGAAGAGCGGATCTCCAACAAGACTGGCGAGTCATCAATGCTCATATATTCCAACTACAATTTCCTAGACGTCAAGCTCGAATTACAAGTACGGCATCCCGATGGAACCCTGTCCGAGAAGCCAATGCACGGCAATTTCTCACCACCAGGCCTCCGATTTCCAAACGGCGGTGTCATAAACAATCACTTTGTAGTAAGCGGTACATTCTTGACCTCCTCAAAACAAGAATATGCTTTATGGGCTCTCGACTTGCGAACACTAAGTTGGGGCCGCATCGAAGCTGGTGGTAACATCTTCAGCCAGGGTAGCTGGAACAGAGGAGTGTTGTGGAACCGTCGAAATAGCTTCGTTATTCTTGGAAACCGCAAGAGAAGTCTGGTTGAAGACTACAATCATCGGCGCATCAATTTCTCGAACATATGCGTGGTTGAACTAGAGGCATTTGGACTCTACGATAATCCACGCAAAGTAACACCAGCATCGGGATTCAGCTCTGTAAGCGCACCGCCCCAGCACGATCGACTTGATATGCTTGCAGGCGGTCGCACGTTATTACCCGCGGCCACCGAGCTAGGTCAGCTGGCTTTAGGCATGCGAGAACTTGCGGACATGGATTTCCTAGCCTTACACGGCGAGCGCATCCCCGTTAACTCTCACATTATTGCTCGACGCTGGGGCCCCTATTTCAATCAGCTGCTCCGCGAGAGTGCCCAAAGCGCTGAGAAAGAAAATGCTGAGGCAGCGACTCTACGACCTACTGCCACAATGCATCCATCAAGGAACTCGAGCATCACCATTACACCTTCTATCAGGACAACTTACTCAACCGCAACAACACTCACCGCCAACACTATAACGCCATCCGAGGCCACAGCCGTATCAGCGAACTCCTATTCCTCACTGAGCCCCCCAGAACCTTCATCGCACTCGCCATCGCAACGGCCTCGAACATTATTCCTCCCACACACACATCTTACACTTCAAGCCCTTATACATTTCCTATACACATCATCACTACCACCACATAACTCACCCCTATGCTCACCGCAGATTCTTTGTTCTCTACTTCAGCTGGCGCGACCATACCACATCGACGGCTTACTGGAAGCGATCATCGAGAGACTTCATATCTTATTAGACAACAGAAACACTGCGGCAATCTTCAACGCTGCAGCCATGGCGGCTGGCGGCGGCTCCGGTATCGCGTTCAAGGGTGTCAACGGCGTGTCAGGCACGAACGGAACAACGAATGGCTTCTCAACCTCTGTTTCAAGCAACAATACTACAGTTGCCGACGTAGAACGGAGCCTGGATGCTGGCCTTCGCGCACTCCGCGTCAACACTGATGTAGATCGGAATCACGATGACGAAGTCAGCTCAGCGGCGTCTGAAGCAACATCAGCTTCAGCATCTGATAGCGGATTTGGAGATGGAAGTGGCATCGAAGACCGAGAGACATGGAATGGGGAGATGAGTGCAGTAGTTGGGCTACAAAAGCGAGGACTGAGGGGCCTCATGGAGGGCCGCAGAATCAGGGAAATGGGTAGAGGAAGAGACAGAAGCAGAGACGATGGCGCCATGGGCAACGGAGATGGAGTAGGCCTTGGCTTGCAGGGCGCTTGATAAGAAGACAGAAGCGGACTGGCAAGACTGGTCATCTATATAGCGAGAAGGGGTTGGTAGAGAGTGGCGTTCGTTCTTTCTTCGATGGGAAATTTTCATGATGATATTGGAAATCTAGGGATTTGATATAGGTGAACCCAACGTAGGGACTGCTATGATTTTCCGTACCTCCATTGCCATACTCTTGGTGCCACCTTCTGCAACCGATGGCATCTTAGTCTTCGTTGCGATACACGCATAGCCGCTGCTACATGCACGGAGAGGCGGAGGGTAGGTCTCGATTGCGAAGCTCCCCGCAATCTCAGAAGGCTCGTCCTGGTAGCGATCGTGGAAGTATAGGGGCCACGGGCTTGTTGCGGAGTTCTATAGTTGTTCTTGGCCGTGGATGCATTCTCACTTTGCCTCTGGGAAGTGGCGCTGTAATGAGTCGACGAACTCGATGAGAGCACACAGCGTCCTTGTTGCCAGCTCCTCGACAACGGCGAACATCCTCTCTTGTGGACACTGGCTCACTTCTCTCAACGGTATACTCTAGCAACCTCAGGTACTCTCGGCATATATGGTGGTGGTGGCGCCTCGAATGCGCCTCTCTCATCCCAACCCCCCGTCTTCCCCCTGATCATCCTTCCAGACGGTAATCTCACTGTCGCTACGCCATCTTCAGTTCCGAGCACTTTGAGCCCATTTCCCAGCCCACCATTGGCGCGCACAGCGCGTTCTCGAGCGTATCTGCGACTGCGACTTCGCACGTACACCAAGCTGAGTACGACGCCGACAAAGGCACCGACGAAAATGATGATGACGAGGATGATGGTGCGGTGCGTTGTGCAGGAAGAGTCGTAGGCTGTTTCGCAGTACTCTGAACGTCTTAAGAGTGTAAGCGAGTCGTCTAGGGTGAGAGTGTGTGGTGCCATTGAGTGAAGTGGCTGGCTGTGTGTTATGTGATGATGTTTTGTATGCGATGTGTGAAGAGCAAAGAAGTACCAAATGATGGACTTGTATACGGAATATGGCCTCGAAGCGCGAATCTACCTACTACATATCTCTTTTTGCGACCTCGCTATCTTAATCAATCAGTTCAGTCCACATACACAACAAACCCATTCGCCGGCCTAAGGCGCAGCAGCCTCACAAGATATTCGCGACTTCAAGGATCCCATGCATCCTCAACAACGCCTCAATCAACTTGAGAGAGACATTCCTACCTGTGCTCTCCTCAGGTGTCAAGGCGGGTCTCATCTTGCGGTTCCCGTTGGACGATGGCTTTGCGGGCGCCTCTAATCATCTGCATGCACTGCCCCGCACGTTGGGCCTTGGGTCAGCCTTGTCGGGCGGCTTTTGGCGTCCCAGTCCATGCGAGTGAGGCGCACTGTATGGCCATTTGGCAACCTTATCCTTTGTGAGGTTATGTGTTGAGTACAATGAATGGAAAAACCTTCTATCGCATGAGTTGATGATACCTAGGTAATGGTGACGCTTGCAGCGTGGGAGTCGCGAGGGCCGACCGCCATGCCTGTGACCCGCGACAGCACCCCTTTCGAACGCGCACAACAGGTGGAGATCTCCAAATATAATTGACATATCTTTAATGATTCAAGGCATCTGTTGTTTCAATGCCGCATGTTGATATCCGCTTTCAGCATCTGGTATTTCAGTCTTACAGTTAAGCTGTTGGACGGCGCTTCGCGACACAGGACTGTGCCACACCAGCGCACATCACGCTGGGGCTTAGCTGTGCCTTTTGGTCGCGGGATTCTACCAAAACTCCAGGCAACGTACCATTGCGTGATTGTGTAATTATGCCCTAGGCGGTCTTCAAGGCGGTTGCTGAGCGATCAGGCCCGCAGCGGTTCATGTGATGAGAGGGCGCAGAGGGCGCAGTTGGCAAGGCTGTTGCAGGTTGAGTCAAGATGATGCATTGAGGATGCGATTCGCCAGGAAGACAATTGTGTAAGCATAATCTAATGCTGACACCATGTTTCCGTCATAAAGCAGTTCCTCTTTTGTGTGTTCCATCAAGCTCTGCGTTCACATGTTGAACAGTTCCAAAGTTGTATGTAGGTTGGATGCAAAAGCGTGAAAAGGTCCATGGCCTTCTAAAAGCGCCTTGTGCGTGATGAAAGGGTCCAAGAGCGCATGATACTGCACCATTCTGGGAACGAAGCTGTACAGGAACAAGTCACTATCGTAGTGGTTTGTGTCTCGAACTGATGATGCATTTTTGGTTGACTTAGGTACCTAGGTAGTATACTATGCAAACACGTATCCCAAACTTCACGGCCGTAACAAATTCATGTCCCGAACCCGAGCCGAACGCACTCGTCTCGAGGCCGGGTACCCTACTGGCTCTTGGTCCAAGCCACGCAAGGTCGACGTGGTTGACGTTCCAAAAAAGTATACCAGAGATCCCCCGCGGGGGCCTTTCGGTATGCCCAATCGGGCAATCCATCGAAGATGCCGGTATGCTTCCCCGCAAACAAGAGTATTGGAGTCTTCCACAATCGTGCCATGCATGCAATGGAGGAAGACAGTACGAGGCCAGGCCTACTCCAAGAAAGTCCGGTGACCAGACTCTCCGCCTGGGGCCGGTTTAAAATCCACAATGGTCCCGGTTTGCGTCGACTCTACGAACCGATCTCGCATTCCTTTTCTGTGTATAAATACTTGACTTTGAGCGACCTTGTTTGCGCATACCCCGATTTTCATAATATCCCCACCTTTTATCTTGCACAATTGAGTCCAAATGATCCAAACCATGCCAAAGACTCAAGGACTTCCAGAGTTTAGCCTAGCGGGGAAGGTAGTGTTGGTGTCGGGTGCTGCTCGAGGACTCGGTCTGACACAAGCCGAAGCATTGCTGGAAGCTGGCGCACGAGGTATGTCTTTCCAACGAGCTGGACTGTCGAGAGCTTGGACAGACAACTAACACGGATCCACAGTATACGCACTTGACAGACTCGAGGAACCCTCAGCAGACTTTGCGCCAATTGCTGAGAAAGCAAAGAACGAACTCGGAACTTCGCTCGAATACCGCCAAATAGACGTGCGAGATGTCAAGAAGCTCCATGAGATTGTTGAGGAAATCGCCAACAAGGAGGGTAGACTTGACGGGCTGATTGCTGCGGCCGGCATCCAACAAGAGACGACTGCGTTGGAATACACTGCTGAGGATGCAAACCGCATGTTCGAAGTCAACATCACGGGAGTCATGATGACTGCGCAAGCGGCTGCGAAGCAAATGATCAAGTTTGGAAGTGGCGGAAGTATCGTGCTCATCGCGAGCATGTCTGGTACAGTTGCAAATAGGGTACGACTACCTCGACTCGTTACCATGTCTTGTGCTAACCAAGTCAACAGGGTCTCATCTGCTCGGCATACAACGCGTCGAAAGCCGGTGTCATGCAGCTCGCGCGCAACCTCGCGTCAGAATGGGGCGAGCATAACATCCGCGTCAATACAATCTCGCCAGGGTACATTGTGACTGCAATGGTGGAGGAGCTCTTCAAGAAATACCCAGAGCGTAGAGACACGTGGCCGACACAGAACATGTTGGGTCGTCTGTCGAAGCCTGAGGAATACCGTGGTGCAGCGGTGTTCTTGCTGAGCGATGCGAGTTCGTTCATGACGGGGGCGGACCTAAGAATGGACGGCGGCCATGCTGCGTGGTAGAATAGATAGTTGAGTGGTCATACAGCACTACCATGTTCAAAGCATGCGTCCTCTGGCTTTGTTGCGTGAAGGTGTTCTGCCCAATGCGAAGCTTCGGAAGTCCGTGAGCTTGGTGCTGAGTCAGCCGCGATTGTCGCAATGTGGGTAAGAGGGCCCACGGGTTACAAGCATTCTGGTCAGAGCGCGTCTGATCGTTCCTTCGAAGCCATGAAGACGTCAAACGGGTGATTGCAGTACTCTTGGTAGGACGCTACCTGCCATGTTCTTCTCAACCTCTATTCTATCATACTTGGACTGCGCATTCACCAGCCACCGCTCGTCTGAGTCGGCTCTAGCATGACGGCGTCAACGCCCTCTACCGTGTCCCGCTATACGCCCGCTATATTGTTCCTCACCGGTGTGTCAGCTGGATACGCGGCATATCTCATCTACAACACGGTCCAAAGCCCTGGCCCGGGCGATGGCCTCCAGCGCAGCAACGCGGTCCGCAGACGGCGCCCGCGAGAACCACCGCCAGCACCTACCCTCCCACTGAACGAGCGCGACATACCCTTTCTGGGCCGATACGATTTACTCGGTACCGAAGTGCCCCTCGACCCTCGCAGCCTCGTCACCCCAACAGAGCTGCGCGACATCATCCTAAGCGCGCAGCCAGACGCCCAACATATCGTAATCGAAAATGCCATAACAAGCCTATACAACGAGTTCCTCGATCGACTGCTGGTCATACTCTACCCCGATCGAGCCCTGTCCCCATCACAGGCGGACAGTGTCGCAACTTGGCTGAACGCCCGCAATCCGAACATCACAACACTGGATCGTGCCCAGATAGCCCGCGCCGTGGCAAGGCATGCGCAGATATTCCCTCCCGGCGACAGCCTTGCTCTCGATGATGCTGAGAGTATTGCAGCTACAGATTTGTCCTTGGGAAGCGACGAGGACGCGGATGATGCTATTGATCCCGAAGGCCAGACTCTTCAGCGCACCTTGTACCACATTGCAGAGGACCGCGCGAGGCTGGAGGGCGTTATACATCGTGGCATTACGTGCAACGGGTGCGACGAGAAGCCTATCCGAGGCACCAGGTGGCACTGCGCCAACTGTCCAGACTTCGACCTGTGCTCCAACTGCGAAGCAACCAATTCGCATTACAAAAACCACATCTTCTACAAGATTCGCGTGCCTGCGCCATACCTGAGTCTCCCAAAGCAAGAGCCCCTCTATCCTGGCAAGCCTCACATGATGAGCCCCTCAATCGATCCAGCACTCAAGAGACGCCTCGTAGCCGAAACCAAGATGGAAGCAGAGGAGATTGAGGCCTTGTGGGACCAGTTTACTTGTCTCGCAGGGGCCGAGTGGGCAGCTGATGCCAATGGGGTAGGATGGGCCATCGATCGACGCGACTTTAATCACGCATTCGTGCCTCGCTACAATGGCTTCGTCGCCGCACCGAACCTCGTCTACGACCGTATCTTCGCATACTATGATACGGATAAGAATGGGCTCATCGGGTTCGATGAGTGGGTCAAAGGGCTCGACGGCATGCACGACACTGATGCCGATGTCAAGGCCAGAATAGTCTTCAATGGATACGACATCGACGGAGATGGCTATATATCGCGCAGGGACATCCTGCGCATATTCAGAGCATACTATGCAATCGAGAAGGAAGCTACAAGAAACTACATCTCGGAGCTGTCAGACGAAGTAACTGTGCGGTCAGCTTTGGACACGATTCGCTCTAGCCAGCCCCTGGGCTCCGCATTTCCGCCCCGCAGTATGGCTGCATCGAACACGAACAATCCCCGCCTACGGCAGAAGAGAGAAGAAGATGTGACTACAGCTCTCCCGCTGCTTGAGCAGAACAGCGACGAGGCTGATCGGGCTGAGATAATATGGACGACAGGTCTTCACCATACCGAACCCACGTATTCTCCGCGGACGCCGAACGAACAACAAAACGACATTATCACCCAGAGATGGGCCCGCAGACAATATTACATTGACGAAGAAGAGGGTCTAACGCGGCCTGAAGGTTTCGAGGAGTCAGACGCTGACGAATTGGGGACCGTCAATGGGGTGAACGACAACGCTGAAAACGCATATATAAATGAGAATTGGACCCGCAACAGGAGCTCACGGTCATCCTCAAGGGTCCGTTTCCAGGATGACGTGGACATAGACACGCGCTCCAATGCCTCTTCGTCCAGGCCCGTCGGAGAGCGATGGGGTGGTTATGAAATTCCTGAGCCTGAACAAGACCTTGGCAAAGAGGTACTATATCAGGTTACACAACAGGGGTTCAACGAACTACTCAATCCGCTTTTCCTAGAGAAAGAGGACATGGCCATGGACGCACATGAGAAGCGCAACGAGCGTCGAGCCAGAGCAGCCTCAATCGACGCGCTGACCATGCACCACTTCACGGACGGTAAGGCTGCTGTTGAAGCTATTGTACAGGTTGGCGTTTTTCGATTCTCGAAATGCATCATCGACAGATTCTGCAGGACACTCAATAACGGACGACCACATGTCAGAAACTTGTTCATCAGTCATATTAACGGTAAACCATATACCGAGCGAGAGGCATGCGCAATACTCCAAGAGATCTACGATGATGTTGAAGAGAGGGTACTTGAAACCGTGAAGATATCCAGAAATACCAACGTCGACAACATGACAATGTGGAACACGTTGTTGATAAAGTGCCAGCTTCGAGAAGAAGTCCTTAATGCTATCGTGGAATGTGTACACAATAAAGGATGGCTGGCACCACCTGCATTGAATGGAAGTCCGGCTGGTACTTACAGGGATCCCACCATGCCCCAATTCCGGCCAGACTCATCCGATGAACCGTCACCGACAGCCTTGCGGACTGCCTCGGATAGCTCCTCAAAGACCAGTGTTGCCTCCGATACTGATACATCCTCGCTACCCTCAGACGAAGGGACGGATCTGAATCGTTGTTTTTTTGCGACCGCAGACCACGACGGCCTAGAAGACTACCCAGAGCGAAGATATGCCGGCGAAAGCGATTCTCCGGCTCATGACACTACTGATTCTTCCGAAGAAGCTCCACAGCTCAGCTCTTCGACAGCACAGCAAGGAGCAGAAGATGGCCTGTATGCGATCAACTGGCGATGGTACACCGACAACCCCGAAATCCACTGTCTCCTCATTCAAAACGTTGAAGGTGTGGACACTATCATATGCGCGCGCAACCAGATCAATCATTCCACAAACCCACATTATACTGAGACGAATCAACTTAAGCCGTTGCAACGCTCGATACGTCAGCTTGCTATGGACCCAAGATCACGCCTTCATCTTACCATGCTAGCCAGTCTTGAGGCTGTCGAGCAGGAGATCAACGAACGGAAAGGAAGCGGTCTCATCAACTTTGAGGAGTTTGCGGAGCACATGAGGCAGGGCAGGCTGGGGTTCCTTCAGGCTTGGATGGAATGGGTAAGCATGTGAACTGAGCAGGGATATGGGGGCCCAGCTATACCCACTCGACTCAGAACTCTGTGCTTAAAAGGGATTGCGTAGTTTGCGACTTTGTCTTGGCTCGCCATCTAACTCGCTGTGCTTACATTCGTTCCAAGCGGCTGTCAACGGCACGAGCTAGTCTTGCATCGGACTAACATCGTTTGATTAGTTCTTTCAGTTGCTCAGTCTACCGTCGTGTATTCACAATACTCCGCCTCGCGACCTGACCATGTTGATATGGACCTGACGTTGCACATATGGCGGTGTTGGTGTTACGAGGAAATCTATACATACTCATGGGAGGTGGACATGGAAAAGAGCAAAGGGGAAGGCATTGCCAGTTTTGGTCTTAGAGGAAACGACATGCACGAAACGTTTAAGAATTGATGACTACGAAGCTTCTCTATTTCATGAGCTGTAAAGAATACCCAAGGCAGAAGAATACATTATCTTCCATCTTATAAGCTTCTCAAGGTAAAATATTGCGAATGCCTTCAAAGCAAAATTTTCCCGGTACAGAGGACTTGTCATGTACATGATGGGTGGGTTACCAGCCGCGATGGGATCGTCATGTCTGCTTTGGTAGGTGCTCTGCGATCTGTCCATGTTGATTTTCGCACCATACTGTGCTTCATTCAGTTCTCGGAAGCAAGTTAACCGTATGACCAATCTTTAGAACATGCGGTGAGCACATGTTCCTAGATAGAAAGTGTCCCTACTTTACCTTGGCGATACCAACTAACCAGCCGATGTACAGCATGACAGCTACCTTCTGTCAAACACTTTTGGAAGGTAATTTCCTCTTCTTTTAAGCTCCTAGCCTTGGAAGTTCGTGTGAATGTTGGAGTCGAGGCAGGAAATCGATTAGAGAAGGGTCACCCTTTGGCAGCCATCTTATTGTTTCCTCTTTTCGACGGCGCGGGAAGGATGCCGAGATGCTCGAAAGTGGTTAGCAAGCCAGGTACTTTATCCCTTCGACACCGACATTATGGTATTGTCACGCCTCAATAAGCATTGGTGTTCGAAGGATTGTGGATGATGTGCTTCGGTAGTGAGCTGTTGAGAGTATTTGAACTCTGGGATTACTATAGGTAATATGTTCTATTCTACATCTACCTCCAAGACGATTCCACAGTAGCCTGGCACTCAAGTCTACTTGGCATCATGAAGACATCTACTATCCTTCTCACGACGACTATGTGCGTCCTCGCTACTGCCACATCTCTCCCGAGTTCCGAAACTTTGGCTACCAGCGACATCTGGATAGGTCTGAACTTGAACAAATGTCTAGTTAATGCCGAAGTCATTCCCCAGGCCAAGTGAGTTCCAGCTACCAACTACAACGTAGACTATGGAAGCCATATCTCGCCCGATACATCCTGACAATTACACACAGCCTCGAAGCTCAGAAAGTCGTTGCCAAAGAGGTCATCGATGCCTACAACGTCTGGGATATCGAAAGGATTCTCGCGTACCGAACTCCGGACTGCAAGCAACAAATCCTACCCGCTACTCTTAACCGCTCACCTAAGAGTAACGACGAGTAC